>Ga0209181_10000760_pt1 | contig 59534 bp, 50 predicted proteins | sample MAT05_FD_187208 | JGI IMG/M metagenome (GOLD analysis project Ga0209181, IMG submission 187208) | Freshwater microbial communities from Lake Fryxell liftoff mats and glacier meltwater in Antarctica - MAT-05 (SPAdes) (version 2) | ecosystem: Environmental > Aquatic > Freshwater > Ice > Liftoff...
GCGAGACTCCGCCGTGCGTCCTGCTCGTTCACGATTCTCCGACCTGCCATGCGTGCGCCACCTCCCGAGAGTGCGGAGGCTGCGCGACGCGGCGATCGCCGTCATCCCGGTGTCGCTGATGGCTCACGGCACAAAGTCTGTCCGAGATCGGCGTTGAGGAACTGGCCTGGCGTCCAAATGACGCCGCTCAGGTGATGGAGTTGCTCCGACAAACGGAGATCGCCGTGCTCGGTGGTGACGTCTACGTGAAGCCCAATGGTCGGTTCGAGGCCAGCTACGAGAATTGGTACGCGGAGCGCGATCAGCACGAGATGCCGAGCACGTTCGCTAGCCGCAGTCGGTCCATCGCCAGCGAGTATCTCGCGAACCTGATGAAACCGGGATTAGCCGAATGCTGGGTCACGTTGGTCCTGTCGGAGCCGATGGAGCCTGCTGACGAGGATGATCTCGCTTCCGACCTGAGCTGAAAATGGTGAAGCAAAACCAAAACCTTTTTCGCACCCACTCCAGCCCGTGCTCAGGCCACTGAATCCAACCCAGGATCTTGCTCCACTGCCCAGGCTTTGGTGATCGTCTTCAGGGCACGTGAAGCGTCTGACCCAGACGAGAAGAGCCATGATCGAAAGGCAACCACACCTGGGGTCTTCTCCCCACAAGTTGCTGGCTGCACGCCTCACTTCTGGTGAGGCCAACCGAGGCCAACCGATGAGCCGCGCAGGGTCGATTGGGGTGGACCAGACCTTGCTGAGGTGGGGAACTGTTCCGATGCGCTTCCTCCTGCCAGTCTTGCTGTTGCTCTGTGCGTGCGACGGGAAGATTGGCAATCCCGGCGTCGGCGGAGGCACGGGTGGCAGCGGCGGTGAAGCAGGCGTCGACGCGGGCAGCACCGAAGAGCCGTGCATCGAGCCCGACGGAGGCACTGGCCCTGATGACACGCTCAGCCCCAGCCGACAGCTGCGTCGCGCGTCGCTCGCCCTGCGCGGCACACCTCCCACCGATGCCGAGCTGTCCGCCCTCGCTGCCTCGAGCGATCCACGCGCGTTCGTCGATGCCTTCGTCGACAGCACGCTCGCCTCGCCGCTCTTCTACCGGACGATGTTCGAGCTCGCGCGCGACTGGTTCAACATTCCCCTCATCGCCAACGACGCCGACGCGCCGGAGTACGGGCCAAAGCAGCAGCGCGTCCTCGAGAAGTGCCCCGCAACCACCGTCAACGCCGGCGCGTACGTCTACTACCGCGGCAGCCTGAAGGGCTGCGACACCGGGCCCACCGTCTCGGTCGAGCCGTGGTGGGCGCCGGGCACCACCCTCACGCTCGTCGGCGACGCGGCCAACACCACCAACGCCGGCACCGTGCGCACCTCGGCTGGCACCGACGTGCCCATCACCTGCGATGGCCGCCCCAACGGCACCTGTGGCTGCGGGCTCAACGCGGTCGGCTGCTGGGTCGACCCCGGCACCTATCCGGGTTGGGCGCCGTTCGCGTCGTGGAATCCCAACGGCCAACGCCGCCTGCTCTCGGAAGAGCCGGCCCGGCTGTTTGCGCACCTGGCCTGGCACGATCGCCCGATGACCGACCTGGTGTTGGACAGCAGGTCGGTCGGCCCGACCGAGCTGCAGGCGGCCCACATCAACCAGGCGCTCGAAGGCGGCTACGTCGCGGTGCTCACCGACGACACCTGGTGGCGGCCTTCGAAGTTCGTCGGAGTGCCGATCGACCCAGAACACGCCCAGAGCGATCCAACCGCGTGGCGCGAGTACAAGCAGCCGGCCCGCAACCCGGCGTACCTCGAAGACCGCGCCTACAAGTTCGATCCGCGCACCCAGAGCGGCGCGATGCTCGGCGTCCCCGCCGCCGGAGTGCTCACTTCGATAGGCTTCCTCGCCGCCTATCCCCGAGAGCGCGTCCGTGGCTCGCGCGCCCTCGAGACGTTCGCCTGCGAAGTGCTCGCGCCGCCCTCGAGCCAGGCCTTCAACCCGTACGTCAGTGATCCGGCCCGCGAAGGTCCCTGCCAGCACTGTCACAAGCGCATCGACCCGGCGGCGATCCACTTCAAGCGCTTCGCGAAGGCCGGCGCCGCGTTCGAGGGGTGGGGCGCGAGCTACTACCTGCCCGGCGTCGGCACCAAGTGGCACTGGGCCAACTTCCGCGCGGGCCAGTATCCGTTCGGCGGCGATCCGTTCAGCCACTGGAACCGCTGGTACAAACCAGACACCGCGCTCACGCCCTCGACCGCCGCGAACGTTCAGGCCAACGCCGAGAGCGTGTTCATCGACTTCCTTCCGCCAGAGCAGACCTTGCTCGGGCAGACCAGCGACGGCACGGTCGGCCCGCTCGGCTTCGCAAAGATGATCGTCGCCAGCGGAGCGTTCGATCGCTGTGTGGTCCGCCACCTCCACCAGCAGGTGCTCGGCCGCGACATCGATCCTTCGCTGGAGATCGGCTACCTCGAGCTGCTCACCCGCCGCTTCGTCGACAACGGCCGCGCAGTGCGCCCGTTCGTGAAGTCGCTGACGAAGTCCGACCTGTTCAAGAGGGGCCTGTGATGAACCGTGCCCTGCTGCTGACCGTGCTCGCGCTGTGCGGCTGCGGAGATCCACCGACGGCCGCTTTGGCAACCAGGCGGCAGGCGATCTGCGGCACGCCCGCGACCGCCGCGACCCGCACCATCTACGAGGGCCTGAAGGCCGAGTGCGCCGGCTGCCACCAAAGCGGCACGCGCGGCTACTTCAGCTCGCTCGGCGCGTTCCAGGCATTGCTGGTGTCGGACCCGCGGCTCGTCAATCCAGGAAATCCCGACGGCAGCGAGCTGATGAAGCTGCTCGAGGGCAAGGGCACGGGCGCCTTCAAGCAGATGCCGATCGCCGGTCAGACCTACGCGATGCGCACCGCCGCGGCTGGCGCTTCCGTCGCCGAGATCCGCGCGTGGATCACGGGCCTCACCGCCCAGGCGCGAGACAACCGCCCCGACCCGCTCGCCCGCCCCATCACCCGCATGTCCGCCCAGCAGATGCAGCGCGCGCTCTACCAACAGCTCGGCCTCGATCACGCCGACTTCTTCATCGTCGCCAGCGAGTTCTCGTTGCCGATGGCCGAGACCCGCGGCGACACCCGCTACCCGGTGCAGAGCCAGGACGCGCTGCCGGCTCCCCGCCAGCCGCAGGCCAGCGGCCGCTTCGAGGGCCTGGGCGGCGGCGCGGTGATTGGCCAGGTGCGGGCCGACACGTCGATCTCGCCGACCTACGTGTTGACGCTGCAGCAGACGGCGCAGGCCTGGTGCCGACTCGCGCTCGCCAAGCCGGGGAACACCGCGCTCTTCGCAGCGGGCGGCGTTCCGGCGTCGGATGCCGCGAGCGTCAAGGCCACCATCGAGCGCTGGAGCCTGCACTTCCTCGCGCAGCCGATGACTCCCGCCGACGTCGACGCGCTGCACGCCGACGTCTTCGTCCCGTTGCTCGCCGAGACGAACCAGACCAACGCGTACGTCGGCCTCTGCTCGTATTTCATCCGCCACCCGCTCTGGAGTCTCTACTGATCATGAAGCTCTCGAGACGCAAGCTGATGCAGGCCGCGCTCGGCGCCACCCAGGTCGGGCTGCTCTCGCAGTTCGGCATGGGACGCTCGGCGTTCGCGGCGCCGCTGAAGGCGACCAAGCTGCTCACCATCTGGATCGGCGGTGGCTGCCACTGGGAGAGCTTCTTCGCGCCGTTCACCAGCGCGGGCATCACCAAGTTCATGGTGCCCCCGACGGGAGGCCTCACCCCCCACGGCTACAAGCCCTCGCAGGTCGAGAACTTCGATCGCTCGCTGGTGGATCTCGATCAGCCCGGCGTGAAGCGGAAGCTGCGCGGCCCGGTGTACTGGAACTGGGCGAACCACAGCGACGCGGCGGGTGTGCTGCCCTCGTCGGGTGGCTCGCAGAACTTCCGGCCGTGGGGCTACGCGTGGGCCGACCCGATGTACAAAATCTACGAGCGGATCGCCGTGCTCGTGGGCGCGGACCAGAACACCGCGGCGCACACCAGCGGCATCGTCGCTTCGATGTGCGGCGTCGCGGGCGCCACGTTCCGCGCTCCGGCGATCCAGGCCGTCGTCGCCAACGCGCTCGCCTCGCGCTTCCCTGATCGTCCGCTCGCCAACGTCTCGCTCGGCGGCATCAACACCACGTCGCTGGATCTGCCGTCGATCGCCGCCCCGGTGCGCATCGGCAGCCCGTCGTCGATCGAGCCGACGCTGAGCGACAAGTGGGACTCTTCATGGCTCGGCCTGCGCGCCCGCACAATGGAACCGGGCCTGAAGTTCGACGGCAGCTCGCAGAGCGCGGCGATGCCGCTCACCCGCGTCGACGCCGCGCTGCTGAAGGCGACCCGCGGGCTGAAGGGCAAATCGTCCCCGGGCGCCGACGCCGTCCTCGAGCAGCTCTACGAGACCTACAAGGGCACCAGCCGCACGCTGGCCCGTGACGTCGTCGCGGTGCTCGGCCAGGTGAAGGGCTTCGAGCACCTGAAGGCCAACGCGGAGTACCCGATCAACTGGTCGTCCTGCATCGGCTCCGCGGACTCGTGCGGTGGCTCGGCCTCGATGGGCCCGTACGACCTCGCGCTGCAGCTGCTGAAGTCGAACCTGGTCACCTCGGTCTCGATGAATGGCTCGAGCTTCAACAACACCCAGTTCGACACCCACTCGGTGGGCGGGCCGCAGTTTGGTGCAAACCACCTGCGCATCGCGTTCGAGCAGGTGGCGCGGATGCTGATCGAGATGCAGCTGACGCCCGGAGCGGCGCCAGGCAAGACGCTGCTCGACGAGACCATCGTCTACGTCTACAGCGACTTCGGCCGCACCTTCCCCAGGCAGGGCAGCGATCACCACCCCGCGACGTGCGCGATCCTCGCGGGCGGGTCGATCATCGGCAACCAGCTGGTGGGTGGCTACGACGAGGCGATGAACGGGAGCCCGCTGGGAGTGCCGGTGCCGCTGATCGAAGAAGGCGGCCAGACCGAGACCCGGCCGCCGCGCTCGCAGGACGTCGCCGCCACAGTGATCAACGCGTTCGGCCTCGAGCCGGGGAAGGACTTCTTCATCCCGGGCGGGTACGGGGTCTTCGACGGCGTCATCGGCTGAATCCGGACCGCGACAGCCAGCGAATGGTGGCCGCCCCCCGAGGGGTAGGCGCAAGGTCCACTGCCGGTGCGCCACCCGCGGCAGCACCGCCTCGACGTGCGCCCCCGTGCCATCGCGAAGAGCCCATCATGGGCGAACGCACCACCGAACGAAGATTGCGGCTGCGCCACGGCGGACTCGAGCAGCCCGCGATCGCGGAGCCCGGACGAGCCACCGTATGCCGTGGCCATTGATGACGCGGCCGCAGAGCGCCTCGTTCACACGTTTCAGGAGTCAGGCTTTCGAATCGAAGCGGTACTGGTCAATAAGCGCGATCGCAGCCTCGCAACGGTCCGGCTGCATCACGGTGGTACGGGGGGGCTCGTCGACCTGCTGATTTCATTCTGTGGGATTGAATGAACGGGGAATCGTCCGGCGAGCATCGAGCCGCGCCGCGCCTCGAGCCGACCCACGCGCCGCCCGCCCCTTCTTCCACCCACAACGACAGCTTTGGGTTGAAGCTGTAGTGCCCATGCATCCGCCGCTCGAACAGCCGCCGCGTTCCCCGCGTGGGGCTCTGCGCCTCGTTCTTCGAGAGCATCGATGACAGGTACGGCCTTTCTTTCCGGTAGTCCCGCATCACCGACTCGGGCAGCCGGTCGACGTACGCCCTGCTCCCGGCCCACCTGCAGCAAGTGCCACCCCACCCGATCTGAAGCCGTGACAGCTACACCAATGGGTGTTCGGAAGTCGCTCAGTCGGACGAGCGCGCGAAGTCGAGGAGCTCGCGGCTCACGTACCGCTGCGACTCGCCAGTGTCCGGATCGCGGAACAAGCGGAGCTCGGGCGCGTCTGGAATGTGCGTCGCGCGCGGCGCGAGCCGGTGCGTCTCATCGAGCACGTACCCCGCCGTCGAGCCGTCGACCGACGGACGCGCGGCCCTGGCGCCGTACGACCGGAGCGACACCGTGTCGGGCCGAAGCGTGACATCGGCCGCGAACGAGCTGTCGAAGTGTCCGCCCGTGCCGGTCGTGGTCAGGTCCATTCCGCGCTCGACATACCCATAGCCCATGCCGCGCCCCGGCTCGTCGGACGGCCACGAGTCGGCGTGCGCCGCGCTGCCGTCGGTGCGATGAACCGACGTCGTCCAGTGGCGGCTGTCGCCCAGATCGCTCATCCGGAAGTTCACTTCGTCGCTGCCCGAGAACGCTCCGCGTCCTCGCAGCTCGGTCGCCAGCCCCCGCATCTGGAACGCGGTCAGGCCAGGCGCAGACGGATTGGTCGGGCCGAGCGCGTCGGTGTCGCGGCCCGTTCGGTACATCAGATCCTGCAGGTGCGCCGCGTCGCTCGGAGTCATCCGCCCGCTCTCCATCGCCGCGATCGCACTGCGCTCCTCGTGGCTCACCGTCAGCAGCGGATGCGCAGCTGCGGTGTCCCGGATCGCGGCGGCGTTGGCGGCGTAGTTCCCGTCGAGGAGCATTCCGTTGAGCATGGCGGCTCCGCCGCAGCGCACCTCGTCGCTGCCCGCCCCGTGGACCTGATCGAGCTGAGGCGAGCGCGAGATCAGTCGACCGACATCCGCGCGATTCGACAACGACAGTGGTGCGTCCGTGCGGTGCCGTTGGTAGGTCTCGCGCGCGGCTTCGGGAGCCGTCGACTGGCGCCCACCAGCCCGCGCGAAGCTGTCGCCATCGGCCCGGCGAGCGCGCGCGCCCAGAACGTCGAAGCCGTCGCTGACGGCCCGCGCGGCTGGAGCCGAAGGCGCGTGCTCCGTTCGAGGGGCCGAGACCGGCACCGTCGAGGTGCGCGAAGTGGAAGGAATCGGGCCAGCGGGTCGGGAGTGAATGGTGGACACGACTCCCTATTTAGCAAGACGGCCGCCGGCCGGCGGCTGAATGAAATCGGTGGGAGTTCACAGCAACCTGCAAACCCCTCAAGCTTCGTGGAAGCCGCCGCGCACCCAGGCGTTCGCGATGTCGCGGTTGATCGACCACGGTCCCTGCCAGCACGTCATTGCGGCCGGTCTCCACTTCCTAAAAGGCCTCCCAGAAGAAGAACGTCGAGACGTTTGCAGTGCAGTGTCGGAGCTCGCGGACCAGTCACCCGACCTGATTCGAGCAGGAGTCGTACGAAGAATTCCGGAGGCCCTCGGTCTCGGCGATGGGGAAGACTGAGTGGGTTCGCTGGCTCGAACACACCTGATCGCGCTGGGCGCGCTGGCGCGCGAACTCGAGCACGACGAGGCCGAGGAACTGGCAGCCACGGCACGAGAGTTTCACACGAGAACGGAGGCGCCGCTCAAGCCACAGATCAGTTCACCGGAGACGATCTTCTACGACATGGAGGGTGACTGGTTTCGACAGGTCTGCGGGGATCCGCATGCTCGTGCCATGCGCGTAGCCGCGTATTCGCTGGCCGCGAACTACCGGTCAGCCAAGCGACACCGGCTCCTCGTTCGGCACGGCCTGCAGACTGACGCTCATCCCCAACGCCTTCAGCTCGTCTTTCTCGACGTCGCTCAAGAAGACCGCCCGCGTCACCTGCGCGCGCCCGATGCCGGCGTGCACGTTGCCGACGTTCAGCGGTCCATCAGGCAGGCCCACCTTCCGCGCAGCCACGGCGGACGCGACGTCGCGCAGCAACACCAGCGTCCGCACCTCGTCTTCCGCCAGCTTCGCGAAGTCCGTGTGGGCGATGCGTGAGATGACGACCTCGACGGTCTCGGGCACCGCCATCGTCATCGCCGCCCGCATCAACGCATTGCTCGCCGCTTCGTCATCCGCCACGACGAGCCGCGCGATTTTCAGGTGCGGCACCCACGCTTCCAGCACCTGCCCGTGAATCAGCCGGCTGTCGATGCGGGTGAGAAGAATCAGGACGACGTAACCGAGTCAGACGCCAACTTGATGTTCTGCTGGCCGTACTGCGCCAGCGACTCGGCCAGCCCGTGCAGCGACGACGACGCCAGCCGCATCGAGTTCGCCTTCAGCAGCATCGGCAGGTTGACGCCGGTCAGCACTTCCAGCTTTCCGCGCGCGCACAGCATCAACGACTGGTTGCACGGCGAGCCACCCAGCAGGTCGGCCAGCACCAGCACGCCGCTGCCGTCGTCGACCGCTTTTACCGCCGCCTTGATGTGGTCCCGGATGTCTTCCATCGACGAGCCGGGCTCGACGCTGATGCACGAGACCGCCGGCAGGTCGCCGATAATTTGCTTCGCCGTGTTGGCGAGCTCCTGCGCCAGGTGTCCATGGGCCGCGATGACGATGCCGATCATGAAGAGACTCCTCCCCCTTCAAGTATCGCTGTATGGGCGAAGGCGCAACGGGGTATGCCCCGCGCCCAGAGCCCCCCTATGATCCGCTTCGAAAACGTCTCCTACCAGCACGGCCGCCAGCTCCTCTTCGTCGAGGCCTCCGCCGCCATCCACAAAGGCGAGAAGGTCGGCCTCGTCGGGCCCAACGGCTCGGGCAAGTCGACCCTGTTCCGCATGATTACGAAGGAAGAGCTGCCCGACGAGGGCCAGGTCTCCGTCGATCGCGGCCTCACCCTCGGCTACTTCCACCAGAACGTCGGCGAAATGTCCGGCAAGTCCGTCGTTGCCGAGACGATGGATGGCGCGGGCCCCGTCTCTGCCGTCGCCGCAGAGCTCAAAGAGCTCGAGAACGCGCTGGCCGACCCCGCCCGTGCCGACGAGATGGACAAGCTGGTCGACCGCTTCGGCACCGTGCAGGCCCGGTACGACGAGCTCGGCGGCTACGCGCTCGAAGGCAAGGCGCGCGAAATCCTCGCAGGCCTGGGCTTCAGCCAGGAAATGGCCGACGGCGACGTCGGAGCGCTCTCTGGCGGCTGGAAGATGCGCGTCGCCCTCGCCCGCATCCTGCTGATGCGCCCCGACGCGATGCTGCTCGACGAGCCGTCGAACCACTTAGACCTCGAGTCGCTCATCTGGCTCGAGACCTTCTTGAAGGGCTACGAGGGCGCGCTGCTGATGACTTCCCACGACTGGGAATTCATGAACCGCGTCTGCACCAGCATTCTCGAAATCGAGAGCGGCGAGCTGCACACCTACGCTGGCGACTACGACTTCTACATTCAGCAGCGCGCGATTCAGAACCGCCAGGACCAGGCGCAGTACGACCGCCAGCAGGCGATGCTCAAGCGCGAGCTCGCCTTCATCGAACGCTTCAAGGCCCGCGCGTCCCATGCGGCCGGCGTGCAGAGCCGGGTGAAGAAGCTCGAGAAAATCGAGCGCGTCGAGATGCCACGAAAGGCCGAGACCCTGAGCTTCGTCATCAACGACCCTCCGCGGTCGGGCGAAGACGTCGCGAAGCTCACCAGGGTCAACAAGGCCTACGGCGACAAGGTCGTCTACAAAGACTTCGACTTCCTGATGCGCCGCAAAGAACGCTGGTGCGTGATGGGCGTGAACGGCGCGGGCAAGACGACGCTGCTGAAGATGATCGCCGGCGCGAGCCAGCCCGACACCGGCACCGTCACCGTCGGCTCGAGCGTGAAGATGGGCTACTTCGCCCAGCACGCGATGGAAGTGCTCGACGGCAAGAAGAACGTCTTCGAGACGCTGTCGGACGCCTTCTCGCGCGCCTCGCAAGGAGCGATTCGCAACCTCGCCGGCAGCTTCGGCTTCCCCGGTGACGACATCGAGAAGTCGGTGCGCGTGCTGTCGGGCGGTGAAAAGGCGCGGCTGGTGCTGGCGCTGATGCTCTACGACCCGCCCAACCTGCTCGTGCTCGACGAGCCGACAAACCACCTCGACCTCGCCACCAAAGAGATGCTGATTGAGTCGCTGAAGAACTTCGACGGCACCCTGCTGATGGTCTCGCACGACCGGCGGTTCTTGAGCGCGCTCACCAACCGCGTGCTGGAACTGAACCCCGGCAACGCGGTGCAGTACGGCGGCGGCTACACCGAGTACGTCCAGAAGAGCGGACACGAAGCGCCCGGCCTGCGGGAGTGATTTGACGTATACGTAAAAACGATGTGAATTACGCTTGATTTTGACGTATACGTCGAAGAATGCGGACCCTCGCCGAGCTGGGTGAAGCGGTACGGGCTCGGCGCCTCGCGCTCGATTTGAAGCAGGGGCAGGTGGCCGACCAGGCGGGGGTATCGCAAGAGTTGCTGTCGCGGCTCGAGCGCGGCCGCCTGCCAGAAGTGGGCGCTCGGAAGCTGCTGAGCGTGTTGGCGGTGCTGGGCCTCGAGCTGCAATTCGGTGAAGTGGGGCAGGCCGGCGGCCTCGATGGGCTTCGGCGGGAAAGGGGCGGCGCGTGAAGCTCGCGGTCTCGGTGCTGGGGCGAGAGGTGGCCACGCTCGAACAGCAAGGCGATTTTCGAAGCGTCCTCGCGTACCACCCTGACGTTGCGCCCTCAGACTTCGTCTCGCTGACGATGCCGGTGCGGGTCGAGTCGTATGTCTGGGACGATTCCCTGCATCCCATCTTTCAGATGAACCTGCCCGAAGGCTACTTGCTGCAGGTGCTGCAGGAAGAGTTCGGCCCTCACGAACGTCGACTTGTTGCAGAGCCCCGACACGCCTTCTTGAATCGGCGCTGTTGGGCAAACGCCGCAAGAAGCGTTGAGCGCTACTCCTTCTCGATGTCGCGGTCGAACACGTGGGCCGGCCACTCGGCCTTCAGGCGTTCGGCGAGCGCAGCAGTGACGGCGACCGACCGGTGCTTGCCGCCGGTGCAGCCGATGGCGACGGTCAGGTACGCCTTTCCCTCGCGCTGGTACTTCGGCATCAAGAAGGTGAGCAGGTCGTTCGTCTTGTCGAGGAACTCCTTCGTCTCGGGCCTGTCCATCACGAAGGCCGAAACCTTGGCGTCTTTGCCGGTGAACGCCTTCAGCTCGGGCACGAAGTAGGGGTTCGGCAGGAACCGCACGTCGAGCACGAGGTCGGCCTGGCTCGGCACGCCGTATTTGAAGCCGAAAGACATCAGCGTCAGCGCGAGCTGGCCCTGCGAATCGCCGCCGAAGCGGGTCTGAATCTGGCGCTTCAGCTCGTGCACGGTGAGGCCCGAGGTGTCGAGCAGGTGCTGCGCCTGTTCGCGCAGCTCTTTGAGCGCGGCGCGTTCGCGGGCGATGCCTTCATTGACTCCCGCGCGGCCGGCCAGCGGGTGGCGGCGGCGCGTCTCGCTGTAGCGGCGAATCAGCGCCTCGTCAGATGAGTCGAGGAAGAGGACCTCGACGTGGTGTCCCGCGCGGCGCGCCTCGTCGAGAATGCGCGGAGCGTCCTGCAGAAACCGCCCCTCACGCACGTCGATGACGAAGGCGAGCTTCTTGTCTTCGCCGCCAGGGGCCGAGAGCTCGGTCACCTTCGGCAGCAGCGGCGCCGGCAGGTTGTCGATGCAGAACCACCCTGCATCTTCCAGCGCGCGGATGGCGGTCGACTTTCCCGAGCCCGACATTCCAGTGATGACGACAATCTGCTTTCCAGGAAGCGGAGCGTTCACTCGACCTCTTCCTCCTTCATCTCGGTGCTGTGGTCCATGTTTCGCGGAGGCTTCCCGCGGACGATGGCCGTCTCGAGCTTCTGCGCGAACTCCTGCGCCGAGTGGTGGCCCTGCACTTTCAGCAGCTGGTTGCGCGCGGCGACCTCGACGATGGTCGTCATGTTGCGGCCCGGGCGAACGGGGACGACGGCGTGCGGCACGTCGACGCCGACGATGGTCATCACGTCCTGCTCGACGCCCAGGCGGTCGTACTCGTGGCCCGGGTCCCACTCGACCAGCTCGATGACGAGCTCAATCTTCTTCCGCTCGCGCACGCTGGCGACGCCGAAGAGGTCCTTGATGTTGATGATGCCCAGGCCACGGATTTCCATGTGGTGGCGAATCAGCTCGTTGCCACGGCCGTAGACGGTGCCGTCAGGGCGGCGGGTGAGGTGGACGACGTCGTCGGCGACGAGGCGATGCCCGCGCATCACGAGGTCGAGCGCGATTTCCGACTTGCCGATGCCCGACTTGCCCATCAGCAGCACGCCGACGCCGAACACGTCGACCAGCACGCCGTGAAGGGTGCCGACCGCGGTCAGCGCTTCCTCGAGGTACGCCTGCACCTGGCTGATGAACTGCGAAGAGGCGAGGGTGGTGCGCATCAGCGCGAGGTGCGCGGTCTCGCAGCCCTCTTTGAGCGCCGTGGGAATCTTCAACCCCTTGGTGACGACGACACACGCCAGCTGCGCGTCGAACACCTTCTTCAAGACTTCCTGCTGCTGTTCATCGCTCAGCGTGCGCAGGTAGCTGATTTCGGTGTTGCCGAAGACCTGCATCCGTTCGGGGTGCAGGTGCTCGGTGAAGCCGGTGAGCGCGAGCCCCGGCTTCTGGATTCGCGACGACGCGATTTTCCGGGTCAGGCCTTCTTTGCCGGCGACGAGCTCGAGCCGCAGGTCGACGTTGTTGGCTTCGAGCAGTTGGGTGATTTCGATGCTGGGGAGCGTTGCAGTCATGGAAGCTGCGTGAAGCTTAACCGCCTCTGGTAAAGGCTGACGCCCCTAGATGCGGCGGCCCACGTTCCCAGAAGCGGTGCTGCTGTTCGGCCTGGCCATCGGAGCGGCGCTGCGCCTGTACGTCGCCTTCACCGACGACGGCATCTTCTGGCCCGACGAGGTCTTCCAGTCGCTCGAGCCGGCGCACCGGCTGGTGTTCGGCTACGGCATGGTGGCGTGGGAGTTCATCGAGGGCGCGCGCAACTACGCGCTGCCGGGCTTCATCGCCTTCTGGTTCAAGCTGGCGCAGGTGTTCGGGCTCGATTTTCCGGCCGGCTACATCGGCGTGCAGCGGGTGGCGTTCGTCGCGCTCGCGGTGGGCAGCGGGTACGGGGTGTGGCGGCTGGCAAGAGCCTTTGGTGCGGAGGAGTTGCCGGCGGCAGTGGCGGCGGTCGCGTTGATGCTCTGCGCTCCGGCGATCTACTTCTCGCACCGCGGCATGGCCGAGAACGCGAGCGCGCTGCCGGTGGTGTTGGGCCTGTGGCTGCTGCTCGAGAAGGACGCCTCGCGGCGCAATCGAATCATCGGCGCCTCGCTGTTGGGCCTCGCGGTGTTGCTGCGGCTGCAGTGCGGCCTCTTCTGCGCGGTGGCGCTGGGCATCTTGCTCGCGCGGAAGCAGTGGAGGGTGGCGGGCGAGGCGTTTGGGGTGCTGCTGGTGTGGGCGCTGGCCTACGGCGCGCTCGATGCGTTCACCTGGGCCGATGCGCCCGGCGCGAAGTACGGCGGCTGGTTTCACTCGGCGCTGAAGTACCTGCAGTTCAACCTCATCGAGGGAAAAGCGTCGCAGTGGGGCACGTCGCCGCCGATGTTCTACGCGCGGACGATTTTTTCTTCGATGCCGGGCCTCGCGATTGTGCTCGCGGTGGGGCTGCTGCTGGCGGTGCGTCGCGCCCCCGGGCTGGTGGTGCTGGCGGTGGTGTTCATCGCGGCGCACAGCGCGATTCCGCACAAAGAGCTGCGATTCATCCTCCCCGGGTTGCCGCTGTTGTTCGCGGCGGCAGCGGTGGGGTTCAGCCAACTCGGGACGCAGCGGCGGCAGGTGGTGCTCGTCGGCGTGTTGCTCGCGTCGGTGGCGTCGGCCGCGCGGATGAAGGCGCTGACCTTCGGTGACCTGGGCGCGTATCCCGAACGGAAGCACGTGAGCGCGTGGGACGACTACGGCCCGGTGTTCCGGTTGATGAAGGCGGCGGGCGCGCAGCCAGACGTGTGCGGGCTCTTCCTCGAGGCGCACCTGGCGTGGACGGGGGGCAGCGCGTATCTGCACCGCAACGCGCCGCTGTACATGCCGGGCATGCAGGTGCCGCCAGGCGCGGTGAACTACCTCATCGCCCGCGTCGGGGCGCAGCAGCCGGGGGCCGAAGTGCTGGCCACCGACGGGCCGATGCAGCTGATGAAGCTTCAGACGGGGCCATGCGTGCCCGACCCGAACTACCGCTGGGTCCTGCCGTAAGACGTCTGCTAGGAGCGCGCGCCATGGCCGATTGTCTCTTCTGCAAAATCATCGATGGGCAGATTCCAGGCGTGAAGAAGGTGCACGAGGACGCGCTGTCGCTGGGCTTCCTCGACATCAACCCCCAGGCGCCGACGCACGCGCTCTTCATTCCGAAGCGGCACGTCTCGACGCTGAACGACGCGACGACGGAAGACCGCGAGTTGCTGGGACACCTGGTGTTCAGCGCCGCGAAGTATGCGCGCGAGAAGGGCCTGGCCGAGTCGGGCTACCGCACGGTGATGAACTGCAACAAGGACGGCGGGCAGACGGTCTTTCACGTTCACCTTCATCTGCTCGCGGGCCGCTCGCTCACCTGGCCTCCGGGGTAGTTCTGACCTCAGTCGCGCGATTCACCCGGTGTTGCGGGTGCTTTGGCGCGCAGTTGCGGGTGGTGCGGAGGTTGCTCATTGCACCGTGCATGGACGGGAAGTCAGGTGCAGTGATTGAGAAGGTAGATGGCGTGTGGTTCGTGGTGGTGCCTCAGCGCGTCGGCGCTCCACTGAAGTTCCTGTGCGAGAGCCTGCGCGACGCCGAGCGCTTCCTCTGGGTCTTCACCAAGAAGGAAAGGTAGCGGGTCTACGGGTCTGCCGGCAGGACGAGCTTCGACGCGCCATCGAGGTAGAGCGTGTTGGTCGCGTCGAACGCGGGGAATCCGCCGTCGGGGAAGAGGTCGGCGCCGGTGTTCGCGTTGCGATCGAACCGTGGGTAGTTGCTCGAGGTGATGATCAACCCCACGCGGTGCCCAGCCGCGAACGTGTATGCGAGGTCGGACGTGAACCCGACTGGCACCGTGTAGCGAACGCCCGCATCGACGACCGCCGGCGCCGCAAATGAGCCGCGCAGCTTCAGCCGTCGAATGCCTTCGGCGATCAGCAGATGACCACCATCGGGCTGCACATCGGTGAGCCGCGCCGCGAGGTCGGTGTCGGCGCGGTCTGTCGCCACGTCGAGCGTCAACGACAGCGGTCCGCGGATCCGCAGCGGCGCCGCCAGCAGTGGGCCGGTAAACACCCGCGCGTCGGCTCGCGACGTCACCGCCTGCTGCATCGCTGGCCCGTGCGCCAGCGTGCCCTGCAGCGTGCCACCACCCACCGTCGGCGACGGGTCCAGCGGCACGTACGGAAACGTCACCGTGCGTGCGGCCGGCGCGGCGTCGACGAGCCCACCATCGGCCGCGAGGAACAGGTTCTTCGGCGTCGTCCCTGTCGGAGGCCACACCGGCGACGATTCCCACGTGCCTTCACCGCTGCGCACGTACCGCACCTTCGCCCAGCCCGACGCCGCCGAGGCGGTGAGCCCGCGCAGGTGAAGGTCGAAGAAGTCGCGTGAGTCCGTCTGGATGCGCTTGCTGCTGTCGATGAACTTGAGCTCTTGCGCGCTGAGCATCCGCCCGCCCGCGCTCTCGCCGCCGACCGCGAAGTGAATCCAGTCGCCGATGACCAGCCGGTGCTGGGCGGCGGCGGGGCTGGTGGAAAGGTCGCTCCACGTCTTCAGCTCGCCGACGGGGTCGAGGTCGTACCAGCCCGCGACGAGCAGCATCGGCACCGTCACGTCGGCGGGCTTGAGCAGGTTCTCGGCGAACTGCCACGTCGCGTTGCGGTACGGGTTGTTGAGGATGACGCCGCCGCCAAAATAGAAGCCGATGAAGTCGTAGTACTCGCGGCGCAGGACGCCGCCCGGGTAGTAGCCCTCGTAGGTGGTGTTCATGCTGCAGAAGATGGGCACCGCCGCCGCGAGGTGCGGGGGCTTCATCACCGCCGTCTTGTATTGCTGCACGCACAGCGCCGAGACGCCCCAGGTGCCGACCTTGCCGTTGCTGAAAGGCTGGGACGCGATCCACTCAACCGTGTCGAAGCCGTCATCGCCGTACGGCTGGTTTCCCGCAACGCGCGCCGCCACGCTGCCGAAGAAGCCGCGCCAGTCGACCACCACGAACGCGTAGTCCTTCGAGTCGAAGAGCGGCTGCGCGTCGAGCCCGCTGAACCACCCCAGCCGCGCAGACTCTTTGTTGTACGGCGTCTGGATCAACACCGTCGGCAACTTGCAGCGCGCGTCCTTCGGCTTCCGCACGAACGCCGACAACGTCTTGCCGTCGCGCATCGGAATCATCACGTCGCTCGTCAGGTGGTCCGTGCAGTCGGGCGTGCCGCCGTCGTCCATGCCCGCGTCCACCCCTGCGTCTTCGCTCGACCCTCCACCCGACCCACCGGCGCCTCCCGACCCACCGGCGCCTCCATCGCTCGGATTCGACGGCGTTCCGCACGCGACGCCCAGCACTGCCACCGCGAAGAGAAGCTTCTTCATGTCTGAGCCACCATCGGTTGAGGGGTCTTCTGCAGCAGCGCCTTCGTGCCCTGGGTCATCAGCGTCGCCGCGAGCACGAACAATACCGCCGCGACGGCGCCATTCACCTTCGACACCACCGACGTGCCGGCGACGAAGAAGGCCGCGTGCACCTGCAGCACCAGCGAGGTGAAGGTGATGGCTGAGACGAAGACCATCGGGGCCAGCGTGTACCAGTAGCGCTTGTGCGACCGCTTGAGCCACACGCTGATTCCCATCAACGACAGCGCGGCGAGCAGCTGGTTGCTGGTGCCGAAGAGCACCCAGAACTTCTTGTAGCTGCCGGGCTCGGCGGCGAGCAGGAAGGCCAGCGGGACGCCGACGGTGAGGCCGGTGCCGATGACCGCTCCGGCGATTCCTTTGAGTCCAAACAATTCTTGAACGATGTACCGCCCGAGCCGCGTCGAGACGTCGAGGGTGTCGAAGACGAAGGTCGAGAACGCCATCGCGCCGAAGGTGATTGCGAGTGGCAGGTGCTCGGGCCCGAGGAGGACGGCGATGAAACGGCCGATGCCGATTCCGTACACCGTGCCCGCGGGCTTGCCGGCCACCTCGGCGTTGGTGGCAATCATCACCGTCGCGAGGGCGATGAGGGCGACGAAGCCTTCGAGCAGCATCGCGCCGTAGCCGACGGGGTGGCAGTGCGACTCTTTGCTGATTTGCTTGCTGGTGGTGCCGCTGCAGACGAGGCCGTGGAACCCGCTGCACGCGCCGCACGCGATGGTGACGAAGAGAAACGGGAAGAGCAGGCCGGTGGCGCCCGGTGTGTCGAAGCCCTTGAACGCGGGCAGTTGCACGTCGAAGCCCCCGAAGAAGATGCCGATGATGCCGACCGCGAGCGCGAGGTAGAGGACGAAGCCGCCGAGGTAGCCGCGCGGCTGCAGCAGCAACCAGACGGGCGTGAGCGAGGCGACGAAGCAGTAGCCGAGAATCAACACCGCCCACGTGACGGGGCCGAAGACGAGCAGCGTCGAGAGCTTCGTGCCGAGCCAGACCATCACCAGCGTCGAGGGCACGAAGATGATGGTCTGCAGCCAGAGCTTCGGCTTGAGGAACTTCTCGACCAGGCCCATCACGATCGCGAGCAACAGGTACAGCGTCGCGGCGACAGCGACTGCGCCGCCCTGGTTGAACTCGAACTTCAAGCCGGCGAGGTCGGGGTCTCCAGCGACGAAGGTGCTGACGGTGACGTCGGTGAAAGCGACGATGACGTAGACGAGCGCGAGCCAGATGAACGCCATCATCGTGACGCCGGCGCCGGGGCCGAGCTGTTCGCGGATGACTTCGGCAATGCTCCCGCCACCGTGGCGGATTGAGGCGATGAGCGTCGAGAGGTCGTGAACCGCGCCGATGAAGACGACGCCGACGCAAATCCAGAGGATGGCCGGCAGCCAGCCGAACTGCTGCGCCGCGAGAATGGGGCCAGCGATGGGGCCGGCCGCGGCGATCGCCGAGAAGTGCTGACCCAGCAGGTAGAACGGTTGGGTCGGCACGAAGTCGACCCCGTCGTTGATTCTCACCGCGGGGGTCGGGTTCGCGTCGTCGAGGGCGTACTGGCGCGCGATGAAGCGGCCGTAGAAGCGGTACCCGAGGAAGAGGACGACGAGGACGCTGGCCGCGAGCAGGGGGAGGCTCATCGGCGCGAGACCGTACCTTAAGGAGAGAAGCGGACGGGCACCGTGAAGCAGCGATCGAACGCTTCGGGTCCGAACGGCGCTGCGCCCGGGATGACGCAGTCGCTCGCGGCGTGGTCCAGCAGTGACGAGCCTGCCGTCTGCGTCACCTTCGATTCGCGCAAGGCCCCCGCGCCGTCGACGCAGAACCGCACCTGTGCTTGCCCCGTCTGACGAAAGCGGCGCGCCGCCGCGGGGTAGCAGCGCAGGGCGACCGTCTGGAGGCGACGTGAGAGCGCCGCGGTGTCGAGCGTCGGTTCCGGAGCAAGAGCAGCCCCCTGTTCATCCCGAGCGTCCGCCCCCCGTTCATCCCGAGAGAAGTCGAGGGATGATCTCGCACCTTCTTCCGAGTCCGGTGCTTTGGCGTCCGCGGCTTCTGGTCCCTGACGCTGAGGCGGCTCATCCCTCGACTGCTCTCGGGATGAACGGGGAGCGGGCGTTGGGGATGAACCGGGAGCGGGCGTTGGGGATGAACCGGGAGCGGGCGTTGGGGATGAACCGGGAGCGGGCGTTGGGGATGAACCGGGGCGATTCTCTCGGGCTGAACGGGGCTCTGTCTGCGTCAGTAGCTCCGGGGCTCGTGGCTTCGGTGCTGCTTCCGCGGCCAGCGCAGGCGACTGCCTCGATGGGGCCAGCACTCCGGCGAGGCGGATCACTTCCACGTTCACCGGCTCGTGCTCGAGCACGAGCTCGGCCGGCTTGCGCCACAGCAGCGTGCCGAGCACCACGTGCACGACGACCGACGCGACGGCGGCGATCACGACGCTTTGGTGGCGGCTCGCGCTCTCCACGTCCGATTCCGGCGTCACGGGGCCGCGTCCGTCAGCACGAAGAACGTGCGGCCATTCGCGGCGAGCGCGTCTATCGGCACCTCGTAGAGCGCCGTCAGCGCATCCTTCGTCAGCACCTCGCGCGCCGGCCCCGCGGCCTGCACGCGCCCAGCTTTCAGCAGCATCGCGTGCGTCGCCCACGCCGCCGCCTGATTCACGTCATGCAACACTGCCAGCGCCGCGAGCCCCGCATTCACCCGCGTCCGCACGTGACGCAGCACCGCCACCTGGTGCCGCACGTCGAGGAACGCCGTCGGCTCGTCCAGCAACAACAGCTGCGGCGCCTGCACCAGCGCGCGCGCCAGCCACACCAGCCGCCGTTCACCCCCCGACGCTTCCGTCAGCGGCCGATTGGCCAGGTGCGCCACGCCGAGCTCTGCCAACGCGGCCTGCGCCCGCGCGACATCCAGCGCCGATGGCAGGCCCCAGGCCCCGAGGTGCGGCGCGCGTCCCATCAACGCCAGCTCGAGCCCCGTGAACGCCGAGCCTTCTTCCGCCGGCGACTGCGGCACCCACGCCACCTGCTTCGCCAGCGCCGTCCGCGCCGCTTCCGACGGGTTCAGCCCACACGTCCGCACCGTGCCCTGCACCGGCAACAGCCCCAGCGACGCCTTCACCACCGTGCTCTTTCCCGCGCCGTTCGGCCCGAGCAACGCCCACAGCTGGCCGGGCGCCACTTCCAGAGACACGGAATGCAAGACAGGCTTCGCGCCGTAGCCGGCGGTCACCGAGGCCAGCGACAGACAGCTCACTGGTTCTCGGGCTTCGCCAGCTCGCTCTTCAGCTGCTCTTCCATCGCCGCGGCTTCCTTCACGAACGCGGCTTCCGGCAGTTTGTCCTTGCGGTCTTCCATCGTCAGAATTCGAAGCCGGTACTTCTTGGCCGTCGCATCGTTGCGCGCTTCGAGCTTGTCGTAGTCGGCCTTCACTGCGCGCCACGCCTTCTCGGCCGGAGGGTAGATCTTCGGCGGAGGCGGCCGCTTCTTCTTCCCCAGCCCGGTCAGCTCGTCTTCGTCCAGCACAGGTGGAGGAGGAGGCAGCGCTTCTTTGGGCTTCAGCTCACGCGACTTCCGTTCGTTCTGAGCTCCGCGCGGACCATCGACGACGCCCAGACGATCTTCCCCGCCCTGGCCCTGCTGCGAGGCTTCCATCTTGGCGCGGAAGTCTTCCCACGCGACGCCAATGCCAATCGCCGCGAGGACGAGCACTGGGACGATGACGTAGAGCACGACATTGAACTTCTTCTTCGCCGCAGTTGGGGCAGCCGATGACGCTGCCGCAGGCGATGCGGGGACGGAGGAGGGAGTCTTTGCGGCTGGATTCGCCACGACGGACAGGAACCTCTAGCACGGCAAAAAGTTCCCTGCAGCCCGCGTGGGCCTACGGTTTCAGGGCTTCTTGCGCTTCGACTTCGGCGCGGTCTTCGGCCCCGGGGGCGCCAACGGGGCCACTTCATCTGGCGATTCGTCCACCACCGGCGGCGCAGCGACGGCGGCAGGTCCCGCGTCTGGAACCACGGCAGCGGGCGGCTCGGGAGGAGGCGTCGTCACCTCAGGCGCTGGCTCCATCGGCTCCAGGTCGGGCATCGCGCGCGGCTCGACTTCGCGGCGCCGGCCGTCTTGCGGCGACGTCGCGCGCGGCGTCTGGTTGCGTTCCATTTCCCGAACGCCCCCCTCGAGCTGCTCCTGGTACAGGTCATGGAGCACGAAGCCCGCGACGCCCAGCACCGCGAACAGCGGAATCACCACCCACATAAAGCCACTGCGCGACGCCGTCGTCTTTCCCGTCGAGTCGCCGCCATCTTCCGGAGGCGGCCGGTTCTTCAGCGCCTGCGGCAGCGGCGCAACCACCGCGGCGCGCGACGGTAGCGACGCGCGGCGCCCTTCCATCGGCATCGGCGTCGCCAGTGGCGACGACGCGATCGGCATCCGCCCCGGCTCGTAGACTTCGGAAGGCTCGGAGGTGATGACTGCGGGCAGCGACATCGGCGACTCGCCGCGCGCCCCCTCGAGAGGCAGCCCCGCGGGAGTGGTGGTCTCGTTCGCGCTCCAGGGCGACGCCTTCTGCAGCACCGGAATCGGCGCGAGCAGCTGCCCGATGATGGGCACCGAGCCCGACGGCCGCACCCCCTCGAGCATCGGCGGCACCGCGGCGCTCAGCTGCAGGTTGATGCTCGGCATCGTCTCGCGATCCACCTTCGCCGAGCGGCCGTCGTCTTCCTTCAGGCGCGGCGTCGGCGCGAAAGACAACCCACTGCTGGGAGCCGTCGGCCGTTCATTCGGCCGCAATTTCGCCGGGCCGGTGCGGGGAAGCTCGGGCTGCTCTTCGAGCGAGCGGACCAGCGGGGTCGGCGTCCACTCGGGCGCTTCCTTGCCCTTCAGCTGGCGCGGATCCGTCGGCATCGGCGTCAGCTCTTCGCCGATGTTCATCTCCATCGACCGCTTCGCCATCTCGGTGAGGTTGCGAACGGCGGTGCTGACTTCCTTCTTCGCTCCGAGGGCCTCGGGTTCGCGAACGGGCGGCGGCACGAAGGGCACGCGCTGCTCGCGCAACGAGGCGAGCAACTTCCGTTCGCTGTTGTACTCGGCGCTGAAGGCCTCGCGCATGAACCGGCTGCAGCTCTCGGGGCCCGCCGAGGGGTCGATGTCGACCAGCACCGACATCAACTTTCCGCGGAACTCTTCGGCGGTCTGGTACCGATTTGCCGGGTCGACCGCGAGCGCCTTCATCACCGTCTGCGCGACCGGGCCGGGACACAGCGGCTCGATTTGCTGAATGTTCGGGATGTTCGGCGTCGAGACCTTTGCCATCAGCTCGCCCGGCGGCACGTCGTCGAACGGGTTCTTGCCGGCGACCAGCTCGTAGAGGCACAGGCCCACTGAGTAGAGGTCGGTGCGGCGATCGACCTTGGTGTGCCGCGCCTGCTCGGGCGACATGTAGAGGAACTTGCCGAGCACCAGGCCCGGGCTCGTGCGCGCGACGTTCAGCGTCGACTTGGCGAGGCCGAAGTCGATCACCTTCACCTCACCCTCGTACGAGATGAGGATGTTCTGCGGGCTCACGTCGCGGTGCACCAGCCCGATTTCCTTCTCTTCGTCGTCGCGCTTGCGGTGCGCGTAGGCGAGCGCGTCGAGCACGCGGCCCATCGTGTAGAGGACGAAGGTCAGCGGCAGCGGCATGTTCCGTTCGCGCGCCCGGGCGGCGACCTTTCGCAGGTCTTTGCCGTCGACGAACTCGAGCGCCAGGTACGGCTCGCCCTCGTGCAGCCCCATGTCGAGGACCTGCGCAATCGACCCGTGCTGCAGCTGCACCAGCGTCTTGGCCTCGTTCACGAAGCGGGTGACGAAGTCTTCTTCCTGCGTCAGGTGCGGCAGGATTTTCTTGATGACGCACTGCTTCTCGAAGCCCTGCACCCCTTCGAGCCGCGCGAGAAAAATCTCGCCCATGCCACCCGTCGCCAAAGGCATGAGCAGGGTGTACCGGCCGAATTGGGTCGGCTTGAACGGTCGCAACCGCGTCTGGGTGGTGGGCTGATGCAACGGGGGCATTGAACAATGTTCTGCGTTGGCACTCCATCGTTGCTCGGGCTTTTCGGGGGCGCTAGGGATTCGCGATGGCACTGCACGCACTGGTGACGGGCGCGACCGACGGAATCGGCCTCGCGACGGCAAAGGAACTGGATCAACGGGGGTTTACGGTGCTGGTCCACGGCCGGTCGGAGGCGAAGGCAAAGGCGGCGGCAGCGCAGGTGGGAGAAAAAGCGCTGGCCGTCTGGGGCGACCTGGCCGACCTGAAGCAGGTGAAGGCGCTGGCGGGGCAGGTCGAGGCGGCGCTGGGTGGGGCGGCGCTCGACGTGCTCATCAACAATGCGGGCGTCTTCGAGACGGAAAGGCGCGAGTCGGCCGACGGGCACGAGCTGACGATGGCGGTGAACCACCTGGCGCCCTTCGTCCTGACGCAGGCGTTGCTGCCGGCAGTGAGGCGGGCAAAGCAGGGGCGGGTGGTGAACGTGGCCTCGACGGCGCACCAGCGCGGCAAGCTCGACTTGTCGGACTTCGAGCAGAAGCGCGGCTTCGATGGCTACACCGTCTACGCGTCGTCGAAGCAGGCCAACGTGCTCTTCACCCGGGCGCTGGCGCGGCGGCTCGAGGGGACTGCGGTCACCACGTACTCGCTGCACCCCGGCGTCATCGCCACCAAGCTCTTGAAGAAGGGCTTTGGCGCGATGCAGGCCGGGACGTTGAGCCAGGGAGCGGAAACGAGCGTGTACTGCGCGACGGCTCCCGAGCTGGCGCAGGTGTCGGGCCGCTACTACTCAGACAGCCGCGAGGTCGAGGCGGCGCCGCAGGCGAGAGACGAAAAGCTCGAAGAAGCGCTTTGGGCGTTGTCGGAGAAGCTCACCGCTTAGCTGATCAGAAGTTGCAGGCGCGGCATCTGACGTCACAATCCCTGCCGTGTTTTCCCCCTCGGAGGTCTCACCCATGAAGAACCTGCTCGTGGCAGTTGCGGTCGTCTCGTTGATGGCATGTGGCAGCTCGACCACCGGAGGCACTGGCGGAGGTTCCGGCACGGGGGGAGGTTCTGGCACGGGCGGCGGTACAGGCACGGGCGGCGGGACGGGCACGGGCGGTGGAACGGGCACGGGCGGTGGAACCGGCACGGGCGGTGGAACCGGCACGGGTGGTGGAGTGGGCACGGGCGGTGGAGTGGGCACGGGCGGTGGAACAGGCACGGGCGGTGGAGCAGGCACAGGTGGTGGTTCGGGTACGGGTGGTGGTTCGGGTACGGGTGGTGGTTCGGGCACAGGCGGCGGGGCTCAGGCGCCGTTGATCACGCTGACCTTCCAGCCCACCTGTCCGGCGTTGACGGCCTGCGGCGGCGACGTGGTCGGCAAGTGGGAATACAGCGCGGGCTGCGTCTCGACAGACGCGCTCTTCGCGCAGGTGAAGCAGCTGTGCCCGTCGGTCACCTTCACCAGCATGACGGGTGACTCGCGCGGCTCGGTCATCTTCACCACCGCGAACGTCGCTCGCGCGATCAACACCAACATCTCGGGCGTCGCGAACATCCCCTCGTCGTGCACCAACACGATCGTCACCTGCGCCCAGATTCAGTCGGGCCTGGCGAGCATCGCGAAGACCGCGACCTGCACCAACGGCATCGCTGGCGGCTGCGTCTGCGACTTCACCTTCCAGGCGCTCACCAGCGGCGCCGTCCCCTACACGAAGGGTGTGAACCAGTTCACGACCGACCCGGCCACCGCGCAGGCGAAGACCTACGACTACTGCATCACTGGCACCGGCGCGGCGTCCGTCTTCACCTACCGCGAGCTCGGCATGACGCCGCGCGACCCCGGCATCTTCGTGATGGGGAAGAAGTAACCGTCGCCTCGGCGCTCCCTGACTACAAGTCGTCGCAGGGGGTGCCGAGCCGCTCGCGGTCGTAGATGCCGAGCTCGGTGTAAATCATGCGCCCGTTCACATCGACGGGCACGTTGATCAACGCGCTGGTCGCCTTGCCGGCGATCCACTTCAACCCCGAGTCCTTGGTGGCGGCTTCGGGGGCCTTCAGGTCATCCGTGAGCACGAGGCGAAGCTCACCGGTCTTGGTCGAGAAAATCTCGCCCTGGGTGTCGTGCACGATGTTCGTCATCTGCTGCAGCTTCATCTTCCCGCGCTGCCCAACGTAGAGGCGCCAGTCGCGCTCGCAGCTCTGTGCACGGCCGCCGTCATCGCGGGCGCAGTCGACGAAGTAGTAGTTGCCCTTGTCGTCGCGCGCGAGCTTGTGCGGCAGGCGCTGCCACTTCGCCTGGTACAGCGTCGCGCCTTCGAGCAGCTTCTTCGCTTCGTCCGCCGCGACCACCGTCAACGCGGTCGTCTTCGGCGGGCAGCTGACGCTGTACTTGCCGTCCTTCAGCTCGAAGCTCGCGTAGCCGTTCACCTTCCAGTCGATGCGCGGGTCCCACAGCGACGCGCTGAAGGTCTCGTTGCCCTGCGCCCCGCCACCCGGGGAACGCAGCAGGTAGAACGTCTTACCGTCGCCGTAAAAGAACGGGCCGCGGTAGGTGCCCGCCGGGTCGAACGCGACGTAGTGCGACTTTCCGTCCGTCACCACCTTCAGCCTCGCCTTCACCGCCGCATCCTCGAAGACAGGAGGCTGTTCGACCGGCGCAGCGGGAGGAGCCTTCGGAGCAGCGGACACCAACAATGACGTCAGCAGGGCGGCCAATTTCATGGTGCCGACTATAGTCGCCCGACTTCATGGGGCGCAGTTAACCAGAGTGGGTTCGCTCGACGTCGGCAGCGTGTTGGCAGACACGTACGAAGTCACCCGGCTGATAGGTCGCGGAGGAATGGGCGAAGTCTGGCTCGCCAGCCACCGCCGCCTGCCGGGCAAGCAGGTCGCCATCAAGGTCCTGCACCTCAACGGCAAGCCGCTGTCGGCCGATGCGCTGGCGAGGTTCCGCCGCGAGGCCGAGGTGGCGACGCGCATCAACCACCCGAACATCGTCGAGGTGCACGACTTCAACACGCTGCCCGACGGGTCTCCGTACCTGGTGCTCGAGTTCCTGCAGGGCGAGAGCCTCGCGTCGCGGCTGCGCCACCCGATGGACGTTGCCGACGTGCAGCGAATCCTTCGGCAGGTCGGCAGCGCGCTGCAGGCGGCCCATGCGCATGGCGTCGTTCACCGCGACCTGAAGCCCGACAACATCTTCGTCGTCTCCGAGCCGATGGGCGAGGTGGTGAAGGTGCTCGACTTCGGCATCTCGAAGGTCGTCGACTCGAACACGCTGCAGACGCAGGAAGCGGTGTTGGTCGGCACGCCCGCGTACATGTCTCCCGAGCAGGCGCTGGGGAACAACAAGGACGTCGGGCCGCAGAGTGACGTCTTCGCGCTCGGCGCCATCGCGTACGAGATGCTCACCGGCGCGCAGCCCTTCGTCGCCGAGAGCATCGCGCAGCTCGTCTTCAAGATTGCGTACGAGCCGCACCAGCCGATTTCCGTGCTGAAGCCCGGGCTTCCGCCGAACGTCGTTGCTGCGGTCGAGCGCGCGCTGAACAAAGACCGCACCCAGCGCTACCCGGACGTGGCGGCGTTCATCGAAGAGCTCACGGGGTCGCCGCTCCCCGCGGTGCGCATGGTGGAGCACCGAAGTGCCCGGTCGGGCGTTGCGCCGCCGGGCGATGGCTCCAGCGATTCGTTGATGATGGGAGCGACCGCTGCGCCCGCTTCTGCTGCGGCGCGCGCGCTGATTGCCGTCGCCATTCCACCTGCACCTTCGCGGACGCCGTTGTTTGCCGGGCTCGGCGTTGTGGTGGTGGTTGCCGCCGCGGCCGTCTACTTCTTCACCCGGCCACCGCGGATGATCGCGATTCCGGTGGTGCCGACGTTGATCGAAGAAGTCGGCGTGGTCGATGCGGGCGCGGCTGCGGTGCTGCCTCCACCCGTCGTGGTGGTGATGGATGCGGGCGTCGGGGCGCCAGCGCCAGCGCCAGTGGTTGCGGTCGCTCCGCGGAAGCTCGCGGTGCCGCCGGCCGATGAGCTCGCGCAGCTCGCCGAGCTGGAAGGACTCGTGCGAGACCGGAAGTTCAAGGAAGCGGTCGAAGTTTCTGACCGCACGAACCGGCTGCCGCTGTCGCCGGTTGGGTTGTCCTACGCGGCGATGCTCAGCACGCAGGCGAGCTGCGGAAGAAAGGACCAGAGCGGCGCGGCGATTCGCTTCCGCACCATCACCAACGCGTCGCACCTCGCGGCCGCGAAGACCTTCTGCGCGAAGCACATCGACTCGACGTTGCTGTCGCCTTGATCAGGCGAGCTGATCGAGCGCTTCGCAGAACGCGCGCACCGTCTTTGCTTTTCGAAGAGAACGGAAAGGCCGGCTCTCTTCGGGCAGCCCCATCACCACCATCGAGCTCTTCAGCTTCGCGAGCACCTGGGCGTCGCCGCAGAAGAGCGCTCCGTACTGCTCGGCGAGGCGGCGCAGGTAGCGCTGGTGCGAAGAGAGCAGCTCGTCAGATGAAGGCTGGGCCGGCGCGCGGCCGCGGAGGCGCTCGAAGAGCAGCGGATCGCGCATCGCTCCCCGGCCCAGCATCAGGCCGGCGGCGTTCGTTTCGCGGCGAATGCGGGCGCCGTCTTCCGCGGTGTTGATGTCGCCGTTCGCAATCACGGGCAGCTTCGTCTGCTTCACGACGCGCGCGGTGATGCCGTGGTCGGCGCTTCCTTCGTAGCGCTGCGCCACGGTGCGGGCGTGGAGGACGAGGAAGTCGACGCCGGCGTCCTCGAACAGAGGCAGCAGCGAGAAGATCTGCGCGGGGTCGTCGTAGCCGGCGCGGACCTTGATTGAGAAGGTGCCGGCGATGGTCTCGCGAAGGGCCCGGAGAATCGAGGGGAGCTCGGCGGGTCGCTCCAACATGCCGCCGCCGCAGCCGACGTTCATCCGGCCGTAGGGGCAGCCCATGTTGAGGTTCAAGTGAATCGCTCCCGCGTCTTGCGCGGCGATCGCGGCTTCGACCAGCGGGCCCTGGTCGCGGCCGATCAACTGCACGACGAGAGGGGTTCCGTGCTCGTGCGCCTTCGCGTCGTCGAGATCGCCTTCCGACAGGCGCGCCAGGCCCGAGGTCGAGCCGGGGCGCACACGCATGAACTCGGTGAAGAGCACGTCGGGCTTCACCCACTGCGCGAACACCTGGCGCACCGCGCGGTTCGTCACGCCCTGCATCGGAGCGAGCATCAGCGGCGACGTTCCTTCTTCCCAGGGCAGCCTCTTCATCACGGGCGCTTCGGGTCCTCGCACAGCACGCGCAGCAAGTCTTGCAGCAGCGAAAAATCACGCTCGCTGAGGTCCATCTTGTCGGTGAGCTCTTTGAGGCGCGGAGCGAAGGCGTCGCGGCGGCGGGTGTCTCCGCGAAAGAATTGCCGCGCCTCGAGCTGTTGGTCGAGGGTGTTGATCAGCGCCTGTCGCGCGGCGGCGGGCGCGCGGAACGTGGCGTCGTCGCGCTCGGTCGCGGCGTTGAAGAGGGCGAGCGTGACTGCGACCGCGTGGCTCAGGTTCAGGCTCTCGGTCGGGCCCGGCGTCGGCAAGCGGATCAACCGCGGGCACAGCTGCGCTTCGTCGATCGCGAGGCCGGTGCGCTCGTTGCCGAAGACGAGGGCCAGCGTTTCGCCGGCGTCGGGGATCATCAGCCGCGCGCGCGGCACGGAGAGCCACGGTGCGGACGCGGCGTCGGCAATTCGCGCGGACGTGCCGACTGCCAACGACACGTCTCGCAACGCCTCGGCCAACGAACCGAAGATTGGCGCCCGGTCGAGAAGGAGCTCTGACGGGTGCGACATCATGATCGCCTCGAGGCCCGTGCGATCTGCGATCGGACTCACCAGGCGCAGCGAGCAGCCGAAGTTGCCGCACAGGCGCGCCACGCTGCCCACGTTCAGCGGGCCTTCAGGCCTGACCAGCACCACCACCAACCGCTCGAGCAGATTCACCCGGCTGGGAAGGCGTTCCCGGAAGTTCCATTCGCGGTTCAGCACCTTCTTTTCAGTCAGGAGCGATGACACCGGCCTGGTAGCGCTTGGCGTCTTCCGAGCCGGCCGGGATGATTTGCTTTCCGTCTTTTCGGGGCCACGGGTCGTAGATTTCGCCGCTGTCGCGCACGAGCACGTAGTGGTCGCCGTGCTTCTTTCCCTTCTTGTCCGGCGCCTGGTCGATGTCGACCAGGGCAGGCTTGCCACCCGAGGTTCCGATGCCCGAGTCCTTCAAGAAGGGCTCGACGGCGCGGAGGTCAATCATCTCGTTGCTGTTATTGGCGCCCGGGACGTCCTTTTCCTTCGTCAGCATCGTGTTGTACGTCGTTTCCTGCAGCAGGTTCGCGTCGGCCTTGGTGATGGGCCCGCCGGCGTCGATGCGTTTCTTCAGCTCGGTCAGCTTCTCTTTCTGGGAGTCGAGCTTCGTCGTGCCTTCGCGGGCACTCATGTTCTTGAGGTTGTAGTCGCAGAGCTTCGACATCGAAGCCTTCGGGTCATCGCTCTGCAGCGCGGACGCGACCACCGTCACGGCGGCGCACCCGTTCGTGTGGGCATCGTCCTTCTTCCGCTTCGAGTCGACCTGGGTGAGTCCCTCGAGGAACTTCTTTCGGCCCGCTTCGTCGCCCTTCGCGAGGCTCACCTTCTCGTTCATGTCTGCGGTGGGGAAGCCGTTGGTCTCGGTGATGTGGTCCTTCCCGCTCACCGAGTCCGGGTGCGCTTCCGGCAGGCTCGTGTTCTGCGGGTTGAGCAGGTCGGCAATCAGGCACGGGTGCGTGTCCGTCATCTGCTTGTCGAACTTGTGCATCTCGGCCTGCCCGGTACCACCCGACGCAGCCTGCAGGGTTGCGCGCAGCTCGCCCTTCGTCTCGCAGCTGCGAACGATGTTCGCCATCGCCTTTGAGTCGGCTTCGGTGCAGTAGCCGCTGCGCAGCGTCTCGAGGGCCTTGCCCTTCTCGTCGGTCGACAGCGACTTCGCGAGGGCGGGGTTGGCGTTGACGAGCTTGCGGATGTCCGTATCGCTGCCGCTGGCGACGGCCTTCTTCAGCGCGTCCGCGTCTCCGCCCGAGGCCTTCTCGGTGGCCGGGGCGGTGATGGAGTTCACGGCCATGCCCGAGTTGGCGAGCGAACGCATGCTGGCAATCTCTGCCTTGAGGTCGCTCTTCACTTCGGAGGCGGCGGGGCTGTGCGCGACGTACTTACCGGTGATCGACATCGGCTTCTTTTTCGGGTCAGCAAATCCTTCGGTCGGTTTCGCGGCCGGTGCTGACGGCGCCGGCGGAGCAGCGGGCTTCGCGACCTCCTGGATCTTCTTCTGCGCGGTGGAAATGAGATTCGACACTCCCGACTTGATGCCTTCGATGCCCATGGGCGCGAGCGTACAACACGCGATTTCACGATCGAAACGTCTAGAGTGAGAGTCACGGGGAGGGTTTGTGAACCGAGCGTTTACAGCAGCGATGTGCGTAGGTGTGTTGGCGGTCAACGGTTGCAGGAAGGGGAGTGACGTCGAGGCGCTTCCGCCAGACGACAGCCCGGTGGTGCACAGCGCCCTCACGGCGACTCCGCCGAAGGGATGCGGGGGTGGCTTCTTCTCGTCTCACTACCGCGACGCGTTTAAGACGCTGCGCGAAGCCGAGGAGTACAAGTCGGGAACGCGCGACTACTACGTGCGCGAGCTGAGTGACCGTCGCAACGAGTACCTTCTCGCGGGAATCTCACCGAGTTTTCGCAAAGACTGGTTCAGCTCGCACAAGATCGCCGAGAAGGACTACCCGTGCCTCGTGCCGGTGTTCGACGACATCGGGGCCGCAGCGAAGCGCACGCTGCCGCGGTACCGGCCGCTTGGCTACAAGAACCACGACTCGGGAGAAGAGGGGCTGATCACCGAAGCGGTGAAGCAGCAAGTGCCCGACGCCCAGTTTCTCGGAATGGGCGTGAAGCAGGCGAACTGGGACATCGAGAAGCTCAACAACGGCACGCCCAGCGTTCGCTACAAGTTCGGCATGGCCTGGGTGAAGAGCGCGAAGTGGGACGACGGCTTCTGCCGGATTCTCTTCGTCAACATTGTTCAGGACTACTCGGGTGGCGGCACTTACGCCGACAGCCGGGCCAACTCCATTTCGATGCAGCCCGCCGGCTGTCTCTGAAAGGAAAGTCTTCATGCGCCTCGCACTGTCAGCTGCCTTCTTCTCGCCCTCTCTGGCGTCTCTTCACGGTGACCTGCTGGGGCAACAGCGACCTCTCGGAGCTGCGCACCGCGCCGCTCGAGCCGGGCGCCGATGTGAAGGGCACCCAGCTCGTCGGTTACAACAACGTCTCGGTGGTCGCGATGCGCGGGCTGGCGCTCGACGGCCCCGACGTTCTCTTCGGCCTCGAGGGGAATCCGAGCCGCGTCTTCCAGGTGTCCGCCACGGACGCAGGAACCATCACCACGCGTTTCGAGACCGACGCTGGCACGCGCTTCGATTCGCTGCAGGTGGTCGATGACACCTACTTCTGGGTTCACAACAAGCACACCACCCCGGGCACCGTCGCCGGAGCCGGCATCAAGCGTCGTGGCCGCACCGACACCCAGGACACGCTGCTCGTCGGTGGCCTCGGGCTCGCCTACGACCTCGTCGTCACGCCCACCAGGCTGCTCTGGATGGAGGCGCGAACCTCGCTCACCAACATCGCGCTCTACGAAGCGCCGCGCACAGGCACCGGCGGCGACGCGACCAAAATCAAGCTCGTCTCGGCAGCAACGCCCAACTCCTTTCTCGTGCGGTCGGGCGACTTCGTCTACTGGACTGAGAAGAGAGCCACGCCCAACGGCAAGCTGCGGCGCTACGAGTTCGGCAACCCGAACGCGGTCGCTCAGGACGTCGTGACCGGGCTCGACTTGCCCGAGGGCCTCACCACCGACGGCGCGTACCTCTACTTCAAGCAGAACGACGCGATGTACCGCGTCGGAATGTGCGGCGGCCCGCCTCAACAGCTGTCACCCGTCATCGCTGCCCACGACGCCCAGGCGACCACTGTCTGGGCGGCCGACGGGAAGTACGTGTACTGGTCGGCGGGCGCGGGCTTCGGTGACTCGATGATTTACCGCGTCGCCAAGTAGCTAAGTCTTCACACCCGAGAGCGTGCCCGAGCCGTTGTCTTCCTCGATGACCTCGAAGACGGCGGTGCGCACCTTGCTGCCCGACAGCGGACGCTCACCCAGCGGCGTCACGTCGAAGCGCGCGCCGATGGCGGCCAGCGTCTTGCCCGTAATCAACACCTGCCCCGCTTCGGCCGTCGCGCAGACCCACGACGCGATGTTCACTGGCTCACCGATGGCCGTGTAGTCGAGCCGCGCTTCACTGCCGACTGTGCCCGCGAGCACCTTGCCGGTGTTGAGCCCAATCTTGAGCTCGCACCGTTCGCGCGGCGGGCGCTTCGACATCGCCTTGTCCCAGTCCATCTTCAGCGCCACCGCGCACCGCACCGCGCGCAGCGCATCGTCGCCCTTCGAGTACGGCGCACCAAACAGCGCCATCACGCCATCGCCGAGGAACTTGTCGACCGTGCCTTCGAAGCTGAAAATCGTCGTCGTCGCCCGCTGGTAGAACTCGTTCAACAGCTCGACCACGCGTTCCGGAGCGACCTTCTGCGCAATCGCCGAGAACCCCGCGATGTCTGCGAAGAACACCGTCACCTGCTGCTCTTCGAGTGAGGTCAGCTTCGCGCCCTTGCCCTTCAGCTCTGCGACGCGGCGCTCGACGATGTCTGGCGCGTGGAATCGCTCGAGCGCTTTGCGCAGGTGCAGGTCGGTGGTCGGCATGCGCTCTTCGAACTTCTGCACGCCCGTGTAGATGAGCTGCGCGACGGCGGTCGCCACGTCCAGCAGGTCTTCCACCGGCTCGGTGCTGATGCCCGCCCGGTTCAGGTACAGCACGCCTGCCCACGGCATGCCGGTGCCGATGGGAATGCAGAGCACCTGGTCGACGCCGTAGAGGACGACGGACTCGCGCTCGGCAAAACGTTGGTCGTCGCGCACGTCGTTGACGGCAATCGCCGCGCCCTTTCCCAGCGCTGCGTCGACCACTGCGTCGGACACCGGTACTTCGCCCTTCTCGAGCTTGCCGCCGTGGCGCACTGCCGCGGGCACCATCACGCCCGACGAGTGGCGCAGGAGGACGACGCCGGTGGTCGCTCCGCAGCGTTCCATCACGCGGTCGGTGACGTCTTCGAGGAACTGCTTCAGCGAGGTCGCGGTGGCGAGCTTCTCGGCGACCTTGAAGAGCAGCACCAGCGAGTGCCAGGCGATCGGCGTCTTCCTCGCCGCGGCGTCGAGGTCGACCTCATGCGTCTTCGGCTGATCATCCTCGAGGATGTCGCTGTCGGTCGCGAAGGGCATCGACGACGCGTTGAAGGGCGAGATGTTGTCGAGCACCCTCATCACCACGCTGTCGCGCACGTCGCGGGCGAGGATGACGGCCGAGCCGATGTCGATGCCGCGGCCGAAGCGCTTCACCGCTCCGTTGGCGCCGAGGTCGACCATCTCGGTCGCCGCGTTCTCGACGGTGGTTGGCTGCTTGATGACCAGCGAGTTCTCGCCGACCTGCAGGATGTCGCCCGCGACCAGCGGCGACGTGCCAGTCAGCGCAGTGCCATTCACCTTGCTGCCGTTGCGGCTGCCCAGGTCTTCGGCCTGCAGCGCGTCGCCTTTGACGGTGATGCGGGCGTGCTTCCGCGAGACGAGATCGCCAGACAGCACGATGTCGTTCTCGTCGGCGCGGCCCATATGGGTCACACCTTCGGGGAGCTCGTACGCGGTATCGAAGTAGCCGGGGCCGTTGATGATGAGCTGCCACATGCGAGGTCAGCAGTATGGCAAAAGCCCTGGGCCCAGCGTGATAAACGCGCACATGCCCGTTCGCCTCGTCGTCACCGACATGGACAACACGCTGTACTCGTGGGTCGACTACATCGTCCCCGCGATGGAGGCGCTGGTCGCCGCCGTGTGCCAGGCCACCGGGTTCCCGCGAATCAAGGTCGTCCAGTCGCTGAAGACCGTGTACGCGAAGTACGAGAGCAACGAGTACCCGTTCGCCCTGCAGGAAAGCACCATCTACGAGCAATTCCCCGAGTTCGGCTCTTTCGACAAGCTGATCATCGAGCCGGCGCGCATGGCATTTGCCGAGGCGCGGAAGAAGTACATGAAGCCGTACAAGGGCGTCATCGAGACGCTGGAGCAGCTGAAGGAACGGAAGATTCCCGTCGTCGCGCTCACCGACGCGCCCCGCAACCCGGCCGAGCAGCGCGCCAAGCGCATGGGCTTCGACCTGTACCTGGGCAGCCTCTACACGCTGCCGGGGTTCCAGCTGCCGGCGACGCCCGAGGGGCAGACGCTGGTCGCTCCGGAAATTCTGCAGAAGGAAGAGCGAGGCCACTACCGCGCGGCGTGCCCCGTCATCGAGCTGCCACGCGACTATGAGAAGCCGAACCCGAAGGGCCTGCTGCAGATTTGCAGGACGTGGTCGACGGACCCTGCCGAGGTGCTCGTCATCGGCGACTCGCTGAAGAAGGACATCGGCGTGGCGCGCGAGGTCGGAGCGGTCGACTGCTGGGCCGAGTACGGCACCTACATCAGCCTCGAGTACCGCGAGCGGCTCGACACGATTTCGGCTCCCTCGGTCACCCGGCGGCACGCGGCCAGCGTCTACGAGTCGGGCCAGCTGCCGCTGAAGGCCACCCACGTGATGTCGAACTTCTCGCAGATTCTCGACGTCATCGACGGCACCCACTGAACGCTGTCGCGCGACAGTCACGCGACACGGCGGTCAGCGGCCCCTCTCTCACCTGAAAAGCCGGGCAGTTGCGGGTTGGCCGTGGGCTTGCTCATGGGCCTGGCATGGCCCCCCGAATCGACAGTGCGAAGCCGAGCATCGCTTTGAAGGTGCAGACCGCCGCCGCGAGCACCGTGGCGAAGACCGAGACCCCAGTCGCGCGTGCCACGCCTCCTGCGAGCTCCGGGTTCGAGGCACAGAAGAAGAAGTTGATGTCGGTCAGTGGCCGGTACGTGGCGCACAAGCCGGTGGTCGCCGAGCGGGCCGATTTGAAAGACCTGATTTCCGGCTCACGCCTCGCGCAGCAGGCCGGCAACTCGAGCCCCCAGCTGTCTCAGCTGCTCACCGGGCCGACGCCAGACGCCGAAGGCGCGGTCGGCAAAGTCTTCGCCGACGTGCAGGGCAACATGATGAAAGCGAAGACAGCGGCCGAGACGCTGGACGAGGTGTTCAAGCTCTCGCCGGGTCCGAAGGGTGAACGCGCAGAGCTGATTGCCCAGGTGAAGGCCGGCAAAGTCACGGATCCGAAGGTTGTCGGTGCGCTGCTGAAGAGCTCGATGTCGGCGCAGGACGCGGTCGACCTGTTGAAGGGAATGCCGAAGAGCGCGCTGGAGTCGTTGAAGCCACTGTTGCGCGCGGGCGAGCTGACCCGGGTCGCTTCGGTGGCGGTCGGTATCGAGCTCGCGGCGCAGACCGAGTGGGGAAAGAAGAACCCGAAAGTCGTCGAGAAGCTGCGCACGGCGCTCATCGACGACAAAATCAAAGCGAACCTGAAGACGGGCCTCGGTTCGACCCAGAACGGCGAGATGAACTTGAAGCAGGACCTGTTGAAGACGCCGGAGGCGCTGGCGGCCGTCCTCGCCCACGAGGGCGTCCACCTTCACCAGGGCAGCGACTGCTGCGGCGGCAAGGGCGCGACGTCCATCGCGGGAGAAACCGAAGGCAACGTGGCACAGGCGCAGGTGTGGTCCGCGCTGGGTGACCCGAAAGATAAGGCCAGCTACACGGCGCAGCTGAACGCGTACTCCGAGGCTTTCGAGACCGGTGGTGTTGCCGCGGTTCAGACACGTGTTGGACAGATGTATCTGAAGAACGCCGAGGAAAAGCTGGCCAGTCGAAAGGCCGAGACGCCCGATGAGCAGAAGGCGCGGAGCGCCGATGACAACGTCGCCGCCTGGGAAGCGATGGTCAAAGAGCTGAAGTCCGAGCTCGCGAAGAAATAGCCTCGCGTAGGCCCGTGGGTGAAGGGCGCCCCGTGGGTCAACTCCCACCTGCGGGATGACCCGCCAAGCCCCACTGTCATTGACCTTTCTGATCGGCATGAACGGTGAATTGCCCACCTGTCATGGGTGCGCGGTCGATCAGCCAGCGATTGTTAGAGGGGCTGGATCGCCTGGGGAACATCGGCGCGTGGGACGCCGACGAAGTCGCCCGCGCCCGCATCCTCGTCGGCAGCTGCGTCGTCGTCGGCGGGGTGATGCCGCTGCTGCTGATCACCGGCTATCTGCTCGGCGTCACTTCGCCCGGGCGTCAGATTGCAGTGGCGATGCTGCTCGTGGACCTGGTCGGAATCCTGCTGGTGCGACGCGGGCACGTGCAGTGGGTGGCCATCCTCCAGTGCTTCGCGGTCGGCGCAGCGCTCGTCTTCCTCGGCCTGCACCAGGACGGGTTGAGTCTGCTGCAGAACCCAATCGTCCTCGTCCTGCCGTGCCTCGCCTTCTTGCTGCTCGGCCCGCGCGCCGGCGTGGCGCTCACCGGCTGGACCATCGTCACCGAGGTGGGCGCGTTCTTCCTCCACCAGCAGGGCTGGGTCATTCCGCGCGACGCCATCCCCAACCACCGGCTCGCGATCGTCACCCAAATCACCATCGATGCAGCCATCATTATCGGCGGCCTCAGCTGGCTCCAGACTGCCGCCTACCGCCGCGCCCACGCCACCATGGAAGGCGCGCTGGTCGCCTCGCTGGAGAACGAAGCGCGCCTCGTCAGCATCATCGACAACACGCCCGACATCGTCTTCCTGCTCGACCTCGAGTGCCGCATGGTGCGGTGGAACTCGGCGAGCCACGCGTTCGCGAAGAAGTACCTGGGCTACTCCATCGAGTACGGGATGCCCTTTCTGAAGCACACCCGCCCCGAGCGCGTCGACCCGTGGATGGCGCGCATTCCCCGCGTGCTCAAAGGCGAGACGCTTCAGTACGAAGAGTCTTTCGGTCTGCCGGGTGCCCAGCGCCACCTCGAGGTCTCGGTGACGCGCGTGCCGGGACCCGACGGCAAAGCCATCGGCATCACCGTCTTCGCCCGCGACGTCACCGCGCGAAGGGTCGCCGAAGCCAACCTCGAAGAAGCCAACGCCGAGCTGCGCCACGTGCAGAAGCTGCAGGCGATTGGCACCCTGTCTGACGGCATCGCCCACGAAATCAACAACCCGTTGAGCTCGGTCATCTCGAACCTCACCCTGCTGCGCGACGAGCTCACGCAGCTGGGACTCCCCGAGGCGAAGCTTCTGGACCTGCTCGAACTCGGCGTCGACGCCACCACTGGCGCCGAACGCATCAAGCGCATCGTCACCGACATCACCGCGTTCTCGCGCACGGGCGAAGAGTCGCTGGCCTCGGTCGACCTGGTGCAGCTCATCGCCCAGGCGATGGACCTCGCGGTCAAAGAAGTGCCGTCTCGCGGAGAGATGGTGGTGCGGCTCGAGGCGCTGCCAAAGGTGATCGCCAACGAGATGAGCCTCAAGAAGTCGCTGGTCAACCTGCTCGTCAACGCAACCGAGGCGCTCGCCATCGGCGCAGTGAACAACCGCGTCGTCCTCCACGCCTGGGTCACCGAGGACAAGCAGGTCGCCATCGAAGTCACCGACAACGGCGTCGGCATGTCGCCCAGCCTGCTCGAGCGCGTCTACGAGCCCTTCTTCACCACCAAGTCAGTCGGCAAGGGCACCGGCCTCGGGCTTTCCATCTGCCACGGCACGGTGACGCGCCTCGGCGGGCAGATTTCGATTCAGAGCGTGATGGGCATGGGGACGACGGTGCGGGTGGTGCTGCCGACGGCGTAGAGTCTGACCGGATGCGCCCCGTTACCGCTTCCCGCTGTGATCCTTTCTACGGGGAAGGTGTCTGAACGTAGGGCGTTTAGGGCTCTCTGCGGCGACCTTCGAAAGTTCGAGGAGCGCAGCCACAAGTGTCTTGAACGAAGGTGACCGACTTTCTTTGGCCTGAATAGTGAGATTTGGAGCCATTGATGAAGCCCAAGCAACCTTATTGCCCCCTCCGTCACCTACGATCTTCCCGAAAAGCTCCCATGTTCCGCAAATTGAATCGGGCTCGTATCTCTGCGCAGCCTTCATGTCTGCGCCAGGAAAGGCCCTTTTAAGTCCTCGCAAGTCTCCCAGATAAAATGCTTCGGTTTCTTCTACCGCTACCAGCACGTGAACGCGCAGATTCGGGGCGACTGCACTCACCGCAGCCTCAATTGAAGCTTTAAGATCGTCCGGGTTGTCATCATCGGCGTCCAAGAGGACGACGACTCCGTCGCTCTGCGGATCGAGCGCTTCAGAATATCCACGCAAAGTCGCTGGCAGCTGATCGAGGAGTCCCCGTCCCGTTCGTCGAGGCGCTGCATTGAGATCCGCGGGTAGCCTTCCCTTACCCTGATGAGGATGGACCGTGACCCGCTCGCCGGCGAGGAGACGTGCAGACCAGGGCTCAATAAGAGTCCGTTCAGACGGCCCCTCGACCAATACGTGGATCGTCACTCCGGAGTCCCGTCGTCTAGATAGTTGCTGTACCACAAAGAGCCAAGTGGAACTCCTTCGGCACTGAGCTTCTTAACCATCTCGTTGTCAGCAGCCCGGCTAGCAGTTGCGTGCCCTTTGCTGTTCTTTCTAATCAGCCAAACCTGTTCTGGCTGCAACGCATCGACAAAGTACGGCGAGTGTGTAGTAACCAATATTTGAGTCTGAGTATTCGGACCAGTCGCTCGCGAAGAGAGCTGCCCCGCAAGCTTCTCTACCAGTCGAACATACAGGCCGTTCTCGGGCTCCTCAATTCCAATAAAAGGGCGAGGCGCTGGATCTTCCAGTAGAACTGCATAGGCAAGCATCTTAAGGGTGCCGTCTGACATGCTCTGTTGGTAGAATGGGTCTTTATATCCATTCTCGTCAAACTTCAAAAGTAGTCGTTTGTCGGTACTTACTTCGGGAGTAATTTTGGTTAGGCCCGGAATGGCCTTCGCCAGACGTTTCAGAATATCACTGAACTCTTGTGGGTACTGGCGCTCGAAGTACTGCAAGACGTTCCCGACATTGGAGCCCGTTCGATCCAGTGACCGTTGCGCGCCGGCGGCCGGCAACGCGCGCGCTGCCTCTGGAATAAAATACGAGAGATACCACTGCTCAATGTAACTGCGTAGGCGCACGATTCGCGGGTGCTCTGATAGATTTCCCAACGTCGTGATTCCGAGTTTGTCTTGATCTGCGAACTCCACGCGCTTAGAGTCTTCGCTCTGAGCCTTTACTTCGACAGACTGACCAGTCCAGACCTTGCCCTGGCCATTCTTTAGTTTCAGGAAGTAATAGGGCTTCCCAACCGTCTCGCCTTGTTGTCTTTGTCGCAGGGTTTCTCCTATGACCGCGGGGACACCATCGACCACGTCAATTTGAAGATTATAGACAATTGGCCGTTTCGGATCGTCGTCCTCAAAGAACAGTTCGAACTCAATGGGACCCACCTCCCCTTGGGTGCGAAGGCGGTCAAATCCGCCTCGCGCCGGTTTGTCGCAAGCTGACTCTACGCCCTCAAGCAGACAGTCTGCGACGAAACCGAATGCATCGAGCAGGGTGGATTTGCCAGATCCATTCGGGCCGATCAGACAGACCAGCCTGGGAAGAGACTCGCCCTTCCCGTAAATAACCTGGCCCAGCTTCAGTTCCTGGAGAGCCCTGTAGTTCTTGATTCGAATCCCGAGCAGTCGCGCCATTGACGCATTGTCTACGAGGCGCCCCGGCGACGGGCAGTTTTTTGCTCAGAACCCGCTTGTGAGTTCTCTTCAAACCCTCCGGGCGGAGCCCGCAAGTACGCGCAGCGCGGCTGCGGCTGTCGATACGACGAAAAACTCAGAGCGTGATGGGCATGGGGACGACGGTGCGGGTGGTGCTGCCGACGGCGTAGAGTCTGACCGGATGCGAATCGGCGTCGTCTCGGACACGCACGGCAAGGTGGACCCGGCGCTGGCCGCGCTCTTCGCGGGCGTCGACGCCATCGTTCACGCGGGCGACGTCGTCGGCGCCGGGGTGCTCGAGGCGCTGGCACTCATCGCTCCCTTGCGGGCGGTGCGCGGCAACAACGACGAAGGGCCGTGGGCCGAGGCGCTGCCTGCGGCGCGGGTGGAAAGGTTCGCAGGCGTGCCGGTGCTCGTCGTCCACATTCTTCCTTCGGTCGAGGCGCCGTCGCTGGCGGTGCAGTTTCTGCTGCAGGCCGAGAAGCCGAAGGTCGTCGTCACCGGGCACAGCCACGCACCGCTGCTGGTCCTCAAAGACGGAATTCTCTTCTTCAACCCCGGCAGCGCGGGGCCCGCGCGGTTCAAGGTGAAGCCTTCAGCGGGGCTGCTGACGCTGACCGAGAAGCGAATGCACGCCGAGCTGTACGCGCTCGAGGCAGGAAAGCCGCGAAAGACGTCGGAGCTGATAGTCACGGCGCCATGATTCGAATCGTGTCTCTCGCAGTGCTGGCCGGCGGAGTGGTCTTGCTGGTGATGGGCAACAACGCGTCGAACTCCATCGGCTCTGAAGTCTCGAAGCTCTTCACCGGCAACCCCAGCGACCGCGCGACGACGCTGATTGTCGCGGGCGTGGTGCTGACGGTGCTCGGCCTGGGCGGGCTGGTCTTCGGCGGAAAGGGGAAGCGGTAACTAAACGCCCAGCTGGGTGAGCAGCGTCCGCATCCCTTCGGCGCCGAACACCATCATCAACTGGCCGACGAAGCCGGGCGAGTCGGTGGACGCAAACCGCGCCTCGAGCACGACGGCGTCGAACGAGCTCTTCCCCGAGCCCAGCAGCTTGCCGACTTCTCCTTCGGCGAGGTCAGGCGGGGAAGGCAGCAGCTTCAGCCGCAGCAACCCGCCGACGACGGTGAGGCACGCCGACGCGACGATGTTCGACGCCTCGGTGAGCGCCGCTGCCTCGTCGACATTCAACGGCCCCCCCGCGGTCGGCCGCCGAAGCAACCGCCCCGCGAGCCGGCGGGCGTCTTCGCGGGGCAGCACCCAGAACAGCCGGCCGGGCAGGCCGCCATCGATTGAAAATTCGGCGGCGAGCACTTCGGTTCCCGCGCCGCCCAGCAGCGAGACCAGCTGCGCCGAGTCGACCAGCGACACGCGTGGCACGTCGACCATGATGCCGAGCCCGGAAATCAGGCGCGCCAGCATCGAGGCCGCGTGGCCACTGCCGATGTTCGCCACCTCGGCCAGCGCGTCCTGCTGCATCGCCGTCGGAGCCGCCAGCGTCACGCGCGCGCCTCTGCCGGCACCAGCCGCGTCACGTCGAGAATGAAGACCGGCCGCCCGTTGCCGAGAATCGTGACGCCCGCGAGGCCGGGCACCTGGTCCAGCGGGCGGGTCAGCGCTTTGAGCACCACCTCTTCCTGCCCCAACAGCCGGTCGACTTCGAGCGCCACGCGACCTTCGTCGCCGTCGACCACGACGAAGAACCGCGACGCGTCCGTGCTTTCTGGCTGGGTGTCGAGCTCCAACAGCCGCGCCAGCGGGTGCACCGGCACCATGCCCGTGCCGAAGGGCAGCAGCGGGTTCTTCTGGCTGAACGACAGGCGTGACGGCTTTTCCTCGACCACGCCCAGCACCTTGGCAATCGGCAGGCCGAGAATTTCATCGCCGACGCCGACGAGCAGCAGGTTCACCACCGCGACCGTCAACGGCAGGTGCAGGCGAATGCGGGTGCCGTGGCCCAGGTTGCTCTCGATTTCCAGCGAGCCGCCCGCCGTCTCGACCGCGCGCTTCACCGCATCCATGCCCACGCCGCGGCCCGAGATGTCGGTGACGTCTGCCGCGGTCGACACGCCCGGCAGACAGCACAGCATCAACGCCGCCTGCGGCGTCAGCCGCGCCGCTTCTTCTGCCGTGAACAGCCCACGCTCGACCGCTGCTGCGCGCAGCTTCGCTCCATCCATCCCGCGGCCGTCGTCTTCCACTTCGAGCACCACGCGGTCTTTGTTGCGGCGCACCGTCAGCGTCACCACTCCGCGGGGGGGCTTGCCGACGGCGACGCGCGCTTCGGGCTGCTCGATGCCATGGTCGATGGCGTTGCGAAGCAGGTGCAGCAGCGGGTCGGCCAGCTCGTCGACGATTGCGCGGTCGAGCTCGATTTCGGTGCCCGACAGCTTCAGCTCGACGTCGCGGTTGCGGCGCCGGGCGATGTCACGGCTCGCGCGCGGCAGCCGGTCGGTCACCACCGACAGCGGCGTCATTCGCGCTTTCATTACCTTGTCGTGAAGCTCGCGCACCAGCGCGTGCAGCCGGTCGACCGATTCGTCCAGCGGTGGGCGCACGTTCGACGGCAGCCCCTTGCCGACCTCGCGAACGCGGGCCGTCGCCAGCAGCAGCTCTCCGGCAGCGTCGAGGAACTGGTCGAGCAGCTCGGTGCGGACGCGAACAGTGCGGGCAGGCTCTTGACCGACGATGCGCGTAGAGCCTTCGGCCGGCTCAGGCGGCGCGGCGGGCTCGGCTCCCATGGGGCGCACCACCAGCACCTCGACGTCGGCGATGGTGTGCAGCGTCTGCGAAACCTTCGCTTCTCCGTCGGCCGTCTCGAGCTCGAGGGTGATGACGCCTTCGACCAGCTTGCCCGCCTTCACTTCTTCCAGCGGCGGCTTCAGGTCGAACACCTGGCCCAGCGTCGAGAGCCGCTTGTAGACGAGGAAGCCGCGCACGCCGGGCGTCGCGCACTGGGGCGAGATGCGCACCTTGACGAGCATGCGCGGGTGGATGAGCGAAAGAGGGGCTGCGGGCGTCGGCGCGGGCGCTTCGGCGGCCTTCGGCGCGGGCCGCCCGTCGAGCTCGCGAAGGCGCGCGTCGTAGCGCAGCAGCAGCTCGGGATGCGCGCTGAAGGCCTCGGCGGCGCTGGCCTGCTTCACGTTCGCCATCAACCCGTCGACGCCCGCGAGCAGCAGGTCGACATCGGTAGGTTGGAGCAGGGCCGGGTTGTCGCGCACCAGCGCGAGCAGGTCTTCGAGCCGGTGCGAGAGCGTGGCGGTCGTCTCGTAGCCCATCGACGCGGCCATGCCCTTTACCGAGTGCGCATGGCGGAACAGCGCGTCGATGGCGTGGGGGCGCTGCGGAGGGGTGAGGTTCTCGAACGCCGACAGCTCGCGGCCCAGGGCGTCGAGGTGCTCGGTCGCCTCGCCGATGAAAAGAGCGAGGTACTTCGAGGTGTCGACAGGCGGCAGGCTACGCCTCGCCGAGGACCTTCTTCACCACTGCCAGCACGTCTTCGGCGCGGGGCGGCTTGACGATGAAGTCGACGGCGCCGGCTTCGATCGCTTCCATCACCATCGCTTCCTGGCCCAGCGCGCTGCACATCACGACCACGGCTTTGCCGTCGACCTTGAGGATTTCGCGGGTGGCCTCGATGCCGTTCTTGAAGGGCATCACGAGGTCCATCGTCGTGAGGTCAGGCTTCAGCTCTTTGAACTTCGCGACCGCCTCGAGGCCGTTGGCGGCCTCACCGACGACCTCGAACCCTCCAGAGGCGAAGATGTCCTTGATGATGTTCCGCATGAAAATGGCGTCATCAACCACCAGGACTCGCTTCGCCATACTGTCTCCATTCCCCCGAGAGTTTCGAAAGAGGCGCGACGTTAACTTCTGTTGAAGGCCGCGGCTACAGCGGTGTCGATGCCATCGGGATCCAGCACGGTGACGGCCTGGGCGCCCAGCCGGGCGACTCCTCGAACCGCGGCCGACGCGCGCGGGGGCGGCGGCGCGAACTTCTCGAGCGCCTCGATTCCTTCGACGGCGGCGACCATCAGCCCGAGCTCGCGGCGGCCCCGGTCGAGCAGCAGCAACTGGGCAGTGGTGGGCGGCGGCACGCCGAGCAGGGCAGAGAGCTCGACCACCGTCACCACCCGGCCGCGCAGGTTGATGACGCCTTTCACGGCGGCAGGGGCGCGGGGAATGCGGGTGAAGCGGGTGGGCGCGGGGACCACCTCGCGCACCGCGGACAGCGCGATGGCGTAGAGCCCCTTGTCGACGCGGAAAAGAACGTGGCGCATCGGCCGTGGCTACTTCTTCCCGGCGTTCCAGCGGACGCGGAAGACAGCAGCAGGAGGGGTCGAGCCCTCGATGGTCACCGTCATCTCGCGCGCCCCGGTGAGGTGGCCGCCCGCTTCCGCAGTGCTGGCGCGTCGACGGGCATCAGTTGAGGCGGAAGCGGCTGACGACGTTCTGCAGCTCTTCGGAAAGGTTGGTGAGCTCTTGCGCGGCGGCGGTGAGGCGAGCGACCTGCTGGCTCTGTGAATCCATCGCGGTGCGCACGCCCTCGGTGGCGACGGCGTTCGCCTTGGCGACCTGCGAAATTTCCGAGATGGCGCCGACCATCGCTTCGCTGCCGCGCTGCTGTTCCCGCGCTGCTTCGGAAATCAGGCCGACCTTCTCGGCGCCGTCGCGCGCCGTGTCGGTGATGCTGCCCATGCTGCGCACGATGGTGCTGAGGTCTTCTCGGCCCTGCGCGAGCTCTTCGATGCCTTGCTTCATCGCCGTCACGACAGCGGCTGACTGGCCCGAGATGTCGCGGGCGAGGCGGGAAATCTGTTCGGCGCTGCGGCCCGCGCTCTCGGCGAGCTTTCTCACTTCGTCGGCGACGACGGCGAACCCGCGGCCGTACTCACCGGCGCGCGCCGCTTCGATGGTGGCGTTCAACGCGAGCAGGTTCGTCTGCTGTGCGACCTGGGTGATGACGTCGACGATTTTTGAAATCTCCTGCGTCTTCTCACCGAACGCGAAGACTTCCTGGCTGGCCGTCTCGATGCGGCTGAACACCTTCTTCACCTTGTCGCCGGCGAGGCGGGCGGCGTTCGAGCCTTCTTCCGCGGCGGCGCGGGTGGCGGCGGCGGCCTTGGCGGACTCGTCGGCAGAGCCGGCGGCGCGCACGACGGCGGCGGCCATCTCGGTGATGGTCTTCGAGGCGCGGGCGACGAGCACGGACTGCGACTCGGCGCCGCGGGCGATGCTCTTCATCGACAGGCCGACTTCGGACGCCTGCACGTTCACCGCTTCGCTGCTGCGAGAGAGCTCGGTGGCCGAGTCGGCGACGGATTCGGCGGTGTTGTGAATGTGCCGCACGAGCTCGCGCAGGTTTTCCTGCATGTTGGCGATGGCGCCGGCGAGCTCGTCGATGTCGTCGCGTAGGCCGAAGTTCTCAGGTCGCATCGAGTGCGACAGGTCGCCGCGGGACACCTCGAGCGCGGCGATGGACAAGCGGCGAACGCGCGAGGCACCCAGTGACCAGGGCAGCGCGATGGCGAGGATGAGCGTGAGGCCGAGCGAGAGGGTGAGGCGCAACGTCCAGGGCCAGCCCAGCTGTTCGGCGACGAAGAAGAAGCCGACCAGCGTGACGCCGAGCACCATGTACCCGGCCAGAATCTTCATGTGCAGCGACAGCTGCGTGTGCTTCTCGTCAGCGGCGCGCAGCAGCTGCTGGGTGACAGGCTCGCGGCGGGCCATGCCGGTCGAGGTGCGTTCGCGTGAGAGGGGAGCCAAGGAAGGCCGAGTTAAGGCCGGGGGGAGCGACGCGTCAAAGACTGAGGCTTCATCAGGGGCAGATGCTTGATCAAGAGTCTGAATCGATATAACACCATGCATCGATATGGACCTGTCGAAGACCTTCAGCGTGCTGGGCGACCCGACGCGGCTGCGAATCATGCGGCTGCTCGCCGAGACGAAGCTGAACGTCACCGAGGTGATGCAGGTGGTCGGCGTGGCCCAGTCGTCTGTCTCTCACCACCTCGCGAAGCTCAAAGGGCTCGAGCTGATTCGCGAGGAAAGGCAGGCGGGCTTCACCTACTACTCGCTGGCCGTCGACGCGAACGACCCCCGCTTCCCGCTCATCCGCCTTGCTTGCGACGCGCACGACGCGCACGGTGACGGGGCGCGGCTCACCGAGCTGCTCGAGCGCCGGGAAGACCGCCACACCCTGAACGAGAAGCTGCTCGAGCCCGGGCAGTCGTGGATGTTGTGGGCGAACGCGCTGTCGTCGCTGCTGCCGCCGCTGGACGTGGTGGACTTCGGCTGCGGTACGGGCGTCCTCTCGGTCGAGCTGTCGCGCTGGGCGAGCCACGTCACCGCCATCGACCGCAGCAGCGTCGCGCTCGAGGCCGCCCGGGTGCGCGCCCGCCGCGAAGGGGTCGACAACATCCACTTCGTCGAGGCCGACCTTCACGCGCTGCCGAAGAACTTGAACGGCAAAGACCTGGTCGTGATGTCGCAGAGCCTGCACCACGTCGAGCACCCCGGGCGCGTGCTCGAGGGCGCGGCGAAGGTGCTGAAGCCCGGCGGCCGCGTGGTGGTGCTGGAGTTGATGCCGCACGACCAGCTGTGGGTGAAGGCGCGGCTCGGGCATCACCACCTGGGCTTCGACCCCTCGACGCTTGTCACCGCGATGGCGGCGGCGGGGTTCAGCGACGTGAAGCTCACCCCTTCGGCGCGCGACGGCGGCTCGGCCTTTCGCGCTTTCCTTCTCACCGGTACCCGCGGGCGCACCCGCAAGCCGTTTCCCCACTGAGGCCAACATGGACGCGATCCTTCAATCGAAGACCCTCGAGCACCTCTTCTACGAGCGCATCGTCATTCTCGACGGAGCGATGGGCTCGATGGTCCAGACCTACCCGCTCACCGAGGCTGACTTCCGCGGCGAGCGCTTCGCGAAGCACCCGCAGGACTTGAAGGGCAACAACGACCTGCTGTGCCTCACCCGGCCTGACGTCATCGAAGAGATTCACAGCAAGTACTTCGAGGCGGGGGCTGACGTGGTCGAGACGAACACCTTCAGCTCGACCAGCATCGCGCAGGCCGACTACCACCTCGAGACAGTGGTGACGGACCTGAACCTCGCCGCCGTCGCGTGTGCCCGCCGCGCTGCCAGGACTGCCGAGGCGAAGACGCCTGGCCGCCGCTGCTACGTCGCCGGGGCGATTGGCCCACTGAATCGGACGCTCTCGATGTCGCCCGACGTGAACCGGCCCGACTACCGCGCCGTCACCTGGAACCAGGTGGTCGAGGCGTACACCGAGCAGGTGCGCGCGCTGCTGAAGGGCGGCGTCGATGCGCTGCTGGTCGAGACGATCTTCGACACCCTGAATGCGAAGGCCGCGTTGTTCGCGATCGAGTGCTGCTTCGACGAGCTCGGGTCGCGCGTGCCGGTGATGATTTCGGTCACCATCACCGACGCCTCGGGCCGCACCCTGTCGGGCCAGACCATCGGCGCCTTCTACAACTCGATTCGGCACGCGAAGCCCTTTAGCGTCGGCATCAACTGCGCGCTGGGCGGGAAAGAGATGCGCCCATACATCGAAGAGCTGGCGCAGATCGCCGAGTGCTACGTGTCTTGCTACCCGAACGCGGGGTTGCCGAATGCGTTCGGCGGGTACGACCAGACGCCCGAGCAGATGGCCGCCATCGTCGGTGAGTTCGCCGAGCAGGGCTGGCTCAACATCGTCGGCGGGTGCTGCGGCTCGACCCCGGCGCACATCGCGGCGATCGCGAAGGCAGTGAAGAAGGCTCCGAAGCACCAGGTCAGCGGCATGCCTCCGCAGGTCCTCCGGTTGAGCGGCCTGGAGCCGATGGCGCTTCCGTGATCTGGCTCATTCGTCTCGCCTGACTGCTGGTTCGTTGGCTCATTCGTCTCGCCTGACTGCCCCATGCGGGGCAGTCAAAACGGCTCACCTCATTTCGTTGGTACTCAAAACATCTATGAGCAAGACAGAACCTGCAGCCCCGAACGCCTCTCAGTTTTTGATTATCGGCGAGCGCACCAACATCACCGGCAGCCCGAAGTTCGCCAAGGCGCTGAAGGCCGGCGACTGGAATACCTGCCTCGCGGTGGCGCGGCAGCAGGTCGAGAACGGCGCGAACATCATCGACGTCAACGTCGACGAAGGGATGACGGACGGCGAAGCCACGATGGAGAAGTTCTTGAACCTCATCGCCGCCGAGCCGGAAATCTGCCGCGTGCCGGTGATGATCGACAGCTCGAAGTGGTCGGTGCTCGAGGTCGGCCTCCGCTGCCTGCAGGGCAAGGGCATCGTCAATTCCATCTCGCTGAAGGACGGCGAGGCCGAGTTCCTGCGTCGCGCGAAGCTGATTCGCCGCTACGGCGCCGCGGCGGTCGTGATGGCCTTCGACGAGCAAGGCCAGGCGGCGAGCCGCGACGACAAGGTTCGCATCTGCACCCGCGCGTACCGGCTGCTGGTCGACCAGGCCGACTTCCCGCCCGAAGACATCATCTTCGACCCCAACATCCTCACCGTGGCGACGGGCATCGAAGAGCACAACAACTATGCGGTCGACTTCTTCGAAGCGACGAAGCTGATCAAACAGACGCTTCCTTTCGCGAAAATCTCGGGCGGCGTCTCGAACGTCTCGTTCTCCTTCCGCGGCAACAACCCCGTGCGCGAGGCGATTCACGCAGCGTTCTTGTTCCACGCGTTCCGCGCCGGCATGGACATGGGCATCGTCAACGCCGGCATGCTCGGCGTGTACGAAGAGATTCCGAAGGACCTGCTCGAGCGCGTCGAAGACGTGCTGCTCAACCGGCGCCCCGACGCGACCGACAGGCTCGTCGCGATCGCCGACGCGCTCAAGGCCCAGCACGGGGGCGAGTCGAAGACGGAAATGAAGGAAGACCTCGCCTGGCGCAACGACACCGTCGCCAGCCGCCTCTCGCACGCCCTCGTGAAAGGCATCGACGCTTTCATCGAGGCAGACACCGAGGAAGCGCGCCTTCAGTTCAAGCGCCCGCTGGACATCATCGAAGGCCCGCTGATGGACGGCATGCGCGTCGTCGGCGACCTGTTCGGCGCGGGGAAGATGTTCCTGCCCCAGGTGGTGAAGAGCGCGCGCGTGATGAAGCGGGCCGTCGCCTGGCTGACCCCGTTCATGGAAGAAGAGAAGCGGCTTTCCATCGCGGCGGGCGGCACGGCGAAGGCGCAGGGCAAGGTGCTGCTGTCCACGGTGAAGGGTGACGTTCATGACATCGGCAAGAACATCGTCGGCGTCGTGCTCGCCTGTAACAACTACGAGGTCATCGACCTGGGCGTGATGGTGTCGTGCGAAAAGATTCTCGCCGCCGCGAAGCTGCACAAGGTGGACGTCGTCGGGCTGTCGGGCCTCATCACTCCGTCGCTGGACGAGATGGTGCACGTCGCGCGCGAGCTCAAGCGCGAAGGCTTCGATGTCCCGCTGCTGATTGGCGGAGCGACGACGAGCCTGCCGCACACCTCGGTGAAGATCGCTCCGGAGTATCCGCATGGGGTGGTGCACGTGCTCGACGCGTCGCGGGTGGTGAACGTGGTCAGCGCGCTGCTGTCGACCGAGCAGAAGCCCAAGTTCCTCGCCGAGGTGAATCGCAAGCAGGCCCTCGCGCGTGACGACTTCGCGGCCCGGCGCGCGGCGCGGAAGCAAATTTCGCTCGAGGCGGCGCGCGCAAAGAAGCAGCCCTTCGACTGGGCGAACATCGACATTCCCGTGCCTGAGTTCCTCGGCACGCGCGTGCTCACCGATGTCCCGCTGGCGGAAATCATCCCCTTCATCGACTGGGCGCCGTTCTTCAGCGCGTGGGAATTGCACGGTCGCTTCCCGCAGATACTCGAAGACCCGCTGGTCGGCGAAGAGGCGCGCAAGCTGTACGCGGACGCGCAGGCGATGCTCAAGCGCATCGAGGCCGACAAGCGCTTCACCGCGACGGCGACCATCGGCTTCTTCCCCGCCAACGCGGTCGGCGACGACATCGAGCTCTACACCGACGTTCAGCGCACCAGGGTTCGCGCGAAGCTGTGCATGCTGCGGCAGCAGGCCGAGAAGCAGCCAGACCAATTCAACCTCTGCCTCTCGGACTACGTGGCGCCGAAGGAAAGCGGGCGCATCGACTACGTCGGCGGCTTCGCGGTGACCGCGGGCCACGGCGTCGAGAAGTTCGCCGCCGAGCTGCGCGCGAAGCTCGACGACTACTCCGCCATCATGGCGCAGGCCCTGGGTGACCGGCTGGCCGAGGCGCTGGCGGAAGCGATGCACAAGCGCGCGCGCGACTTCTGCGGCTACGGGCGCGACGAGAGGTTCACCAACCAGGAGCTCATTCGCGAGAACTACCGCGGCATTCGCCCCGCGCCCGGCTACCCGGCGAACCCGGACCACAGCGAGAAGACGATTCTGTTCGAGCTGCTCGACGCGACCGCCACCACCGGCATCGAGCTCACCGAGAGCATGGCGATGCTCCCGGCGAGTAGCGTCAGCGGCCTGTACCTCAACCACCCGGAAGCGAAGTACTTCGGCATCGGCAAGCTGAACCGCGACCAGGTCGAGGACTACGCCCGCCGCAAGAACATGCCGCTCGACCAGGTCGAACGTTGGCTCGCTCCGAACCTCGACTACGACCCCGCGCCGCTGCCGGCGAAGTCCGCGGCCTGAGCGCCGCTGCGCTCATCCACGCGTTCGGGGCCTCTACAGAGGACGGTACCCTTCCGACGGTGATGCGAAGTTGATGAAGAGTTGATGGTCGTGCTGCTGGAAGCGTTGCGCATAGCCCCCGCGGCCGGCTACGCCTTGCGGGATGACGAACTCGCTTCGCCGATTGAGTCCGGCCGGAACGGTGAAGGCCCAGAAAGCGATGGAGGTGCCCGGCCTGCGGCGGTTCTTGCTGCAGCGCCTCGACGGTAATTCCGAGCCCGTTCAGATTTCCTCGGGCCGCTGTCAGATTGGTACGCACCACCTCAACGACCTCGTCATCGACCACCCGTCGGTGTCGCGCTTCCACTGCGAAGTCGGCATGGACGCGAACGGCGCGTGGCTGAAGGACGTGGGCTCGTCGAACGGGACGGAGGTCGACGGCGTCGGCGCGCGCGAGGTGATTCTGCGCGACGGCAGTCTGATCAAGCTCGCCGACTCGGTGACGATCAGCTTCCGTCTGCTCGCCGAGAAGAGCGACCTGCCGCTTTCCCGCAATGACCAGTTCGGCACGCTCATCGGTGGCTCGCCGGTGATGCGCGCGTGCTTTGCGCAGTTGGAACGTGCGGCCGAGACGAGCCGCCCGCTGTTGATCGAAGGCGAGACGGGCACGGGCAAGACGACTGCCGCGGAACAGATTCACGCCAACAGCGCGCGCAAGCTGCAGCCCTTCATCACGGTGGACTGCGCGTCGCTGTCAGACGCCGCGCTGGAAGAAGCGCTGTTCGGCATCGATGGGCAGCGGCTCTCGGCGTTCGAGGAAGCGGGGTGGGGGACGCTGCTCCTCGACGAGGTGGGCGAGCTCTCGCTGCGGTTGCAGGGGCGACTGATGCCGGTGCTCGAGAAGGGCGAGCTGCGGCGGACGAACTCGACGGCAGTGGTGGCGGTGCGGGCGCGGTTGATTGCGTCGACGCGAAAGGACCTGCGGCAGCTCGTCAATCACAGCAAGTTCCGAACTGAGCTGTTCTTCCGGCTCGCCGTCGCGCGCGTCAACATGCCGCCGCTTCGTCAGCGCCTCGAAGACATCCCCGACCTGGTCGAAGACTTTCTGGCCACGACGGCCCCACCCGCGGAAGAAGCGGCGCCGATGCGCAGCGATGATTTTATGCGGCGGCTGCAGCTGGGCTCGTGGCCCGGCAACGTGCGCGAGCTCTTCAACCACGTCGAGCGCTGCATGCTGATGCAGGCGCCGCTGACGCCGCACGAGACGGCGCGGGAAGGGCTGCCTCCGCGCGTCGATGCGAAGCGTTCGTACGCGGAAGGGCGGCGCGTGGCGCTCGAGCAGTTCGAACGCGAGTACGTCGAGGCGCTGCTGAAGGCGCACTCGGGGAAGATTTCCGAGGCGGCGCGCGCCGCCGGGATGGATCGCGCCTACCTGCACCGCCTCGTCCGCCGGCACGGGCTGAAGAGCAAGGCGTAGCCGCTTCCTCGGGCATTGGCCGGAAGAGGCGGGCCGTTGGGGGCCGTTAGGGGGGGGTAGTCGCGGCTACGGGTAGAGCAGCCCTTCGAGCTCGAGCAGGCCGCGCCCCAACCCGGGCCCGGGCTGCAGCAGGTCCTTCGACTTCGGCTTCACCCAGCGCGCCGACTTGAGCAGCCCGCGCAGCCCGTCTTTCGCGGTGCTGACATCGGCGGCATCGAGCACGACGTCGGGCTTCAGCGCCAGGGCGGCCTCGGGTGAGAACACCGGGTACGCGGACACCGACGCCTGCGCCACGTTCACTGCGCCGGTATCGCTGAGCAGCTCGTGCGCGAAGCTCCCGGGCCCGGCGACGACCAGCGGCTGAAAGCCGTAGACGACGAGCACCCGCACCGCCTTCCGCCCCTTCGCGCGTGCCCGAACCTCGTCTCGAACCGCCGCCACCTTCGCCACCAGCGCTTTCGCTTCCGCCGCGGCTCCCAGCGCCTCGCCGATGCGCAGCGTCGCTTCCTGCACGTCGGCGACCGTCGTCAGGGGCACCGCGAGCACCGAGATTCCGAGCTCGGCCATCTTCTCTACCGGCTTCTGGTTCGACGGCGCCATCTGCACGAGCACCAGCTGGGTCTTCAGCGCGACGACCGCCTCGACCGACGGATCATTGAACCCGCCCACGCGCTTCAACGCCGCGACCTCGGGCGCTTCATCGAAGCGTGACACCCCGACCAGCAATTCGCCCTTGCCCAGCGCCAGCACCGTGTCGGTGAGCGACGGCGCAATCGTGACGACGCGTTGGGGCGGCGCCTGAAGACGGGGCCCCAGCCAGACCGTGCCCGCATCCGCGGACGCCAGCATGACCAGCGCAAGCAGCGCCTTCGTCACGGAACTGCGAAGACGTCGCTGACGTTCGCGATGCCCGTCACTGGGTCCGGCGCGCAGGCAGAGATTGGCAGGCCCGCGTCGCCGAAGTAGCCGCGGCGCTCGACCAACTGCGTGCCCACGATGTCGAGCACGAACACCCGGCCGCCGTTCTGGTCGCCGACGTACGCGCGCCCGTTCGACACCGTGAAGCGCGAGGGAAGAATCGGCGTGCAGCCTGGGCCACCATCGGCGCCCGCGGGACACGACGGCTCCCACGTGCCCCGGCGCTGGTCATTCGTGTCGAGCAGCACCACGCCCGATTTCGCGGTGCGCAACAACGCGAAGTCGGGGGCACCACTGTACTCGGCCGCTCCGAGGCAGCTGACCAGCAGGTTGACGCCATCACTGGCGAGCCAGCCCGGGTTGAGGCACTTGTCACCGCCGAGGTCGATGACGGTGACTGCCTTGCTGAGCAGATCGATCTTCGCGAGCAGGCCCGGACCTTCGGGCACGTAGGTCGTCGCGTTCAGGTTGTTCAGCGCCACGTACACGTTGCCGTTGCGCGCGAGAATCGCGTACGGCCGCGCGACCGGCGAGCCACCGTCGAAGGGCTTCAGGTTCAAGGTCGACAGGTCGATGGTCTCACGCACGATCGGCAACGTCGGGTCGGTCACGTCGACGCGCACCACCTTCTGGCCGGCGCCGGCGTTGGCCGCTCCGAAGCCGCCGTACAAAGGAATCCACGCGTTGTTGCCGACCTTCGCCAGGCCCTGCGGGTACGTGTTCGCGCCAAGGTTGATTTCGCTCAGCGTCGTCAGCGCCTGGCCGCCCGAAATCCCTGCGTCGCCGACCTCGCCGCCGCCATCGACGTTCACCGTCGGAGCGCCCAGCACCTGCAACGTGCCCGACGCCGAGTTGACGACGTAGACGCGCTGTCCATCGACCACCACCTGGTTAGGCGCGCTGCCCGTCTTGTTCTCTTCGAGCAGCTTCGCGAAGGCGCGACCGCCCACCGACCGCAGGCGCGCCTGGTACAGCCGCTGATCAATTCCATCCAACGACAGCAGCACGCCATTCAACGCGGCCAGCGACTGCGGCGCCGTGCCCAGCGCTTCGGCCGGCCCGCGGAACTCCGTCGACGCCTGCAGCCCCACCACCTGGCCCGACGAGAAACACGCGGCGACCAGGTCGTACGTACAACGGCCCGCGTGGCAGCTCTGCGAGTTCTCGCACTTCACGTTGCACGCGCCGCAGTTCATCGCGTCGGTGCCGAAGTTCACGCACGACGTGCCGCACAACGTCGACGTGGGCGACGCGGTGCAGCCGAGCTTGCACGCTCCGGCCTCGCACACCTCGCCCATCGCGCAGGCTTTGCCGCAGGCGCCGCAGTTCTTCACGTCGTTGTCGCGCACGACGCACTCTCCGTTGCACGAGAAGGTGCCCGCCGCGCAGACACAGGCCGCCGCGCTGCAGACCTCGCCGCTTCGGCACGCGCTGCCGCAGCCGCCACAGTTCTTCGCATCGGCGTTGCTGTCGACGCAGCCCTGGCCGCAACGCACCGTGCCCGCCTGGCAGATGATGCCGGTGTCGGGACACCCGGTGAGCAGAACGGCGCCGCAAAGCGCGAGGGCGAGGCTGAAGAATGATTTCACGGTGTGGCTCCTAGGGTGAAGCGCCAGGCGAAGCAATGACTGGAAGTGAAGAGGCGGTGTCGTCCCACGCGACGCTGAAGCTCAGGTACGCGGCGCGCGAAGGAAGCGGGTAGCCGTCGAGGTCCTGGCTCGCGACGTCGAGCAGGTTCTTCAGCTCGAGCGCGACCGACACGGTGGTGCGGCCAGTGATGGGCTGCAGAATCAGCCCCGCATTCAGATACGCGCGCGAGGGCAGCGATACCGTCTCGGTACGGTTGGTGAATTGCTCTGATTGCCACAGCACCTCGCCGCGCGCGCGCAGCCACCGCGGGCCCACCGACGCGCGGGCGTGAAGCTTGTGGCGCGGGCGGTAGGGCAGCTGCCGGCCGTAGTAGCGCGGATCATCTTTCAGGTTCTGCGTCGACAGCAGCGTGTAGCTGCCCGCCAGCGACAGCCACGGCAGCGGCTCGACGGTGCCCTCGGCCTCGAGCCCCATCACCTGCGCCGCCTGGAAGTTGTACGGGCGCGCGAGCAGCGGCGGGTAGTACTCGTAGGTGATGAGGTCTTCATAGAGCGCATAGAAGCCGCCCAGCTGGACGAAGGCCCGTTCGCTGCGAAAGCCCGCCGCGGCGTCGACGAAGAGTCCGCGTTCCGGACGAAGGTTCGGGTTCGGCGACAGGTGCCCCTGCAGCACATAGAGCTCGAGGAAGGTGGGCGGCCGGTGCGCCTGGCCCGCATTCGCGCGGACCTCAAAGCCCAGCGGCAGCAGCGCGAGCACGCCGACGCGGGGAGAGAAGCCGGTGAAGGGCCCCGACTGGTCGATGCGCAGCGACGCATTCACCGCCAGCTGCCCGTCGAGGAAGAAGACCTCGTCACCCACCATCGCGCCGCCACGGACCCACGACGCGCTCGACGCACCGGGTGCCCGCAGCCAGTCGGTGCTGAGGCTTGCTGCCGCAGAAAGTCCGTGCCGGGTGAAGACGAGCTGGCTGTACGCGAGGTCGATGCCGGCCGCGCCTTCTGACTGGTGCCACGGGCCTTCACCGAAAGGGCTGCCGACCAGCGTCGAGTCTTCGAGCCGGCCCCAGGCGAGCGCGCTCACTTCTCCACCGCTTTCGAATCGCCGCGTCACCCGCGCACCCAGGAGCCCGTGTGCGGCGTCCTGCGAAGCGTCAGACGTCGGGTTCTGCGCCGTGCCCGCAAGCCGCCGCGCGTCGCCTCCGGCCTCGCCAAGAAGGTCCACCGACCACCGCGCGCCGAGGTCTCTGCGGTAGCGCAGCAGCGCTCCGCCCGTCGACGCCTGGTTGTTGCGGCGCAGCATCGGCGTCAGCGCGTTGCCGTCGAGAGCGGGCTGCGTGTCGTAGAGGAAACCAAAGTCGCCGCTGCTGCGGGCGCCGTGCACGAGCACCAGGCCATCGCCGCCCCACAGCGCGCCAGACGCAGAGGCCGAGGCGAGAAAGGTGTCGAAGTTTCCCCATGTCGCATCCGCCGCCAGCAGCACGCCGTGCGTCGGTCTTCGGGTGACGAGGTTGACGACGCCGCCCAGCGCGCCGGGGCCGTAGCGTGCGCTCGCTGCGCCGCGAAGCACCTCGAGCCTTTCGGTCAGCACCGACGGAATTCGCGAGAGGTCGACGCTGGTGCCGGGGCTGCTCAACGGAATCCCGTCGAGCAGCACCAGCACGCCGGTCGACCCCGCGCCGCGCAGCGACAAGCTCTTCCGCTGGCCTACGCCTCCCGCATCCGACAGCACCACGCCGGGCACGGGAGCGAGCAGCTCGGCCGTGTCTTTCGCCTCGCCCTGGTGCGCTTTGGTGTCGACCAGCGTGACGAGCCCGCTGGGTGAGGTGCGGGTGACGGAAGTGGGGGCCGCCTCGGCGTCGGGAACCGGCACGTCGACGGGCGGAAGCGGCACGGCCGGGTCCTGTCCGAACGCGGGCGCAGCGCAAAGCAGGCAGAGGAAAAGAGAGGTTCTTCCCATGGGGCCCTCTGCTCTCTCGCTCGGAAAGAGAAGGCGACGTCGACGACAACCCTGGGGCAGGTTTCCTGGCTTCCGGGCGATGCGGTCCGCTTCCACCTTCCCCCGCGAGATTCCGCGAAGTGGCGACAACGCTGAAGCGGCTCGTGCCTCGTACTTCTTACGAGGCTGCCCGGTCACAGTGGCGGGACCGCGCTGGAATTCCACCAGCTTCCCTCTTGCGTGCCGTCTTGGCACCCGAAGGCGTCGCGCTTGTACGGGGTCGCCTGAACAGGGTCAAGGCCACGGCAAGAAACGCCGCCAGGCCCGCCAACCCGGTGCTGCCGCAGCCGCAGCCCGCGACCAGGGGCAGGCTCCTCGAACGGAAGGCGACCGTTTTTTCGGCCAGCACCGCGCCCGACGCGTCGAACGCCTGCACCACCAATGCATGCTCGCCCGACTGCAGCTCACCGTCGAGGCACAGGCGCCCACTGCCTTGTCGCGAGCACCTCGACGGGACCCAGCGCCTGGCCATCGGCCGCCGCGCGCCGTGAGCAAGCCGCACGACAGCGACGCACTCAGCTCGAGGACGATGCTGCCGGCCGCCCCACCGCTCCGGCGCCGTTGGTGGGGCTCATCGTCGCGGTCTGCCCGTCGACGATGATTCGCCCGTTGCCGAGCATCGCCCGCGCGCGCACGAAGACGATGCCGCCGCCGCGTCCGCCGGGCGTCGCCACCTGACTGACGAGGTCTCCGAAGCCACCGCCGCCGCCCCCGCCGAAGAGCACCTGCGCGTTCGTTCGCGTCGCCGCCGCGCCCCCGCGGGTCGGGTCGAACTGCTGGGCGAAGTTCGGCTTCCCGCCGCTGCCTCCTTCGCCGACGTTGCCGCCACCGCCGCCGCCCAGGTCGCTGCACGCCGCGCCGCCGCCGGCCGTCGACACGTTCTCAATCGACCGCCGCAGGGGGGCCCAGGTTGACGCTCTCACCGCCCAGCGAGCCCGAGCCCGAGCCCGAGCCCGCGCCCGAGACGGTGATGGTGCTGTGTTGCGGCACGGTCAACAACTGCGCCCCCGGAGCGGCGAACGTCTGTTCCAGCGGCGCCTCGAGCGTCAGCGTCTGGCCCGCCACCGCCGTCACGCGCGCGAACTCGTACCGGCCGACCCCGAGGCCGGTGATGCTGAACGGACCCGGCGCGCCCAGGCCATCGGCCGTCACTGCCTGAGTCTGGTGAAGGAACACCAGCGTGCCGGGGCCGAGCTTCGCAACCGTTGCTCCCGTTTCCAGCGTCACCTGCGTCTGGCCGGCCGGCGCGGACACCGCGAGCGCGAAGGCCTGGTTCACCTGCACCGTGCCGCTGCTCACGTTCAACGGGCCGTCGGCGCCCGAGCCGTAGCCTGGGCAGGTCTGGGCCAGCAGCAGGGCGAGCGCGGCGGCGAGCATCTAGAAGTAAGGTACGACGGTTCCCGGTGGCCGGTAGTATTTCGCCGCCGGGCAACTCTACCCGGGGGAGTTTCCAGCCATGCGCTTCCGTCACCTCGTCCTGCTCGCAGCCTCGGTGTCTCTTCTCGCCTGTGGAGGCGGCAGCACCGGCATGACCGGCGGCGGAGCGGGCGGCAGCGGAGGAAAGGGCGGCGGCAAAGGCGGAGGCACCGGCGGCGCGGGCATGGCGGGCGGTGAAGGAGGAGGCGAGGGCGGAGGAATGGGCGGAGGAATGGGCGGAGGTTCGGGCGGCGATGGCGGCGTCGAAATCACGCCCGACGTTCCGCAGGGGCTGACCGCGGTCGCGGGCGACGGGCAGGTGACGCTCGACTGGACGCCGGTGGCCGGCGCGACGCGCTACCACCTCTACTGGCTGACCAGCGCGACGGTGGCGAAGACGCACGGCTCGAAGCTGACGGTGATGGGCGCTCCGCCTTTCGTGCATGTCGGGCCGAGCAACGGCAACCCGTACTCGTATGTGGTGACGGCGGCGAACAGCGGCGGAGAGAGCGCCGAGTCGAACGTCGCCACCGCGACGCCGTTGATTATCGACCTCACGGCGCCCACCGTCGCGACCAGCCGCCCACGCGCGGCAGAAGCGGCGGTGTCGTTGAAGGCCGGCCTCACCTTGCGTTTCAGCGAGGCGCTGGACCCTTCGACCGTCAGCGCCACCACCGTCACCTTCGCCACCACGGGCGGCGCCGTCGCCGGCACGCGCACCCTCACCGGTGACCTGCTCACCTTCGTGCCAGCTGCGCCGCTGGCGCCCCAGACCGCGCACACGCTCACCGTCACCACTGGCGCGAAGGACCTCGGGGGCAACGCCCTGGCCGCAAACTTCGTGCTCACCTTCACCACCGCGTCGGCCGCTCCCACCGGGCTTGTCGCGATTCAGGGGGCCGGCGATGCGACGCTGACGTGGACGGCGACCGCGGGAGCGACCGGCTACATCCTCTCGCGCGCCACCGCCGTTGCGGGTCCGTACGTGGATGTCGCGAGCACGAAGGCCACCTTCGCCACCGAGCGTGCCATCGCGCTGGGCACCGCCTACTCGTACGCCGTGTCGGCCATCACCGCGTCCGGCCGCTCGGAGCCTTCCGCTCCGCTGACCTTCACGCCCTCGGCTGTTGGCGCCGCCGCGCCCATCAACGTCACCGTGCTTGCCGCGAAGACGACCGCGCTTCTCGCGTGGTCCGCCGTGACCTCTGCGCTGAGCTACAACGTCCTTCGCGCGTCGACGCCCGCGGGCCCTTTCACCCAGGTCGCGAACGTCACCAACGTCGCCTTCCTCGACACGGGGTTGAACCCGGCCACCACCTACTTCTACGTGGTGCAGACCGTCATCGCGGGCGGCACGAGCCCGTACTCGACCGAGGTCACCTGCGCGCTGTCGTCGGCGCTGCCCTCTGCTCCCACTGCGCTCACGGCGAGCGCGGGAAACACCTGGGCTGAGCTCAACTGGTCGGCCGTGGGCACAGCGACCCGTTACCTCGTCTACCGGCAGAACGCGGTGAACCAGGCCTTCACCGGCCCCATCAGCGTCACCGCCAACAACCTGGTGCTCACCGGCCTTTCTAACGGCACCGCCTACAACTTCCTGGTCGCCGCGGTCAGCGGCACGGACGCGGGCGACTGGAGCCCCGTCAGCGTCACCCCCGGCCCCGCGCTCGCGCCGAGGCCGGCGATCGCCACCGGCGCCTTTGGCCGCGTGAACGGCGTCACCGTCTTGTTCGAGCTCAGCGCCGGGTACACCTCGAACACGCTCCTTCGGTCGACCACCTCGGGCGGGCCATACACCGCGGTCGGCACCACGGGCCTCGACAACACCGCGCTGCCGGGCGTGACGTACTTCTACGTCGTGCGCGCGCAGAACAACGCAGTCAACGCGGCGGTCTCGAACGAAGTCTCGGGCATCGCGCAGACGGCGACGACGCTTTTGGCTCCGACGGGAGTCGCGGCAACGCCGGGCAACGGCAGCGTGATGATCAACTGGTCGCCCGTGCCCGGTGCGGTCTCGTACGTCGTGAGCTCGAGCACCACCTCGGGAGGTCCGTACTCGGGCGCCACCTGTGTCGCGACCAACGAGACGCGCTGCAACGTCACCGTTGCCAACGGCACGCTGACCCACTTCATCGTCCGCGCGCAGGGCCCGACGCTTCCAGGTCCCAACTCTGCCCAGGTCTCGGC
>Ga0209181_10000761_pt1 | contig 59485 bp, 53 predicted proteins | sample MAT05_FD_187208 | JGI IMG/M metagenome (GOLD analysis project Ga0209181, IMG submission 187208) | Freshwater microbial communities from Lake Fryxell liftoff mats and glacier meltwater in Antarctica - MAT-05 (SPAdes) (version 2) | ecosystem: Environmental > Aquatic > Freshwater > Ice > Liftoff...
TGTGGGAGTGGTGTTTAGATCAATGGCACAACAACTATGAGGGGGCACCGATCGATGGCAGTCCTTGGATAATTGATAATGATAACCATTCTCACTTCCGTCTCATACGCGGCGGTTCTTGGGACAACCATCCCTTGAATTGCCGTTCTGCCTATCGCTACTTCAATTCGCCCGACTTCCGCGACTACAGTTTCGGTTTTCGGGTCGTCTGTCGTGCTCCGAGGACTCTGTAGCCCTTTGCTCTCTTGCCCTCTTACCCTCTTCTCTTTTCCCTTTTACCCTCTTTCTTTCCGCCTCTGGCGGATCGAATTTTTTTTGAGTTTTTGCCTGTTTTAGAAATTGGGGTTCTTTGGTCTCAGGCTAGAAACCGGGGTGCTTTAGGAGATTTGGGGTGTGAGTGTTAATCCTGGACAGAACCCCGGTTTCTCATGCCCTGCATCCCACAGACAGCATCCCGGTTTCTTGAGGTGACGCGATCGAACTTCAGTTGATAATAGTGTTGCAGGGGGAATCTTCATGCAGGCTTCTATTTATTGGCACTGGAATAAACTAGATATACTAAGGACATTAGCAGTGAGGATGTAGCGATGATCCAAATCTTAGAAGCTGTATTTGATGGAACTACTCTTCATCCAACAGTGCCTCTACATTTAGAAGCTGGAACACGAGTCCGAATTACGATCGAGAGCTTATTCCTAGAGACACCAGAAGAACCAAAGTCATTTTTGCAAACGGCTAAGTCTCTACATTTACAAGGTATTCCAGATTGGTCGGCAAATTTAGACCACTATTTATATGGTGATACTGCCGAGAAAAATGACTGAGATTTTTCTAGATACATCGTTTGCCATTGCCCTGTCTGCCATCACTGACCAAAGTCATACACGAGCGGTTGACTTGGCGAATCAACTGGAAAATAGTGGCACTCGCCTAGTGACAACGCAAGCAATTCTATTAGAAATTGGCAATGCCCTCGCCAAACAAAGATATAGGATCGCACACTCAGCTTCTGGAATCACTGGTAGCTGATCCCAATGTCTAAATAGTTTCCTTGTCAGATAATCTCTACAATGCTGCTTTTAACCTATTTAGAAATCGGACTGATAAGGAGTGGGGACTCATTGACTGTGTATCCTTCGTAGTCATGCAAGAGCGGGGAATTTTTGAGGCACTGACTACGGATGACCATTTTAATCAAGCAGGATTTCGAGCCTTACTCAGGAGTTGAAGCAGAACTCACTCCAGAAACCGGGGTTCTATTAGAAATTAAGGTAACTACTCAGCCTACCCTCACCCTAAATCCCTCTCCCCAGGGAGAGGGACTTCAATCCGGCTCCCCTTCTCCCAATGGGAGAAGGGGCTGGGGGATGAGAGCAAGCTCGACATTGAGTTAGCAGCCTGAGTAGTTACAAATTAAGTTCGATTGCCCTAATCTACACAGCACCCCAGTTTCTCAAGGTGGCGCGATCGGCCCGTGCCCTCACTCCCAACAATTTTGCAACCAACTTTCCAGGTCAGCAATCGTCCTGAATTCCAACAACGCTTCGCCCAATAACTCCAGTTGTGCCAAGGATAGTAAGTCAAGCTGCGATCGTATGGAGTTGGAGATTTGTCCGACTCGCCGATTTAGAAGCCGTAGGACGAGCGATCGTTCCCCCTGCTCAATTCCCTGCTCAATTCCTTGCTCAATTCCTTGCTCAATACCCCGCTCAATACCCCGCTCAATACCCTGCTCAATACCCTGCTCAATACCCTGCTCAATACCCTGCTCAATACCCTGCTCAATTCCTTCTCTCATCCAACTGGTGACAATCTCCATAACGCCCTCTCGCTCAGTTGTTTCTATTCTATCCAGTTCATTCTGGAACATTTGTTCCTCGCCAGTGTTTAATTGTAAGTAGGTATCCACAAAGCCTGAAATCAATCGGGTTCGCGCTGGGTTTAACTTTAAGGTCGCCAGCAGTCGCAGACACCCGGCTTTCACCTTGGGGCGATCGGCTGGGGCAATTCGCATCTTCGCCATCAAGGCTGCTGCCACAGGATTGCGCTGTTGCAGAAAATCTCGCCAATTCAGGCGATTCAGTTGAATGGACTCAAAGCTAAATTCCAGCACTTTGCGATTCGGGAACTCGACCGTGTAGACATTGGCTTCTTCTCGGTACGGTTCATCAAAGGAGAAGACGACGATCGGATAGATGCGTTGGAGGAATTTCTGATGGAGCCGAGCAAAGTAGAAGAAGATGCGACGGGGGAAGTTGGTTTCTGGGGAGGCTTGAGCTTCGATATGCACGATGAAGCCGATGTCTTCGCCAGCTTGTTTCACTTCGACCAAGAGGTCAACAATTTTATCTTCTCCTGTCGTCAGGTCAGCGAAATGTTCCTGCTGTAAAAATCGCACTGAGTTGCGATCGAGAGTCTGGGCAACTTCGGGTAGAAATAGGTCAAGGAATTCGATGAAGAAGGTGCTGAGGAGTTCTTTGAACAGGCGATCGTGGTCAATCATAGGTGGGGATGAGTGGGGCAACCGAGCTAATTGTAAGCAGTCTAAAAAATAGTTGCCGATCGGGTTAAATCTTTTTCCTCCTGTCCATCAATGCCAGAACATCAATGCCAGAAATTGCCTCACTCTCAGCTAAGATCATCTAGAACATTGGATAGAGTAAAAAGCGGGGAAGCAATGGCAGATTCAGCAGATTCATCGGTCATTCTATTTACCATTGAGGAAGAAATTGCAACCATCCCAGGGGTTGAAGGGGCGCGGGATGGCAGAGACATCGGGGGTGGCTTTGGTGAAAGGACTCGCACGGGCAATAGTCTGGTTGCTCAAGTTCTCAAGCGCACTGTTTCTGTCCCTAGTGCCAGCTTGAAAGCTCAGATCAATGGCTTGCTTCAAGTCATGACGGATCTCGCTCAGTCAGAAAGTCAGATTCATCCCAGCATGGTGTTGGATGAGGTAGAACTATCCATTGAAGTCACCGCCGAAGGACAGCTTTCGATCGCTGGGAATGGGGGTAAACTCAGTGATAAGGGAGCTATTAAACTAAAATTCAAACGTGCCACGCCCTAGGGTGAAGATCGCGTTTGAGTCCTGTCAAGTAGGGTAGCGAACCATAATTTCTCGATCGGATCTTGTTGAGTTTTCGCTTGTTCCAGACACCAGGATTCTGTGGAGATGAGGGGGCGATCGAACTTATTTTGGACATAACCCCAGTTTCTTAAGGTCATGCGATCGTTCCTAGTCCAGAAACCGGGGTTCTGCGTAAATCTGGGGCGATCGAATTTAGTCCTCAACAGAACCCCGGTTTCTCACCCCCTGCATCCCACTAATGGAAACCGGGGGTCTTGCGAAAGGGTAGCGCGATCGTTCTTTCGTAGTAACCTCTTCATCGTGAAGCTAGTCTAACTACACCTCGCCATCTTTAAATAAAGCCTCAATGTTCCTGGCTCCGCTGAGGACTCGGACAACATCCACTCCGTTATCAAGCGGGATGTAGAAAATCGCATAATTGCTATAGGGAAAGCTTCGCAAGTGCATTACCAGTTCATCACGGCGGCGACCCATGCCGGGGCTATTTGCCAACTGCTCCATCTGCTCATACAGCTTTTTGACAAATCCGATCGCGCGATCGAGACTGTCCTCGGCAATGTAATCGAAAATATCATCTAGGTCAGAAAGTGCTTGCGGTCTAACAACAAGTTTGCCCATGCTGATCCAAGCTAGCTAAGAGTTTCTAGGTTCTGGGTGTGGCGCTTTCTACCCCGATCGATGACATCTTCAAGATTGAGGGGTTGGGACTCTCCGCTGTTAATTCCTGTCTGAATCTGCTGCCGCAACTCATTCAGCCGGATTTCTCTCAAAGCATCCTGATCTTTGAGCAATTGCAACCCTTCACGGATCACCTGGCTGGCAGAGTCATATAGCCCACTTGCCACCTTGTCGTTAATGTACTTTTCCAGTTCTGATGTGAGTGAAACGTTCACAGGTCATCCTTCTCAGCAGTCTATCTACAATTGTTGTACCTTGAATAACCAAAAATGGCAATTTCATTTGCTCTAGAAACCAGGTTTTGTAAGGTTGTGGGCGATCGTTCCTAGTCCAGAAACCGGGGTTCTGCGTAAATCTGGGGCGATCGAATTTAATCCTCGACAGAACCCCGGTTTCTCACCCCTGCATCCCATAAATAAAGTTCTGGTTTCTTGCTGCTTGAGTTCCTACAAACCGTCATCATTCTCTCCTCTCTGGCAGGAGATTGTGGAATATAGGAGCAGTACTCTCATTTCACTGTCATGGTGTAAACCCCGTCCCAGCCTTCGGGGGGGGGATTGAGCAAATAGCCCTCAATCCGACCCAGGTGAACTTCAACAGCTTTATCGGTGGGTCGCAGTTGTTGAGCTTGGTCAAAAAAGGCAAAAGCTTTGCGGAAATCTCGATTGGAGTAGGCCGATCGCCCAGCGCTGTAAAGGGCTAAGAACTTATGGGTCTCGCCATCCAATGGCTCTTGTACATGATTGATCAGTTCATAAATAGACACAGATTGAGTCTTGCCCTTGACAATAATCTTGTCCAATTCCCGCACCCAGATCCGATCGCGGCAAAGATTATAGGTAAACTCGCTCAGAATAATGTCACATCCATACTCCTTCGTCGCTCCTTCTAGGCGAGAACTGAGATTAACTCCATCGCCAATAACGGTATATTCCATCTTCTTCTGAGAGCCAATATTGCCCGATACCACTTCCCCCGAACTAATTCCAATCCCAATTCTGATCCGGGGTTGAGCCTTGAGCGCCCGTTTGAGATTGAATTCTGCTAACCGATGGCGCATATCCAATGCCGCCTGCACCGACATCCAGGCATGATTTTCCAAGGGCAAAGGCGCGCCAAATACTGCCATCAATGCATCACCGATAAACTTATCCAATGTGCCTTCATAATTGAAGATCGCTTCCACCATCGTCTCAAAGTATTGGTTCAGCAACTCCACAACCTGCGTGGCTTCCAGGCTTTCAGAGAGGGTTGTGTAGCCGCGAATATCTGAAAATAGCACCGTAACTTCCTTGCGCTCTCCCACCATCAACGCATCTTCGCCCAGGGCCATCACTCGCTCGGCAACACCGGGAGTCATGTAGCGATATAGGGTTGTTTTCATCCGTTTCTGCTGGCTGATATCTTCTAAAACCACCAATCCACCGCGCACATCTCCATCGGGATTAGTCAGTGGATTGACAGTGAGATTAATGCTGCGCTCGATTTCCTTGATCTGGGCTTTGACAAAGGATGAAGCGAGAGTGGGATTATTTGGGGATGTTTCATTCCACGGGACAAAGCGATCGGGGTGCGATCGATCGCGAATCACCAAAATACACAGCACTTCATCACTATCAGGCATGGCGGGAGTTGCTGTTGTCACTTGCAAGTCTGGTTGCAAGTTAGTTTGCGAGAATAATCCAATGTTCAAACTTTGCTCTGGCACATAATGCTTGGCTCCCGACTTGAGGCTATCTTCCACCCGCATCTGTAAATTGTCGATCGGCACCACCTCCCAAACCGATCGCCCGACCAGCTTCTGCTCCCAATACTGCCGTGTAGCTTTACCACTTGTTGGTGGCAAGGGGCATCCCAGCAATTGCAGCGCTGCATCGTTAATGGTGACAATTCTGCCTTGCATATCGGTGGAAATTACGGCATCAGAAAGGCTTTGCAGCATATCTTTCTGATACTGCTTCTCCAGTAGGACATTTTCAAACAGTTGCGCGTTTTCCAACGCGATCCCGGCTTGAATATTGAACGCCCGCATGAACTCCTCATCGGAACTGGTGAAACTGCCCTGGTGCTTGTTGATTAACTGGGTAACCCCGACTAAATCTCCAGCGGAGTTAAAGACGGGCATACACAAAATATTGCGGGTACGATAGCCAGTGCGCCGATCGGCGCTGGGGTCAAATCGGGGATCTTCGTAGGCGTTGGGAATGTTGAGTGTCTCGCCGGTGGAGGCTACATAGCCCGCAATTCCCTTGTTGGCAGGAATCCGAATCTCTAACATTTTGCGGCCGTCGGCACTCGCCACTTTTGTCCACAGTTCGCCCGTGTCGTTGCTCAGCAGAAACAAGGTGCTGCGATCGGCCTGCATCAGGTTTCGGGCTTGCTCCATCACCGATCGCAGGGTGGCTTCCAGGTCTAAACTACAACCCAAAGTTTTCGTCGCTTCGAGGAGCGCCGCCACACCCCGTTGGTTTCGTGCCGCAATATAAAACGTGTTGCAACTTTCCAAAATAATGCCAATGGAGGTAGCAAACTCCCGGAAGCGTTGCTCATCGTGCAGATCAAAGGGATTATTCCCGGCTTTGTTTAATAACTGCACCACGGCCACCACCCGATTCTTCTTATCCAAAATCGGCATACAGAGCAGGTTACGGGTGTGGTAACCCGTCTGCTCATCTATTTCTCGGTTGAATAGAGGATAGTTGCGGACATCGGGCAAATTGAGACACTCTCCGGTTCGGGCCACTTGCCCCTCGATGCCGCTATCCATTGGCACCCGAATCTCTAAGGCTAGCGCTTCCCCCGCCTGGGCTATCTTGGCCCAAAGTTGCCCTTTTTCGTGGTCTACCAAAAAAATAGTGGTGCGATCGGCGTGGAGAATTTGCCCAATTTTGAGGGTAAAAGCTTCTAGGATCTGCTCCAATAGCGTTTCTAGGGCTTCGTTATTGATCAGTTCGATCGCCCGCAAAAAATGCTCAAATTCGCTGGTGATCTGCTCCAATAAGTCAATAAATTTAGGAATGGGTAAGTCTCTGACGCGATTGGTCAGGTCTCCCTTGCTATTTGCCTGGGTCAACCTCGCCAGCATTCCGCCATCAAACATTGGAGTGTCGTCGCTTGCCATTGCTACCATCGCTCTGCTTAGGACACAGAATTACGCCCCAACAGGTCTGTCTTAGAAAGATCAACCAGTGGAAACTCAACCTCCCCCATCATAGCTAGACTCGTCAACCTCGGACTGTCGTAACCAGCACTAGTGCAGCGTCACAACTGAGAATTAGGGTTAGCAATTTCTGGAAGCCTTAAACCACACAGTTCTTTTCAGATGCGTCTACCCCAAAATTAAGCGTTGACTCTGCACTGGGTTATGAAGTCGGGAAGTGAGATCAGCTACAGGGTGCGGAGTCAAACCCCCGCAAGCAGAGATGGGTGGACGGAAGATATGGTAATGTATGGGCTGATTTAAGTTGAGTTAGCCCAGTCGAGATGGAACTGGAAGCAAGCCATGAAAGAATCGATTCAGCAACAAACTACTGGTGATGACCCGGCTAGCAGCACTCAAGCCGCTACAGAGTCACCCCAGTCTCCTACCCGAGTTCCCCTCAGTGAAGACATTAGGCGGGGTTGGGAGTGGGTGGTATATGTCGGTCAGATGATTCGCCGTTTGGGTGGGCCGATCGAAATTCTCCGCACAGCTTACTTGATCATCTCGATGATGGTGAAGCGGATGCTGGTGCAGTGGGGCTGCATGAAGCGATAGTGGGATATGAGGACATTTGCAGAAAAGGTCAGACCCAGAAACGTAGGGGCGAAGTATGTCCTTCGGGGAGCAAGCTACGGTGAAAGGACATGATTGAGTTTTAAAGGTTTTCGCCCGAATGCTTCGCCCTTTCCCAGTCTCTAACTTCTGTAAATTATTTAATTCCTGAGCCTAAGGTGAACATCAAGATTTGAACTGCCATAGAATTTATTAGGTGGATGCGGATTCACAGACTTGGCTCATCCGGCTAACATCCAACGATCGCTGTCAATCGGTGAAAAGTCACACTACACTTTGGGTAGGGGACTCTCGCCAATTCAGCCTTGCCCATGCTGCTTTCCTTACGAATCGAAAACTTTGCGCTGATCGACCATCTTGACCTAGAATTTGGGGTTGGTCTACACGTCTTGACCGGGGAAACCGGGGCGGGAAAATCGATCATTTTGGATGCGATCGATGCCGCACTGGGGGGCAAAGTCACCAGTCGTGCGGTGCGAACTGGGGCAGAACGGGCCCTGATCGAGGCCTCCTTTCAAGTCGATGGGCCGATCGTCCAATGGCTGACCGAGCAAGAAATTGAACTAATTGACACTTCCCTCATTTGCAGCCGCGAGATTTCAGCCGGACAGGGCAACCTGCGGAGCCGATCGCGATTGAATGGAGTGTTGGTCAACAAGCAGCAAATGGAGTCGCTGCGAGAGCGGTTGGTGGAAATCACCGCCCAGGGGCAGACCATGCAACTGGGCAATGCCAGCATTCAGCGCGAGTGGCTGGATGGCTTCGGCGGGAGCCAGTTGACCCAGCAACGGGAGCAAGTCGCCCTCGCCTTCATCGCTAGTCAACAGGCTCAGCAAGCCTTGGAGAAACGCCGCCGATCGGAGCAACAACGCCTGCAACAACTGGACTTGTTTGAGTATCAATTGCGGGAACTGGTGGCCGCCAACCTGGGGGATGCCGAGGAACTGAGCCAACTGGAGCAGGAACGGCAACGGCTAAGCCACACGGTTGAATTGCAGAAGCAGAGCTACCAGGTCTACCAAGCCCTGTACGAGAATGACAGCGGCGGTAAAGCCTGTGCCGATTTACTCGGCAAGGCCCAGATGATTTTGCACGATATGCTGCGCTACGACCCAGAAATTCAGCCCATCCTGGAGTTGGTGGTGGATGCCCTGGCCCAAGTGGAAGATGCAGGGCGGCAAATCAATGCCTACGGGGAGGCGGTGGATACAGACCCCGATCGCCTGCAAGTGGTGGAAGACCGGATTATGGAACTGAAGCAGATCTGCCGCAAGTACGGGCCGACATTGGTGGAGGCGATCGTCCTGCGCCAGCATTTGCAATCGGAAATGGAAGCCCTGACAGGAGGCGGGCAATCCTTGGCAGACTTAGAAAAGATCCACGAAGAACGCTATGGGGAGCTACTTGCAGTCTCTGCCCAACTCACCCAACTGCGCCAAGTTGCCGCCCAGGATCTCGAAGCGCGGCTGGTGGCGGAACTCAAGCCTTTGGCGATGGAAAAAGTCCAGTTCCAAGTACAAATTCTGCCTGCCCCGCCCAGCAGCACCGGAGCCGACCAAATCACCTTTGTCTTTAGCCCCAACCCTGGCGAACCCCTGCAACCCCTGACCGAAACCGCCTCTGGCGGAGAAATGAGCCGCTTCTTGCTGGCTCTCAAGGCGTGTTTCTCCCAGGTGGATGCAGTCGGGACTCTGGTGTTTGACGAAATCGATGTGGGGGTTTCAGGGCGAGTCGCCCAGGCGATCGCCGACAAGCTCCATCAACTCAGCCAACAGCATCAAGTGCTTTGTGTCACCCACCAGCCGATCGTGGCAGCGATGGCCGATCATCATTTCCGGGTCGATAAGTGCGTATTGGATAAGCGCATATTGGGCGAGGGGCAAGGCTTAGGACTCAATCCAGACGCAGAGGATGTGCGGACTGTGGTACGGGTTAGCCCCTTGGATGCTGACCAACGGCGCGATGAGTTGGCCCAGCTAGCCGGAGGCCAGTCGGAGGATACAAATGGCTCTGCAAAAACAGCTGCCTACGCCTTTGCCGATTCGCTCCTGACGCAAGCGGCCACATCTCGAACTCATTCCCTAGCTCCGAGTCCAACCTCCCCAAGTTCTGAAGATTCTAAACCGGAAAAGAAGCCCGTCACTCCTCGTTCTCGACGGAAAAAGGTGGATGGGTGAAGGGTAAAGGGTAGATAGGGGGATGACTTTGTGATTTTGCGCTCTGGACTCCGAGAGGTGGAGTAGATTAGGGTAGGCAAAGTGGTTGACTAGCTAAATTGAGGAGTTTCTATGCAGGTTAAAACCGTTTGGCAATTTGGCAGCGCTGAGCCTGAGAATGCAAATCACTTTGCTACGATCGCCCAGTGGTGGTCCAGCCTGACTGGAAAGGATGTGACATGGCGGCAGCGGCTGATTCCCCAAAGTGGCAATGCCATGGAACTGAACTGGGATCTGCAACGGTTTGATGAGCGGTTTCAACTCATCGATCCGCAAGTTCGGGGCACAACGCTCTACTGGCACAAACCAGACTCACCCCAGGAACGCAATACGACGGTGAGTAAGCTGGAATTTGATCATTTACATCAGCAGCTATACATCTTTCCTCAGTCTCAAAAAGATATAGTGATTCGAGTCGGTATTCCTGAAATCGTGTTTCAAACTCTAACCATGAGTCATCCCCAAGTCACAGTCACTAGTGTTGGGAGCGATCGGCTCTTGATCCTCAAGGATGAGCAACAGCAGCTAGAAATTAAGGCGACGCTAACGGCTGAGGCACTGAATCAGTTGATACAGCAGTCGTCATAAATTTTTAGCAATATTTTCAACTTTTAGGATAGGTTTGTGTCCAGGTAAATCGCAATTTGAGGGCGTTGTCCGTGAAAAATGTCAATCTGTGGCTGATTGTGCTGACTTTGCTAAGTACAGCGGCAATGGCCCATGCCCAAACGATCGCTCCTGCTCCCGACGGTACAGGGACGATCGTCACCCCCAATGGCAATCGCATCGACATCGGTGGCGGCACCCAAACTGGGAACAACCTCTTCCAAAGTTTCCAACAATTCGGTTTAGACTCCAACCAAGTCGCCAACTTTCTCTCCAACCCAGCGGTGCAGAATATTCTCGGTCGGGTGGTGGGCGGTGATCCATCGGTGATTAATGGCTTAATCCAAGTCACAGGTAGCAACGCCAACTTATACCTGATGAATCCAGCAGGTATAATCTTTGGGGCGAATGCCAGCTTAAATATACCTGCCTCCTTTACCGCCACGACTGCCAATGGGATTGGTTTCGGCAACACCTGGTTTCAGGCGATCGGCACCAATGACTATACCGCTTTGAGTGGTAATCCCAATGGATTTGCCTTTACTCAGTCTGGAACGATTTTTAATGCGGGAACCCTGGCTGTGCAGCCTGGACAGAGCTTGATGCTGTTGGGTGGAACTGTGGTGAATACAGGCACGATCGCGGCTCCAGAAGGGACGATCACCCTTGCCGCCATCCCCGGAGAAAAGCTGGTTCGCCTGACACCCCAGGGCAGTCTACTCAGTATGGACTTGCCCCTAGATACCAAAGCACAACTGACATCAGGTCTCTCACCGTTGGATCTCCCCGCCCTGCTGACAGGGAATACTCTCATCGGTGCGACAGGGGTAACGGTAGACAATGGTGTCGTGAAGCTTACCAGTTCTGGGGCGGTGATTCCGGTAGAAGCAGGGGTGGCGATCGTCTCTGGTCATATAACTGCTGCCTCAAGCTCTATCACTCCATCACTCCCTAACTCCATCACTCCCCAAATCACCATCCTGGGTGAAAAGGTAGGACTCCTGAGCGCCAACCTCAACGCCTCTGGCACCAATGGTGGCGGGACTATCCTGATTGGTGGAGACTATCAGGGCAAAGGCACAATACCCAATGCACTACGCACCTATGTCAGCACTGATTCGGTGATTGCTGCCAATAGTCTACTCAATGGCGATGGTGGCAGAGTCATTGTCTGGGCAGATGATACCACGGCATTCTATGGTAACATCAGTGTCCGTGGAGGTATAAGTTCTGGCAACGGCGGTTTTGTAGAGGTATCAGGGAAGCAGTTTTTGACCTTTGATGGTCGCGTAGATACCGCTGCCCCCAACGGATTATGGGGCACCTTGCTGCTTGATCCAGACAACATTACGATTACCGATCAGTCAGCCGGGGCAGGAACTGGAGATGCATTACTACCCAATATTTTTACGGCAACTCTTCCTGCCAATATGACGATCTCCGAAACTGCCTTGGAGACAGCAGTAGGCAACATCATTTTACAAGCAAACGATAACATTACTATTAGTAACCTGACTACTGACGGAGTGTTGAACTTCACACCCTCTAGCGCCATTATTTTATTTCAGGCTAATCTGGGAGGTGCGCCGGGTGGAGATTTCATCATGGCAAATCTGGCAAATACCATTCAGACCAATGGACGGAGTATCTCGATTTCAGCTCAGAACATTACGACAGGTGCTATCACCACGTCAACTCCTGGAGTCGGTAATGGTGGTAGTGTCACGCTCAGTAGTGCAGCAGGGGGTGTGTCATCCATCCAAAACATTACGACCAGTGCAACGACTGGAACAGGTGGGAACATCAACCTGTCAGGGTCTGTGGAGTTATCGGCTAATACTACATTAAATGTCACAGGGAGCGTGGCAGGCGGAGGAGTTAATCTCAGTGCAGCATCGGTGGATGCCAGCACTGCTGGTGTTCAGGCTTTGACGATCGTAGCGGGTTCTAGTTCAGTCCAGCTAAATAATCTGGGTGTAGGTAAGCAACTCGCATCTCTGACCGTTAGCAGTGCTAATACTGCAATATTGCAGGGTACAGTTGTCACCAATAACTCCATTGACCTCAGTGGAATATCCGGTGGTATTACCCTGACAGATAATGTGACGCTCGATAGTAGTGCGGGAAATGGCAATATCACGATCGCGGGCACTGGTATTAATGCAACGACTGCGGGGGTGCAAAGCCTAACTCTAAATCCTGGGGCGGGTACAATCAATACTCCTACCCTTGGTGCAACCAATCGGCTCAATGTGTTCACCATTACCAACACAGGAGGGGCAACGCTGAATGCTATCACAGCTAATCAGATTGTACAGACCGCAGGCACAACGGTGTTTAATGGGGCATTGAATACAGTGGGTGCTGGAGGGATCAGCCTGACCGGAGCCAACTTTACCTTTAGTCCGGCAGCTACCGCGACCACCACAGGCGGTGGCAGCATGGTGATCAATAACAGCGGATTATTGACTGCCAACACGGGTGCAAACTTCAATCTAGCTGGGGGATTTGGTCAAACTGGTACTGGTGCGGTCACTTTGGGCAACAACATCACCACCAGTGGAGGAACCGGAATTGGCTTCAGTGGCCCTGTAACCATTCCTACAGGAACTGTGACGTTGAACTCCTCGGCAGGGAATAATCCGATCGCCCTCAACAATACCGTAGATGGAGCCGGTAACCTAACACTCAATTCTGGCTCTGGCACCCTCACCCTCGGAAACAACGTGGGCAGTACGACTCCGATCGGATTGTTGACGCTCAACACCACCAATACCACCTTTGTGGGGGGAAACATCACGACGACAGGTAACCTGAGCTTTCCCACAAGTACAGTGCTGACTGGGATAGGAGCCAGTGTAAATGTGCAATCCCTATCAGGACAGATTGCGTTTGCTAACACATTAAACGCTAATACCAATAATCTGACCTTGACGGCTAATGCGATCGACTTCAATGGCGGTGCAAATTCAGTCAGTGGCACGGGCAGTTTGGGGTTGCGTCCGAGTACCACGACCACTCCTATCAGTGTAGGCAATGCGATCGGCGGTTCACTCAATATCAGCGGAACTGATGTCGATGCCCTAGCCAATGGGTTTTCTGGGGTTGCAGTCGGTTATACCACCACAGGCGCTCATACGTTGACGATCGCTGGTTCCTTGCCAACTTTCAAAGATCCCATTACCTTCAACGCCCCGACAGCGCCAGGATCAATCACTGTTAATACTGCTATTACTGGTACGGATGATGCCAGTGTGGCCCTGAATGGCCCGATCGCCCTCAACTCCAATATCACCACAGCCAACCAAACCATCAACCTCAACGGTGCGGTTACGCTAGGAACTGATCTCACCCTTAATAGCGGCACGGGCAATTTAGTTCTGGGGAATACGGTAGATGGCGCACGGAATCTGACGATCACTGCAGGTACTGTGCAAACCAATGGGGCGATCGGCGGCACAACTCCCCTAACCAGTCTGTCAGCCGCTAGTAGCAACTTCTTCAGTACAACTCCGATCGGTATTACAATCACCAATAATCTAACAACTCAGAACATCACATCCAACGCAGGTATCTCGCTCACAAGCTTGGCTGGAGCCATTATCACAGGTAACCTTAATACCGCTGGTATATCGGGAGGCAACATCAGTGCGATCGCCGCCACCAATATCACCACAGGCACCATCAATTCTAGTGGCAGCCCTGGTAGTGGAGGTAATGTTACCCTCAATCCCCAAGGCCCATCTAGCTTGGTGCAGGTTATATCCATTAATGCTCAAGGGGGTAGCGCCGGTAGTGGCGGCACCGTCAATGTCAATAATGATCCAGCCCCATCAACGCCTGGTTTCTTCCGCGCTACAGGTTCCTTCATTGACCAAAATGGTGTTAATGCCAGCATCTCTACAAGTGGTGGTGCAGGTAGCGGCCCTACCACAATTCGCCACGGGGGAAATGGTATTACTCCTTTCATTGTGGGTGATGCTGCTGTGAATGGAACAGCCGCCGCCATTACCAGTAGTGCTGGCAATATAATTGCTCCAATCCAATCTTTCTTCCCCAGTTACATTCAAGGAAACATTCGGATTTTGACTAACTTTACGCCTCCTGGTAATCCAACGGTTACGCCTCCGACGACATCAACTGGAACCTCTAGTGGAACCTCTAGTGGAACATCAAATACTGCGACTGGGAGTGGAATATTTCCAGCAGCAAGGGATTTGTTTCCACAACTGAGAGCAGATTCCGTCAACCAAGGAGACATCCAGCTTAGGGCACTCGATCGGCTTGAAATCGCTTTTCAGGCACTTGAGGAAACGTTTAGTAGGGAATATACCAGCTATCTACGAGTTCCTACCCCTAGAAATGTGACCCTTGCCGATGCTCATAAACGATTGAAGGATATTGAGGAAGAGACGCGAACGAAGTATGCACTCATCTATGTGCGATTTGTACGCGGGGTTGCTGTAGCTCCTTCTGCATCTTCTACGCAGGCAGCAACTTCTACGACGCTTTCTGCCTCTGCTCTTCCCAGTAGTTCTATATTGACGCTTCCCCCCAAAGATACCGATCCGTTGGAACTAGTGTTGGTGACTTCAGAGGGCAACCCGATCGTTAAACGGTTTCCCGCAATCACACGGGCACAGGTGGTGCAAGTTGCTACCGCTTTTCGCAGTGAGGTGACGAACCGAGATAGCGATCGGTATTTTGTCCCCGCCCAACAACTCTATCGCTGGATTATGTCTCCCTGGGATAACGAACCTCAGCTTGAAGGGGTTAATAATCTGATGTTCGTTATGGATTCAGGGCTACGATCGATCCCCATTGCTGCCCTACATAGTGGTAAAGGATTCATCATTGAGCAGTATGGAGTGAGCCTGATCCCCAGTTTCACCCTGCTTGACCCGCGCTATAAAGACATTCGCCAAGCTGAGGTTTTAGCGATGGGAGCCTCAAAATTTACGGATAAAGATCCGCTGCCTGGTGTGCCCGCCGAAATTGACAACATTCGTAAAAGTGATTGGAAGGGTAAATCTTTCCTGAATCAAGCCTTCACTCTGGCAAACCTGAAGCTGCAACGATCGCAACAGCCCTACCAAATTCTCCACCTAGCTACCCACGGTGAATTTAACGCGGGTGATCCCAGTAAGTCCTACATTCAACTTTGGGATCGCAAGCTTCTCCTAGACGAAGTTCGCCAACTGGGTTGGAGTAGTCCCGCTGTCGATTTACTCGTTTTAAGTGCCTGCCGCACTGCCCTAGGCGATGGACAAGCGGAACTTGGTTTTGCAGGATTGGCTGTTGCTTCTGGAGTCAGATCTGCTTTGGCTAGCCTTTGGTATATCAGCGACGAAGGCACCTTAGGCTTAATGACGGAGTTTTACCAACGGCTCAAGGTTTCCCGCGTCAAAGTTGAGGCGTTGCGAGAAACCCAGGTTGCCCTACTTAAAAAACAAGTACGCCTGGAGGGAGGTCAACTAATTACAAACAAAGGCAAGATTCCCCTCCCTGCCGGATTGTCCAAATTAAGGAGTAGTGACCTTTCGCACCCTTATTACTGGTCGGCTTTTACTCTGATCGGGAATCCTTGGTGAGGTGTGAGAGTTCTTCTTACAAATGACTCTAATGGATAATCGGAGGGTTCACTATAGAGACATGGAAGCACAGAGAGTAAGGAAAGGGTAGGGGAAAGTCTACTTCTATATACTTACTTCTACACGTTACAAATTCCCCTTAACGTGTCAATGAAGTTGGGATAGAATACGGCAGCAGGTTAGGCGCGGTGAATGGTGGTAACACCAGAGGTATTGAGGGAGGCGATTTCTTAGATGGAATATTCGGTATTATTTAATCCACGTCCAGAATACGTGTCCACTACCTTACTCCTACTCATAGGGTGTGCAGTGTTATTTAATCAACGATCGTCAGAGATTCCACAGAAAAGCCCCAGACATACCAGGGCTTTTACTTACTTATCTGCTTCTTCTAAACCTATATAACTGTGTCCACTAATACAATTCAGTGGAGTACGAGATTCTAGCCGTTCAGTCAGCTTGTTCTATAAACCTCCAGAACTCTACTCCTCTACGTTACCCATAGATACCTTGTTAAGGATTGGTAGAAGGTTAAGGATTGGTGGGAGCAGGCGTAGGAGTAGAACTGTCTACGGGAGAAGGTGAGGCCGCAGGAGCAGCAGGGCTAGGAACAGTGATATTGACATTGGGCGCAGGTTGCGGCGCGGGACTGGGAACAGTAATATTCACATTAGGCGCAGGTTGAGGAACAGGCACAACCTCCCGGGTCTTGTCAATTATAGTAGTTTGTCCAGGGGCTTGGGTTGCGGGCCTCTGATTAAGCAGAAAAAATGCAGCAGCCCCTAACCCAATCAAAACAGCAAGCGTAAGCCCCAAGAGTAAACCGCTAGCAGAACTATCGTTCTCTCGAATGGTTTCTTTTTGGTGACTGACTTCTCGGCTATGAACTTCGCGATCGCGTGGATTTGGATTTGACATTTGCTTTGATTTGAACTCAATAAAAAAGGAATTTGTTTAAAAATCTGGTGGAAATGCACTGGTTTTGTAGCCAAAAATTGACCCTTAATTTACCAGAGTCTAGTAAATCTTAAGATTGTAATCAACCTAAAACTTCTGCTGTAGTCTTAGACTAACCCTTTTCACACTCTGAGGCTTCTACCCCTAGAGAGACGGACTCCATCTCAAAAGAATGAGTTGTAGTCTTCGAGAACTTACCAGCGGATTTAACCGATCGAGAATGCTTGAAAAGTCCAAATAATGTAGGTAGGTCATGGCAAGTTGCGATTTTTTCGTGGGTTCGCATGAGCGGACTTTACTATGGCAATCTTAGGCACCAAGCACATCTCAAACACGCTGCTACAGCTTACAAATTTCCCTTAAGGTGTCAAGAAAATTGGGATAGGATACGGCGGCAGCTTCGGCGCGGTGAATGATGGTGGCACCGGAGGCATTGAGGGCGGCGATCGACAGACTCATGGCAATCCGATGATCGGTACAACTGTCCACATCGGTGCCCACTAGGGGGGTGCCACCGATAATTTCCAATCCATCGGGTAATTCAGTAATGGTGGCTCCCATGCGGTTGAGTTGCGATGCGATCACGGCGATCCGATCGCTCTCCTTCACTCGCAATTCAGCCGCATCTCGAATGGTTGTTTTGCCAGTCGCAAACACCGCTGCCACTGCCAGAATCGGAATTTCGTCAATCAAGCGCGGGATTAAATCACCTTGGATTTCGCAACCTTTGAGGGCGCTGGTTTGCACCCGCAAATCAGCCACGGGTTCTCCTGCTACGAGCCGCTGGTTCTCCAAAGCCACCTGTGCCCCCATCAAATCCAATGCCTCCAAAATGCCCGTGCGGGTCGGATTCACGCCCACATTTTCGATTAGCAAATTAGAGCCAGGGACGATCGCCCCTGCCACTAACCAGAAAGCGGCGGAGCTAATATCCCCCGGCACAACCACCGACTGCCCCCGCAACGTTGCCGGGCCGGTGATTGTGACGCTGTGGGTTTCGGGGTCAACGCTCAGTTCCGCACCGAATGCCTGCAACATCCGTTCGCTGTGATCGCGGGAAAGGGCAGGCTCAGTTACGGTCGTTTTGCCTTCAGTCATTAACCCCGCCAAGAGAATACAGGATTTAACTTGGGCAGAGGCGATCGGCGACTGGTAGTGTATTGGGCGCAAAACCTTTCCCTGAACGGCTAAGGGTGCCAGTGTTCCTCCCTTTCGCCCCCAAATGCTGGCTCCCATCGTCCCCAGGGGATCGACTACTCGTGACATGGGACGCGATCGCAGCGATCGATCGCCTGTGATCGCGAAAAATCGTCCAGGATGGGAAGCCAGAATTCCCAGCATTAGCCGCAGGGTTGTCCCCGAATTGCCTGCATCCAGTACCTCACTCGGTTCCTGCAATTGCCCCAACCCCAATCCCTGCACCCGCACCTGCTGCGAATTGAGGGCAGAAATCTCTATTCCCATCGCTCGGAAACAGGCGGCGGTGCTTTGGGGATCTTCTCCCAGCAACAAGCCCTCAATCTGCGTCTCTCCTTGGGCGATCGATCCCAACATCAGGGCGCGGTGGGAAATGGACTTATCCCCTGGCACCTGAATTCGCCCCTGCAACCCCAACCCCAATTCCGGGGGGCGAATTGTCACAGTCTGGTGATCTTCAGTGATTTCCGACATAACGATTGGGGCTAGCATTGGGATAAACTGACGTACAACTGCGCTAGTAATCCTACCGTTTTCTGACGGTTCAAGGCTGATCTTGTAGAGTTTTCAGCTTGTAGGATGAGGCAATGTGCAACTTAAAGTCTGCCCTCATCCCCCAGCCCCTTCTCCCTAGGGAGAAGGGGAGCCGATCCTAGTTTTAGCCCCTCTCCCCTTCTGGGAGAGGGGGTTCGAGAAATTAGCCCCTCTCCCCTTCTGGGAGAGGGGTTGGGGTGAGGGGGTTCGAGAAAGTTGCACATTGCCTAATATATCCTACGATTAGTACGATATTCAACCCTAAGTTCCGTGGGCGACAACCCGATATTGCCCATCCTCCCTACCCCACTCACTGCCCCTTGCATGTTTACGCATCACCGAATGCCCGTTTGCTTATCACTCATTTCTACAGACTTGCCCATTTGGTTTGTCACCGAAACTGCGGGCACACTCTACCAGAAAGATGACGACAGATTTCATCTCCTGCTGACTGATCCAAGCGTCCCCGATCGCACGTCTGCTCAGATGCAAGCTGAGGGCAGCCACGAGAATGAGTCGTCTCAGCGGGTACAAACCACCGAAGCTCCCCGATTACTTTGGTTAGAGATTTCTCCCTATCGGGTTGTGATGACCATGCAGGGAAACGGCAAGTTTAGTTACCGGCATTTCTGGGAGCAAGGCGTATATGGGTTAAGCCGCTACTGGCTTCAAAGCGATAGCTTGGGCACCAACGGACATCTGCGGCTCCGAAACTTCACCCGCAGCCTCGTTCTTAAACGTGATCCGCTTCCCAGGCATTTGCGGCTAGAGTACGAGTTGTGGTCGAACAAAGTGCAACTCGGTAACTATGTGCTAAACCTGGAAATTCAACATTAGGAGATTTCCGAGAAAGACATTACCTCTGTAGGGGCGTTCGCGTAGCGTGTGCTTTGCACTTAGCATCCAGTAGACAGAGCCTTGAATCGACCAGAAGGTCATTGCCTGGATGCTTCGCCCTTCCGGTGCCTGGTATAAACTTGTCTAGAAATCTCCTTAGTCATAGGATGTCATCTACCAGGATTGTTCCTCCTTCACAAAAATCAATGCTCAAGTGGTAATCCTCCAGAAGTGCTGTCCCGATGAGAGGACGATGACTCATTGCCAAAACTGGAATCAAGCGCTCTACACTATTCCAGAGGATTATAACTTGATGAACGTTGGCTACGATGCGGGAGTTGTCAGCCAAACTCGCATCGATCGGCGCAACGTAGGGTAATTGAAGTTCTGTGACTACAGCAGGTGGCAATGTTAGAAAACCTGCAAAACCTGTATCCATGACGCACTCAATTTCTACTTTTGTACGCCCCAGAGGATATAAAGTGATGTTTATGACTGCTTGTAGTCCAATTACTGTTCCAATTAGCATGGCGCTGTTCTAACCAATGTTCCGCCCACTGCATAGACGGCATCATAGCCAATTCGTGCTGCCCAAGTAACAGTATTAGGTTGCTTGGCTTGTAAGCGATGGCAGGCTACAAGCAAGTCTCTATCGATTTCATATTCACCTGAGTTGAGATCGAGCGCGATGATCTTGCCGATGTTTGCTGCGGTTTCAACGTGAGCGCGGACATGCTGCTGATATCTCTCTCTGCCTCGCTGAGCAATTTCTTCGCGATCGAGGATGGGATCAGTCATAGAGTAATCTCCTAACTAGAACCTTTTAACTATTGCATTGCTCCATTTTCCCACAGTTGACCAAATCGAGAACCCAACCTGTGGGATAACGCTAAATGCATTTTGCGAAGCCTCCTCATTTTTTATTAAAACAATTGACTATTATTCTCAACAAGCTGTAAGCTAGTTTAAGTGTAGGATTTCTACTGAAGTCAGGGAAGAATTTAGTTGTGGAGCGCGTAACCCATAACCCAGGTCAATCGTATTGATTGCTTAAAGCCGCTACAACGTGATGAAATCCTAGCTGAATGTAGTTACTACCTATAAATTCTGGCATTTGAGTAAAGACACGATGAATCAGTTTAACGTTGCCATCCCGTCTGCCTATGCAGTGTCGATCGCCCGGAGCGATCGGTGGCAAGCCTATCAACACTTACAAAACCTGGGCATTGCCTGTCACTGTGCTGCGGATGGCACCCTTTGGGTTGCAGTGCCTGATGTTGTGACCGCTGTGCTGCTGCGAAGTGTGGTGCAACAGCTTACTTGCTCCCGTCAAGAATTAGCAGACTGGCTGCATCGATGCTGGCAAGCAAAGATGAATCAAGGTGATCAGTGTAAATAATCACCCCGATCGTCAACAAATAAAATTCCTTGGATGTGAAATTAAAACTGGTTTACAGGTGAATTTATGGGAAAAGATAAAGAGCGGCAGCCGAAATTGCCCTTCACCCTAGAGGGGCGATTTCTGGGCTTTGAGGTTACAGATGGCTATAAGTTGAAATACCTGCGATTGGTCACAGCAGCCGGGGAGTATATGATTAAGCTGAGCAAGGAATCCCGCGCCTCTGTAAGGGGTGTGCTAACTCCAGGAGATTGGCTGCAAGTGATTGGAGAACAGAAACGTTCTGACGAAACCGGAGAACTTCGGTACAAAGCGCTGCAAATTGCTGTCATCTCAGCCCATTCTGCAACCCCAGTTGCCAACTCAAATCCAGCCCCTGTTCCGACCGCAGCTAAAGTGAATATTTTGGTATGTCAAAAGTCTGACTGCCTAAAACGAGGGAGTTCAGCTATTTGTGCTGCGTTGGAATCCGCTTTGTCCGATCGCAACCTCCAGGATCACGTTCATATTAAGCCAACAGGTTGTATGAAACAGTGTAAAGCGGGGCCAAATCTAGTGGTCATGCCCGACAAAACTCGCTATAGCCATGTTTCTCCCCATCAAGTAGGAGCGGTGCTGGATAAGCATTTTCCTAGCCAAGCAACAAATGTATTGGAATACTCCAACACCAACTGAACTTAACGATTCAGATCCCGGATTCTTGCCTCAGTTGGAAAGCTTGATAGAGGGTTTACAAACTTGCGGTTATGATGAAGCCCTGATGCTGGGGTGTTCTGACAGTATGGATCTTATTTAATTCTCATTTCTTAACTTATTTTAGGGAGCCGATCGATCGTCTGCACCTGCTCCTCAGATAATCCCGTCAGTGTGGTGACTTGGGCGATCGGCAGTCCCATTGCCAATAAATTCAACACAGTCTGCTGTAACTGGGTTTCTACTTGTGACACCCGCTGCTTCGCTAGTTCTGCCTGCTCTTGGAATGTGGGGTAGCGCCTGCCCGCCGCGTCATACCAATACAACCACTCCCGATGCCGTCCTCGATGACTCCCTTGAGCATATCCCAGTCCCAGCCCTAACTCTGGCAACCACACCGGATTTCCTGGCTGCAAGGCATATTGCCCATCCTGAAGCTTGTAGACTTCCAAGCGTTGATGCCGAGAATGGATGGACGGACGACCCCGACGACGGCGCTGGTCTCCGGGGTAGGGGGCGAAGGGATTGTAGATGACGTAGTACGGGATGCCGATCGCTTCGTACTGGGCTAACTTGCTGTCATACTCGCCGCCATAGGTTTGGGAGATAACTTCGAGAAATAGAATGGGCACAATGCCCTGCTCGTGCCAGATCAGGTAGCTGAGTCGCTCTCCTTGGGGGCGCATTCGTGGCACACCCAGACTGAGGAAGCCATCGGGAATCAGGGCGGGCTGGTCAGGGTGATAGTACACTCCCATGTCTACACCCCAAAACCAGTCGTCGCAGGTTGCCCATAGGGTATGGAGGAGGTCAAGAAGCAGGTTGGGAAGGTCGTTTTGTAGTTCGTTGTCCACAGGGGTATCGTCGCTATGGGGAAGTTCCTCGGCGGTGGGAAGGCGACGATCGGGATCGTAGGACAGGAGTACCATAGTAGGGAAGGGGTAACTCAGCTTATTCTGGCATGGGTGCGGGAAGGATGCAGAAACCGATATCGCTAAGGAAGCTGCATGAACATAAAGAGCTAAATCTAAAGTTACCCATCGCTGTAACTACTTAGGCTGCTAGCTCAATACGAGCCTGCCCTCATCCCCCAGCCCTTTCTCCCACTGGGAGAAGGGGAGCCGGATTGAAGTCCCTCTCCCTAGGGAGAGGGATTTAGGGTGAGGGTAGGCTGAGTAGTTACCCATCGCTTGTATATTGTGTATTCTTCATTTTAATACTGCACCTCGGCCTTGGCGAGTACTGTACCCTTGTAGTAATACAACACAATTTGCTGGTAGTTATATCCCATCAGCGCCATGTTATAGGCTCCCCACTGACTCAGTCCCAATCCATGCCCATACCCTCGGCCATTAAGCTGAAATATAGCTGGAGATATTTTGCTACCTTTTCCGGTACTAGAGGTAAGTTGGGGCGTAATGGTGAAAAGGGTACTCCGCAGTCCCAGAACTGCTCGCAGGTTATCCCCTTTCATGACTCGTGCCCCTGCATCTCCCACAACTTTGATACTCATGACTCGCCCAAAGGGGCTTTGACGTTGAACTTCTAAGGTGCGAATCTTACCCAATCCAGGAAGTTTACTCCTGAGTTCCTCGTTTGAGAAGTTCTTTACCCATTGGAACCCTGGGGTGCCTTGATCAAAGTCAGGAACGCCTTGTAGATAAGGCAAGGGTTTGACCCAAACATTCTCAGAGTTTTCGGTATGTCCCCCAGAAGAGGAATGGAATACTGCCTCAATAATATTGCCATTGTAAGTTACAACCTGACCTGCTGTGGCAGTGACAGCGGATTGTGTAGTGAGAGCTTCCTTATCAATGCCTGTGTAGACCTGCCATCTAGTCGTATCTCCCAAATCATAGGGACGATCGCTGGCCTTTTTGCGCTGGTATAATGCATAGGAGCGGGCCACAACAGCTTGTGCTTTCAGGGCTTCCGGCGGCCAGTTACTACTCATTTCACTGCCTAGAACGCTGTAGAGGTATTGTTCTAGGTCTACATAATTGACAGCAGTGAGTCGCTGTTGAGTTGATAGGAGTAGGGTACGTCCCCGATACCACCGATCGCCAATCCATACATACCCACCTTGGGTCGGCTCAATCCATAGCTGAGGTGCTTGCCACTGGTTCTGTAAAACCACGCCATTATTGCCTGGTTTGGCATCAAAACCGTTCTCTGGGGTCAGTTGCCCTAATACTCGCCCGGCTCCATCGCGCACAAGGGCAACGGTAGAACTTCCAACTCGCACTTGACTGGCGTTCTTTTCGATCGCCACCCGGAGTTCGATCGCCGCCTGCACTGGCGCAATCATCGCAAACCAAAGCAAAAGTGAGAGCCACCAAACATAACCTGTGAAGCTAGAGCCGCGACCTAGCCTCAAGAGCAGGAAGGTAGAGATTGATTTAGAGTCCATGCCACATTTCTCCTAACATCAGATCAGCACTGTTCAACACGTTTTGAATTTACTCAAATTTAAATAAATCTTAAAATTAGGCATTGAAACCAATGCTCATGATAATCGTGCTTGGCATAGTTGGGACATTTTCTCTAAAATTTTGTGGCAAGATTTAAACCTCCTTTGAACAATGTTCAGCTTTTGGTTCAAGTCAGTTCTTTTTTCTAAGAAGATATTTATCTAAGAAGATATTCAAGGTGGTTAGGAGATTCCAGGAAAGTTTATACCAGGAAATGGAAAGGCGAAGCATATCCTTCGGGAAGCAAGCTACGGCAAAAGGACATGATTGAGTTTCGAAGGTTTGTGCCCGAATGCTTCGCCCTTAGTGAATCTCGAACTTCTGCAACTTATTTAATTCCTGATCATTAGAGTATTGGGTATAATCCCTATGCCAAAGCGATCGGGGAACGCGTGGGAAAACTCTTCTGGATTCAGATGAAGTAGAAAGCTGACCCAAGCACAGCATAGGTTGCTAGGAGCAATGCGCCTTCCAGCCAGTTTGAGCGTCCATCCAAACTGATCAGATTGGCTAGCAATACAGCGATCGCAACTGCCACCACCTCGAATGGGTTAAAGCTGAGATTCATCGGTTGACCGATCGCCAGTCCCACCAACACTAAGATGGGTGCCATCAGCAACGCCACGAGCAAACTTGAACCCATGGCAACGGAAACAGATAAATCCATGTTGTTTTTCACCGCCACTCTGACGGCTGTAACATACTCCGCTGCCCCACCCACCAATGGCAACAAAATCACCCCAGTAAACAGTGGAGTCAAACCTAGTCCAGCAGTCACCTCTTCCACCACACCGACAAATAGCTCTGATTCTATGGCAACGGCGATCGTGGCTGCTATGAGTACACCAGTCCACAACCACAAATTGGGCTTATGAGCCACAGCTTCAGTCTCAGCCTTATCCGCCCCTTCCGCCAGATCCACCAGCCCTACTTCGTAGAGATAATTGTGGGTTTTTAGGGAGAATACAAGGGTCAGACCGTAGACAATGATGAGAATCACTGCCACCGTGAGGGATAGGTTCTCAATGGTGTTGGGTTGGAGGCTGGTGGAGGTGCTAACAACCATCGTGGGCAACACGATCGCCGTAATTGCCAGAGTCATGGAGGAACCGTTGACCCGCGCCACAATGGGCTGAAATTCTTGCTCCTTATACCGCAGTCCTCCCAGGAACATCGATAGCCCCATCACCAACAACAAGTTACTGATAATTGTGCCGGTGATGCTGGCTTTAACGATGTCAACCAACCCGGCTTTCAGGGCAACCAAGGCAATAATTAGCTCGGTTGCATTGCCAAATAAAGCATTCAACAGCCCGCCAATGGATGGCCCAGCAACCACAGCAATTTCTTCTGTGGCTGTGCTGAGCCAAATCGCTAGGGGCACGATCGCAATCCCCGATGTGATGAAGATCGCCAGGGCATCCCATTTCAGGACATCAGCGGCGATCGAAATCGGTACAAATACCAGCAACCCCAAGGAAACAATATTTTTGATTGACATAGTTCTACATCAAGCCTCCCCAACTCTCCATCTAACGTCCGTCATTGCTAAGCATACTCGCTCAGCCCCTAGTGGCACGGAGGGCATTCTGAGTCATGGCGGCGATCGCACTATCCGTTGCTTTGGGCAGATGGTAGTACGTTCCCCCCGCCTGTTTTGCCAATTCCTTCGCAAACCCTGTAGACACGAATTTATTTTCCGTGTCAATCATCAGGAATTGGAGGTTTAAGGAGCGCACTTGGGCGGCGATCGCCAGCAGTTCGGCTTTGATATCGGGCTTTTCTCCAGCGGGGATCGTTTCGCCCAGCGATCGGGCGAGGGGAATATTACTCCGTCCATCGGTAATCGCCACAATCACCACCTGACCCACGTCCCCCGATTTCTGGGCATTCAGCCCCACTCGCACTGCCTGGGTTAAGCCATGGGCTAGGGGCGATCCCCCACCGCAGGGCATCCGTTCCAAGCGGCGGCGGGCAGCGGTGATGGAACGAGTGGGCGGCAGCAGTACCTCCGCTTGCTCCCCTCGGAAGGGAATCAGCGACACCTGATCTCGATTTTCGTAGGCTTCAGTCAAGAGCCGGAGAACGGCTCCCTTCGCCGATTGCATCCGGTTCAAGGCCATGGAGCCAGAGGCATCCACCAGAAAAATTACCAATGCGCCAGCCTTCCGCGCCAGGCGCTTCGCCCGAATATCTCCTGTTTCAACAAAGACACGACGAGTTTCCAGCTTCCCTGGAGTGGAGAGGCGTTGCTGCTCACTGCGCGATCGTCGCCCCTTTTGGTAGGGAGCCGCTGCCCGAAGTGTGGCATCCACTGCAACTCGCCGCGCCTGCCCTGTGGGGATCATGGGTTTGACATAGCGACCGCGATCGTCGGAGAACACAATCGATCGCGCCCCCGATTTGCCTCGTCGATTTGCCGCCATCTGCGCGAAATACAGCACCGAAGGGTCAAGAATCACGCCCTCAGCATCAAAGACAAATTCCTCTGGAACACTGGGAGGTTGGTCTAATTCTGGTTCCTCCGGCTCCTTTTCCTCTGGCTCTTCCTTTTCCTCTGGCTCCTCTGGGTCTGGCTCAGAGTTATCTTGGGGCTGTGGAGGTTGGGGCGGCGGGGGCGGGGGTTGGGGCGGTTCTTCTGGAGGTGTGTCCTCTGGGGGCGTTTCCACGACAGTGGCGCGGGGCACAATCACCAATTCTACGGCTCGGCGCAGATCGTCGGCGTTCACTTGGGTGCGTCCATCCAGAGCCGCATGGGCCTTGGCAACTCTGGTGGCAAATAACTCAGCCCGATGCCCTTGGACTTGACCACGCAAGGCTTCATTCACCAGGTAGGTAATTTGCTCTGGCTCAATCTGCACATCTTTCAACCATTCCCGTGCCAGGATAATTTGGGTTCTCAGGGAGTCGAGGTCTTCGTGGTATTGGCTGAGAAATACAGTAGGCGAGGCGCTGTATTGGATGGCTTGGTCTACGGCTTGCACCCGCTCGTCCATGCCCAGCACTGTATCCGCAGAGAGGACGATCGCAATGCGGTCTAGCAAATGTTCCCGCAGTGCCCCTTCTTCTGGGTTGTAGGTGGCAATTAGCAAAGGCTGGCAAGGATGGTCAATGCTGATGCCTTCGCGCTCAATCCGGTTGCGTCCGTCACTCATCACCGACAGCAACAAATTGGCGATCTGATCCTCCAACAGATTGATTTCATCCACATACAGCACGCCGCGATGGGCTGCTGCTAATAACCCTGGCTGAAAGACGGCTTCTCCTCGCTGAATCGATTGCGCCACATCCACGGAACCTAGTAAGCGGTCCTCGGTCACTCCTAAAGGAATTTGGATAAAGGGTGCAGGAATAATTTCTGTGGATGCCGTCGCCGCTCCCTCTAGCTCTTTCTCCATATCTGGATCGCCACTTTCTGGAGTGCCACTTTCTGGATCGCTACTATCTGGCGCACAATTATAAAATGATCCCTTCACTATTTCGATCGGTGGCATCAGGGCATGGAGGGCCCGGGCCATCACCGATTTGGCAGTGCCTCGCCGTCCCGCGATCGTCACGCCGCCTAAACCAGGATCGATCGCCGCCAAAAGCAGTGCTAGTTTAATAGCAGCTTGCCCCACCACGGCTGTAAGCGGAAATACTGTTGGAACAGATAGTTTTACGAGTTCAGGCATGAGTTACACAGTATAAGGCCTAATAACGAAATGAAATAAAAGGTTGAATTATGAAACGATCGGATGCATTAAATCTAGTTCAATCCCATCAAGCACAACTACAAACTTTAGGGGTTAAATCTCTTAATCTCTTTGGTTCAGTTGCTCGCGATCAAGCTACTGCTAAAAGTGATGTAGATATTTTAGTTGAACTGGATGAATCTACAGGCTTTTTTGAATTTTTTCAGATCAAACATTATTTGGAAGATCTCCTTCAATGTCCGATCGATCTAGGTACAACTGATGCCCTTAAAGAACATCTAAGAAAACCGATACTAGAGGAAATAATTCGTGTCTTCTAGATCTGCCAAGGAACGTGTCCAAGATATTCTTAATGCCATTAATAGCATTCAAATACGGACTGCTGATATGAGTTCCGCTGAATTTGGGCAAAACGAAACAGTTGTTAAAGCCGTGCTTTATGACCTAATTGTCATTGGTGAAGCAGCAATTAAGATTCCTGCCAACACTCAAGCATTAGCCCCTGAACTTCCTTGGCGATTAATGAGTGACATGAGAAACATTATGACTCATGAATATTTTCAAGTAAACTTGCGAATTACCTGGTCAACCATTCAAAATAACCTCCCTCCACTTGTTAGTTCATTGCAGCAATTGCAAGCTCGGTTATAAATCTGTCTACTATTTATCAAAACTTCACAAAACTACCTTTAATGGAATTGTTGATACAGCTTCTTCTGCAAACATAAATCAGGAAAAAATAGCATCTGTTTCAGGTCTAAAAATGTAGTCGTAATCAAAGAGCAATGATTTGGAATGACGAATTACGGAGAACCCAAAATTAATCGTAATATCTGTTGTAAACGTTGCCATCACTAACTCAATCAACTTCCGATCGCTAATTTCAGGTTCTTGCACAAAGTAGCTGCGTTTAGCAAAGAATAGGGATTCGTCTTTAGGCACAACCAAACCATTAATGCGATGGGCATGTTGAATCGGTCTAATATAAGCGTTGATAAATTCTTCTTGATTTCTTTGAATCCGATACAGCCGCTCGTGTTGTAACCAACTCATCCGAAACATCATTTTTAACAGTTCAAACCCCAACATATAGTTGAAAACGCTATTCCTTTCTTCTGAACTAGAAACCAGCTTTAAAGCTGACTCTAAGTACAAGTCAGGCTGGGTTCGTGAGTCTTGGGCAGAATGAATATAAAATTGCCTAATATAGCCTCTAATCGCTGTTTCGGTTAGTTCGACTTGAATGTGAAACTCTTTAAGATGGCGCTTTACTCGCTTGTGAGTATCCCGATCTTCAAACAATTTCGACACCATACCATCCGCAGTATAGTCATCTAAAAACTCTGCTTGAAACTCCGCCGGGGCCGCGCACATCAAGTGACATAAAGACAACACATATCGACGTTGATGCCACGGTAAACTCTCAGCCCAGCTTCGAGCCTCTACTGGCAGCTTGCCTAGAATACTATCTTGCTTCGCATGATCATAAATTGACACGGTTCTACCTACTTATTTTTACCAATTTGAGAGAGGTTTCTTTGAGAGAGGTTTTAAAAATCGACCCCTACTATTACTCATTCCTAGTCAAACAAACACTTAATTGAATGAGATAGATGGAATTACATTCAGATATTGGTTAAAAAGTTTAAATGCAGAGCGATCGATGTTTCTCAAATAACCTATTTCTCACATAGCCGATGAAAGGGATCGAAAATACATCAAGGTGTCAAAAGCAACCTGTAAAGCATTCTCTTAAACCTACTTTCAAAGGTTGTGTAAGAAATCATGACGAAAAGCCTACCATGCACCATGAAGTGATTAGGAAAGGGATTGTCCGATCGTAACCTCTGCCATTGCTGAACGAATCCTACTTCATGGATCGTGCCTCAGAAAAGTAGGAGATGAACAAAATTCATGCGAAGTATTTCATGAAATTAGCGACTCTTTTGTAGCACACACCCTTTGATACTTGCTTTCGTGCTAAGACAAACACCGCCAATGTCCCTTGGTTTGATTCAACCAAAACACGATCGCAACCAAAATTTTTTGAAAAAAATTTGTAACTGTAACGTCGAAAAAATGTCCTCACTCCGGCTGCATGACTGGCTGTTCACCCCACCAGCAGTTAGGTTAGCGAAAACTGATGATGGTATCTTCCTCATCTTCTGGCATCAAATCATTTTTGAGGACGAGTTCCGTCGGTAGAGGAGCAGAACGAGTATCCAGAGCATTGAGGCGGGCTAGCACTTCTGGATGCATTTCCTCTAATTGTCGATAAAGGTGACTAACAAAGAAGGTGAAGCAGATCCGGCCGATATGAACCCGATCGGCATCCTGGAGGAGTTGCCGTTGTTGTACTTGTCCATCATTCACGAACGAGCCATTCATACTATTGAGATCAATTAAGTAAAACCCCTTCTGGGGCACATACTGAATCACAGCATGGCGGCGGGATAATTTCTTATCAGTAAAAGGGAATGCTGCTTGCCGGTTGCGACCGATCGTCCATACCATTTGCGGCTGAAATAGGGTCAATGACTCTCCCCGAAGTAAATTGGTAATCAGATAGGCCTGCTGTCCCTGCAATACTCCTTGAACGTAGTGCTTTACCCCGCCCATAGGAGATGCGTAGTCGTCACCATCCCCGTCTTGGGCCATTTCAGGCTCAGCGTCATCAACGTCAAGACTTAACTCAGATTTATCTTCGGCAGATGAGAAACCATTGGCAATTGATGAACTGGACTCAAAACCATGGCGATTTTGGGCTGAACTAGAGGGCGGGTTCATGGAGCTATGCTTCGTCCTGGTAGATTGCTGCTGTCTATCCTATCTATCTGCTATAGAATGCCCAGAATTTTTTAGAGAGAGACCGTAGTGCAGAAATTTGGAATTTAAGAGATTCAGAGAATTTCTTAATGGCACATCGTCCCTAACTTTACGTCTTTAGTTTTCTTGCTCCAGCATTGCTTGGTGAAATGCCTCCTGGGTGGAATAAATTGTAAAAGCTTGATCTATGTGAGTGATTTCAAACAACATGGCAGCTTGCCCTCTCACAGAGCAAAGATAGAGTTCTCCGCTTAGCTCTTTAACCCGGTTCAAAATTGTGACTAAGTAGCTCAAGCCACCGCTGTCCATGTAGGCTGTGGTGTTCATGTCAATGAGAATCAACATTTCACCAGCTTCAAGACTGACGTTAATTGCGTCCAGCAAATCCCTACCGCTGCTGCTGCTGAGAAGCTGGGGGGGCTTGAATATCCTTGGAGTAATCATACTGGTGTAGGAATGAGAGGCTATGGCTGTTCTAACTTGAGGGATGCAGGAGCGATGCAGGAAGTTGCTTCCAAAGAAGTTTCAACTCTAGGCGATGTGCAACTTAAAGTCTGCCCTCATCCCCCCGCCCCTTCTCCCTAGGGGAGAAGGGGAGCCGATCTGTGTCTTAGCCCCTCTCCCCTGCTGGGAGAGGGGTTGGGGTGTAGCTTGCTTCCCGAAGGGTGGGCGGTTCGGGAAAGTTGCACATCGCCTAACTCTTTTGATTTTCACATTCCCGTGTCCTGTTATGGCTTGCCGATCGCCTCTGCGGGCCCGACAAGGGAAATACAAGGAGGCGTTGTAAAGAACTGACGGGCTACTGCTTGGGCAGATTCAGCAGTCACAGCGTTGATCCCATCTTGGAACTGCGTATCAAATTCGATCCCCAAGCCAAGGACTTCATACCAGCCTAGGGCTTGGGCAATTTGGGAGTTGGTTTGCTTTCCTAGGGCGTATTGTCCGAGTAACTTATTTTTGGCTGCCTGAAGTTCCTCTGGAGTCAGGAGGGTGGTGCAGAGCCGATCGATCTCTTGCTGGAGTCCGTTCAAGGCGATCGAGGTATTTTCTGGAGCCGTACCCATGTAAGCAGCGAAGTAAGACTCTGCTAAGCGAGTGGGGTACATGGCTGAAACTTCGTAGGCTAGTCCACGCTTCTCGCGTAGCTCTACAAATAAACGACTGGAGAGTCCATTGCCCAGGTATATGTTCAACAATTTCAAAGCGCTGTAGGCTCCCGGTTCAGAGGTAACCTGCTTTTCGTGGCTCACGCTAGGAGCGGGATACCCCACCATCACGATCGACTGCTGGGTATCTTGGGGAGTCCGCGCTGAACCGGGTTGGGGGGCAATGGGTGGCAGGGTTAGGGTGGGCAGGGCAGTGGCTGGAGCTTGCCAGTCTCCCAGGACACGTTCCACGAGGGCAGTGGCTGCTGCAGGATCAAGGCGACCCACAACACTCACCACGATATTATCTGGACGGAAGTAGGTTTGATGGTGGGCTTGCAAGTCTACGCGACTGAGTTGAGCCACGGTTGCTTCCGTTCCCAAGCTGCTTAAGGCGTAGGGATGATTTTGATACAGGAGATGGCGTAGTTGCTCCATGGCGATCGCAAACGGTTGTTCCTGCTGGGAACAGATGCTTTGAATCGTGAGGCGACGCTCCAGTTCTAGCTCGGCATCGGGGAAGGTTGGCGATCGTAGCACTTGGGCCGCCAGATTAAAAATGTCAGGAAAATCAGCGGCCACTGTTTTCAAGCTGAGCAGAAAGTAATCAGTGCCTGCATCGGCGCTCAGGCTAGCTCCCACCGATTCCACCTGCTCTGCAATCTCCTGAGAGGAAAAGCGATCGGTGCCTCTCGTCATCACCCCCGCCATCAGATGGGATAGCCCCGCTTGTTCTGGGCGTTCCCACAAACTGCCCACTCGGACAAAAATCCGGGCGGAGACGATATCGGCTGTGGCATTTTCAGTGGCTAAAACGACGAGACCATTGGGCAAAACCGATCGATAAACGTGCCGTTGAAACAACAATACACTTTCAGTCACAGATCTTATTTCCTTAAGAATTGACCTAAAAAATAGAATCTTTAGGTGATGTGCAACTTAAAGTATGCCCTCATCCCCCAGCCCCTTCTCCCAGTGGGAGAAGGGGAGCCGATCCAAATCTTAGCCCCTCTCCCCTTTTGGGAGAGGGGTTGGGGTGAGGGCGGTTCGGGAAAGTTGCACATCGCCTATATCCCCAAAATCAACTGCCAGCTTTTCAGCGTTCCCGTATCCATTGGAGCATGATCGATCAGCCACAGTTGCCAGAGTCCCTGAGCCGACTGGTTATAGAGTTGCCGCAATTGAGGTGTGGTTTGGAGCGAGTAGGTCGTTTGGAGCAACGATCGCCGCCCCAGAGTTCGCCCTTGGAGCAAAATCGTGCGACCCGTTGGCGCAATCAGGCTGACCGTGAGATCTCCCAGGAAACTATGCTCAATCTCAACACTGACTTGAATATCCTGCACTAAACCTGTGCTTTCCACCTGAAACATCGCCACCGTCCCCCGTGGACTGCTGTCAGGAATGGACACAGGAGTATCGCTGCGCTGCTGGAGTTGCTTAGAGGCTTTAGGCGTGGATAAGGTTTGCATTTGCACGGCGGCTTGCACCGCTTTGAAGGCATTGACTCTGCCATAACCAAACCACTGGGAGTACCCATTGGCCTCGTAGGTGCCGTAGCGTACCCCAAATTGGAGGTCAGGATCAGGGTCGATGATTTTATCTGTGGTTTGCTGCAAAATCTGCCGCACCATTGCAGCCGTCAGGTCAGGATTGGCAGACAAAACCAATGCGGCAACCCCCGCGACGACTGGACAGGCACTGGAGGTGCCCCCAAAGGTGGCGGTATAGTTCCCAGATTCGTATCCGGACACCCCAACTTGATCCGTTGTCAAAATGCCCTGCCCAGGAAGATAGCCGTTAATCTGCGGTGGTGTTTTAACAAAGCCTGTTTCTTGGAACCAGGTACTCGGCGGGGCATTGTTGCTGGGGGCACAGACGGAAATGCTGGTGCCCCAGTTGCTGTAGGCGGCTTTTTTATTCAAGCTGGTGCAAGCGGAAACAGCGATCGCATCGGGATGGACGGCAAACCCAGTCAACCACCGGGTCGGGCCCTTCAGCACATTATTGCTCCACCCCTGCTCATCTACGGTGCCATTCACAGGGCGATTGGCATTGCCTGCCGCAAACACAATGACACAGCCTTTGCCCTGCCGACCTTCAGTGGCGGCACGGGTCATTGCCGCCCGCTGCCGGAGGGATAGCGGAAAATAGACCGCACTGGGGCCCCAACTACAGGAAATAACCGCCGCGCCATTCTCTCTCGCCCAACCAAAGGCTTGCTCAATCATCTCGTCATCTAAAAAGCCACTGGTGCGGATGGGCATGAAGGCGCAACCGGGTGCCACACCGACCACTCCCACCCCATTTTCTTCGGCGATCGCCACTCCCGCGCAGGCAGTACCGTGACTCTGCTCATTGGCATCGGGGAGGGGCAGTAAGTCCTGATCTCGCAGGTCTTTGGGCGCTACGATCTTGCCGAGTCCTTGAAAATCGGGATGGTTGAGGTCAAAGGAGTCATCCACCACAGCGACAATGATCGATCGGTTGCCCCGGGTCATGTCCCACGCCGACTCAGCAAAGATGTGGGAGGCGGGGGACAACTCGTTGCCGCCACTGTTGTTGAGGTGCCACTGTTGAGGGTAAAGGGCATCTTTGGGCCGATAGCTGGGTTGGCTGCGGGTGATAATGTTTGGCTCTGCTGTGAGGACTTCCGATCGCTGCATCAGGCGATTGGCAATTTTCAGTGGGTTTTCCGTTGCCTGAGGGGTAACTTGATACACAAAGGTGTCGGGGATGCCCACAACAGGTCTGACTTGGCGCAACCCAGCACTGGTGGCAATCGACTCCATCACTGAAGCCGGAGTCTGGGGCGCAAATTGCAGCGTGATCTGATCCGTCAAATAAACCAAAGTCCCTGGTTCTCCCTGAATCTCGTAGACATGGCTGGCAAACTGAATGCCCGCTGTGTCTCGCGCTGTCTGCATCACCTCATCGCGCTGTGCAGGGGTCACAATGAACTCCGCAGATTTTGCGGGAGCTACACTCTGGTTAAACTGGGCGGGGAGCGTTTCGGCGAGATTTGTGAGGGCAGATTGGCTGCTGGGATTGACGGTGAAGCGATCGGCAACTTTGGCAATCGCTAATTCCTCACCCCCCCGCTGCAAAATGGTTCCTTCACCTCCCGGATGATGATTGGCATTCTCTGGAGACATGTTTGACGGATTCCGATCGTTGGTCACGTTGACGCTCCCTATGGCTGTCCCTACAACTGGTCATTCAGCCTAACCCAAACTACAACCCAAACTATAAATCCCCAGACTACAAATATATAAGTAAGGTGTAGGATATGTTAGCAATGGTAAAATACCCGCAGCCTAAGTTCCGAGTTTTCTGCACATAACTTTGTTAACCCCTTCCATGATCATGCTTGGCACCGCTCGTCTCCTCCGCTCAGTTGGTTTGGCTCTCCTTCCATCCTTTGCCTTGCTGGTGCTTCTGCAACCCGCTCAAGCTCAGGTTCCCGTCCCCACTCTCCCCACGAACCCCAGTCAAGCTCAACCCGCCAATCCCGAAGACCTGAACAATTTGCGGCCGCTCTCCCAAGATGGCAGCGCTCTGAGTTTACAGGGAGGGCAGCGACTGATGACGGAGGCTAGCAATGCGTTCTCAGCCCAAAACTATCCCCTCGCCGTGCAGAAACTGCAAGAAGCCCGGCAGGTTTTCAACCAGCTTTCTAACTTCTACCAAGAATTAGCCTCTAGTTTTAATGGCATTGACAACCGAATTGCTGACGCACAACGCCGCAAAGCTCTAGACACGGCTCAGATGCGCGACCAAGCAACCTACCAACTCGCCCTGGCCCACCGCGCCCAAAATCAGCCAGAACTGGCGGTGCCGCTGCTGATCCAAATCATTCGCAGCCAACAACCCACCCGCGATTTGGGACGTAAAGCCTATCAACAACTGTTTGAATTGGGCTTTGTGGATGCCCCCTATCCAACTGGATCAGGTACTCCTGCCAGTTCGCTACCTAAGTAATCGATCGCCCACCTATTTTTCGCACCCATTCAGTGCCAACCCTTGCCCTAACCCCGACCTCCGAATTTCTTTATGATTAAACCAGAGCAAGTCGAAACGATGATCAAAACGGCGCTACCTGATGCTCAAATTCAGGTTCAAGATCTGACTGGCGGTGGAGACCACTATCAAGTCACGATCGTTTCCTCACTCTTTGAGGGCAAAAGTCGGGTGCAGCAGCACCAACTCGTCTATGGTGCATTGCAACAGGCAATGGCCACGGAAGCGATCCATGCTCTTTCCCTTAAAACCCACACCCCACGAGATTGGGCAGCAGTGAGTTAGATGGTGGTCTAAGATTGGCTTTATCAGATGGAGTCTGAATCTAATCCTCGTAAGAGCAATGCTTCACAAGCCGTTGGTTTAAGTCGTTGATGGAAAGGCATGTAACTAAAGCACTACAGCCGACAACTGTTTTGATCATTGTTGTCTTCACTAATTGAGCAGGCTGTGGCAGGATTTGTGGGAGCATATTTTTTGTGCCTCTAACTCGCTTGCTTCCATGCCAACCAATGACTCTGAATTGCAAATCTATGCTCGGAGAATCCTGGATGTGATCGCTTTCACCCCCTTTGAGCAGTGTCAACCCCTAAGCCGCGAGTTTGATAGCATTCCTGCACGTCCTGGAATTTATGCAATTAGGCACAAAACCGATGGGTTGCTCTACATCGGTAAAACCAAGAGTCTACGAGGTCGCTTTAGTGGTGGACATAAAGCTTTTCTGTGGGCGTGGCTCGACAAATATAATGATGAAGATGTGCGGATTGCGGCAGGATTTATTTCTCATTGGGGAAACTCCGCGTTACTATTGGAGCTAGAGGCTATTATTTTAAGAGCCACTGAACCTCCTTACAATGTCCAGATTCCAACCGAAAGGTAAAGCTATGCAAGTTAAACTTCAAGAGCAGCTTTCCCCCGCTGATGCTGAAGCTATCTTAGTTCGCTTGCCTGAGCGAATTCGATCGGCTCTTATTGCGCGTGCCGCTGAAATTGAGTATCCAATTGAAGCAGTCGTTGAGATGGCGATCGCTAGTTTTCTTGATACAGAGGCGTTAGGTTTTGCCGATTGCAAGCCAGGACGTGGACAATAAAACATCAAGGTGATCGCAGCAGATTAGTGACCCAGTTTGGGTAAATTGATCCAAAGCTTTAGGAGTGATGAGAAGATTAATTGCAACCACTCAAATGGAACGTTAAGCTGATTTTCAGCCCGTCAAGCATTACAGAATTGTATAAGGAATTTATCTAATACTTAGGAGAAACTATGTCCCCCCAATTAAAAGAACGGCTTGACCAATTAGTGAATCAACACAAAATTCTGGTCTTCATGAAGGGCAATAAGCTTATGCCTCAGTGTGGTTTCTCGAATAATGTGGTGCAGATTTTGAATACGATGGGCGTTCCCTACGAAACGATCGATGTCCTCGACGATCAAGAAATTCGGCAAGGCATCAAAGAGTATTCCGCTTGGCCAACGATTCCCCAGGTTTACATCAACGGTAAGTTTATGGGCGGGTCTGATATTTTGATCGAGCTTTACCAAAAGGGCGAATTGCAAGAAACGCTGGAAGTTGCCTTGGCTTCTTAGTTTTTGTCTCAAGCAATACTCTAGACAGTTTTTTGAACGATCCCATCAGGCTTTTAGAACTAAAGTTCTAAAAGCCTGAGTATTTTTTAAGGTTGACTCCGCCTTGACCTAGAAAACAACGCTCCTCTCAATTGCTAACTCCATGAGTTCAGTGCAGTGGTGTAGAGAGTGCCTTTTCTCTGCACCACTGCTTGTAAGCATTGCTCAATGTTTAGATTGAAGGTCGATCACTCCCAACGGTTCATCAAGCTTCCCGTCTTCTTGAGCGGTTTCAATCTTTTTCTCCCATCCTCGCCAATAGAATCTCTGCAACTAGGGATGCCGCTCTATAGGCAGTTGAGTCACACCGATACACTAGGTGTCTGACAACACTCATTAATTTACCTGTAGACATTTAAAAATGTGCAGAAACCTTCCGCAGATCCACCCAATTTAGAGTGATACAGCACTTTGCTCAACTATTCAATACAGTAGCCGCAGTGAGCAAAGTAATTTCGTAATTGATTGCTAGAGCATAGCATTGCCCCAATGTTCAGTAACTTTGCTACAACGTAACTGCCTAGAACATATCATCATTCAAATCTGAAATTTAGTCAGGGCAAGGCCTTCATGGCTACCCATCAAAAATGGGCTTAAGGCTGGAATCCAGGCTCTGTAAGGAATACCAGCCAATTGATAACACGCCCTAGCCAACAGTTAGAGATATGTATAATAGTTGCGTAAAGTTTTTTGATCTGAAGTAATACAAGATTACCATCTCCGTTATACTCATATCAGTTTGTTTGAAACCCCAGCTTGCAAATCTCTAGACATCGCATCTTGGTTCTTTCAGGACTACTGTTGTGGTAGAAGAATACTTGTTATTAAATTCTTGTATGCAGAACTTAAAACCTGAGCAGGAAGCGCAAATCCCCTACTATGCCAGAAAGTGGCGAGACATTGCCTATTCCACTGAGCGCATCGATCGTGCAAAAGCTACAGAAGTCATCGGCAGAGCGTATTCTCTAATTGGCAAACCAGTACCTGCGATCGTCTTTTGCGGTAGCCCCCGTGACTACATCAATCAGGTTTCTGTTTTTGCAAAAAACAGAAACCTGATTATCCGAGCTTGTTTACGAAACTCAATCAACATCTCAGTGGTATGTTTCAACCATTAGGCGAGTTAATGAAACTAGCTACAGAGATTGAGAGTACATCTGTAGGTTTAAACCCCCAAATGCAAAACTTGGTAGACGAAGCCTTGCAACAAGGCTTGCCTGCGGTTTTCAATCTGGATGCACTGAAAAGCAATGCAGAGCAGGAGGAAATAGAGAAGAAAGAATTTTCAAAGCAACTCGAACAAGAACTGAAAGAAGATTTTCCAGAATTAAACCTTCCAGAGGAGCTTGGCGAACGTCTCAATACAGAATTGCAGTGTGGTAACGAACTATTCTTTCAAATTCCTTCACAGATCACCCATGAGCTAAGAAGTCGTATCTCAAACTTACTTGGCAACAGTGAATTTGTGCCAGGTAGACTTCACAACTTGATTGACAATGCACTTAGACCTTACACTGAAAACCTGATTCCAGGGTTAGTGTACAATTCCATCTCTGGCAGTCTTGCTGATAATTACAACTGGTGTGACTTCAGTATTTCGGTTCTTGGCTGTGAGTGTGATCAGGCTCGTTGGCAAGTTTCCATGGATATCTTGCAAACCTGTGGAGATGTCTATCCATTTGAGAATACTTGTTATGTCTGCGATCGTCCCACTAAAATCTCACTTGATGAGAATCAACGCGTTCATGCGTGGGGAGAACCAGCGATCGAGTATCCCGATGGCTTTCAAATTCATGCCTATCATGGAACCTTATTCCCAGATAAATATACTGCTGTTCCACCTTCACAATGGCAGCCGCAGTGGTATCAGGAAGAACCTGAAAACCGTTTGAGACAGGCTCTAATTGAGGCATTACCACCGGAACAGTTGCAGGTTAATTGGTTACTTGAAGAGGAGAATACAATTCTCAGGAGACTTTTGGTGGATAAGATCGGCTATGACCGAGTTCTACACGAGTTAAATATCAATGATGATTTGCATCTTCTGTCCCAAGCCACTCAAGATCATTCAGAGTCAAGCTTTTGGGTAGCCTACTCTATTCTGCAAAATCGCATAGAACCAAAAATCCAACAGGTTATCGAAAGATGGCAAACCTTAGGAAGCGGTTTTAGTGAACTCCGGAAAATGCTTTTGATTGATTCCTTAGAACGCATCTTAAACTGGTTGAAAAGTAATGTTCCTGAATATGAGGATGATTTTTTGCCAGGGTTAACCCATGGAGAAATTGAGGAAAAGGTAAAAGATTTACCGTTTAAACTGCCCCAGGAAGTCTATGACCTCTATCAATGGCGCAACGGCAGTGCTTCTGAATCAGGAATTTTTCTCTACCTCCATCACTCCCCCCTTGAGCGAGCTTTAGAGAATAGTGAATTCACCAATTATCCTGAAGGAATCGATATACGAATTGAGGATAATGATCCTCCCTATCTCTTCCCAGTTTTTGAGTTTGAAGGTGAATACTTCGCAGTCCAGGGAGATGTTGCTGAAGCTGAAACATCACTTGTCTTTCATATTGGTTCAGAAGGCGGGACATCACTTGTCTTTAACAGCCTAACTACTATGATGTTGTCGATCGCTGAAAGCTATGAGTCAGGAGTTTACATTTGCCAGCCAGAGAACAACTATATGAATTGGGAGGATATGAAAAAGTCTGGAGAAATTCGCCTCAAATACAATCCTGGAACCGTGAAACAAATATATAGTGAAGGCGGTTGACCTGTTCATTACGTCATTCTAACATGTCCCCACTCTTAAATCCTTAATTTAGGCACAGATCAGGTGAGGGATAACTATTGAACGTTGCCCTACTACGCAGATTCTGAGATAGAAGAAGCCAATTCTTGCAGACGTTCTTGCTGATCCTTGGCGATGCAAGATTGAATGAGAACATCGATATCGCCTTCGAGGACTGGATTGAGGGCAAAGTTTTGTTCTAGGCGATGATCGGTCACCCGATTGTCTTTGTAGTTATAGGTGCGAATTTTGTCAGAGCGGGAGCCAGTGCCAACCTGCGATCGGCGCATTGAAGTCACTGCATCCTGTTGTTCCCGCAGCTTGATCTCGTAGAGCTTGGCCCGTAGAATTTGCATCGCTCGCTCTCGGTTTTGGAGTTGCGATCGTTCTTCAGTACAAAACACTCGAATCCCTGTAGGCTTGTGGATTAGGTCTACCGCTGTTTCCACCTTGTTCACGTTCTGTCCACCCGCGCCCCCAGAACGAGCCGTCGTCAGTTCAATATCCTTAGGATCGATGTGAACTTCCACCTCATCTACCTCAGGCATCACTGCAACCGTTGCCGTAGACGTGTGGACTCGTCCCGATGCTTCAGTCAGCGGCACTCGCTGCACCCGATGCACCCCGGCTTCAAACTTAAGTTGGCTATAAACCTGATCTCCTTGGATCTCCAAAATTGCTTCCTTGAAGCCGCCCATCTCAGCCAGGGACTCACTGAGAAGACTCACACGCCAACGTTGCGTTTCTGCATAGCGCAGATACATTCGCACCAAATCGCCTGCCCAGATACTGGCCTCATCGCCCCCCGTTCCAGCGCGGATTTCCAACATGATGTTCTTGTCATCATTGGGATCGCGGGGAAGCAATAGCACTTTAAGGCGAGTTTCCAGGTATTCTGACTTTTCCTCTAGAGACTGAAGCTCTAATGCCGCCATCTCTCTCAGCTCAGGGTCGTTACCCGACTCCTTTACCAATTGGCGCACATCAACGAGTTCTGCTTGAACTGCCTGCCAATTCTCATAGGTCAGAACTACTTCCTCTAAGGACGATCGCGACTTGGCGACGCGCTGAAATTCCCCCGGATTCTTGGCAACATCAGGATCAGCCATCCTACGGGTGAGTTCGTTGAAGGTTTGTTCAACGGATTTGAGCTTTTCCAGCAGGTAAGTTTCCGCCATAGGACATTGCCTTTGCTAAAAATCGACAGGGGGAAGCAACACTTCGACGATCGCGTACTGGATAAGTATTCTAACCAACAATTTAAACTTGGCAAACGGGCACGAAAGTCAGGTGACTATTTGCCAAGAAATCTTAACGTCAAACGTCAACGTGTTGGAAGACTACTGTAATCCGATCGCCAATATCGACTCTGTCGTCACCCTACCGCCGCTTTTTGCGCTGAGTGGAAGCATCAGCAGCCTCAGCAGGTTGCTCCTCGCCTCCTTCCATCATGCCGTACTTCCGCATAAAGCGTTCCACACGACCTTCAGTATCGATAATTTTTTGGGTTCCAGTGTAAAAGGGATGGTTACCTGACCAGATATCAACATGAAGTTCCGGCCTCGTTGACCCTACGGTCATGACCAGTTCTCCGTTGCAGTAAACCTTGGCTTCTGGATACCAAGTGGGATGAATCTTTTCCTTCGGCATTTTCCTTACCTTATGTTTGTCTTGATTAATATTTACAGGGTTGCTTTTAGTGTTCAGCTAACGCTGAAAACGCACCTTAGTCTATGAAGAGGTTTAACGCTTGGAGTATTGAGGAGCCTTCCGAGCTTTACGCAATCCATACTTGCGGCGCTCTTTAGCGCGGGGATCACGGGTAAGATAGCCTTCAACCTTTAAGGGCTTACGATTTTCTGGATCAAGTTGGCAAAGGGCACGGGCGACTCCCAGCCGGATGGAGTCAGCTTGCCCCGTCAGTCCACCCCCTTGAGTGTTGACCAGAATGTCATACTCCGCCTCTAAACCCAGCGTTTCCAAAGGAGCCTTGGCACCAGCAATGTAATCAGGATTGAACTGAAGATACAAATCACCAGGTTTGCCATTAATCGTAAGCTGACCAGTACCAGGAACGAGACGCACCCGTGCTGTAGCAGATTTGCGACGGCCTGTTCCCCAATACACGACGCGATCGGTTTGTTCTAGCGCTTGCATTAATCCTGTTCTCCTGGAATTGTCTTGATTTCTAATACTTGGGGTTGCTGAGCTTGATGGGGATGCTCAGATCCGGCATAAACCTTAAGCTTTGTGAATAACTGCCGCCCTAAGGTGTTTTTAGGCAGCATTCCTTGAATGGCATGTTCCACAATGCGTTCAGGCACACGGGCTTGCAATTTGGCAAAGGTCTCCGTTTTCATCCCACCTGGGCGACCAGAGTGACGACGGTAAAGCTTCTGAGTCCGCTTTTTACCTGTAACTGCTACTTTCTCAGCATTGATGATAATCACAAAGTCCCCGGTGTCGAGGTGGGGGGTGTAGATGGGTTTGTTCTTGCCCCGTAGTACCATTGCCACCTCGCTAGCAAGGCGACCCAGGCGTTTATCTGTGGCATCAACAACGTACCAATCACGTTGCAGAGTGTCTTGGGGAGGGAGGTAAGTCTTGTTCATGGAACTACTGGGTGCAAAAAATGAGTGAGAGAGAGAGTTTTAGTGAGAGAAATTCGACTCTAGTTTAAAGGCAGAAAACTGATATTAACATTTAGTCTGGACAAATGGGTGATGTCCACTGAAAACAAGTTGAGGTTGGGTGTCAAACCAAACTTCTGGGGGGAACGGTGTTTCGGGGTAACCAACCCGCAGTAGGCAAAGTCCATGAGGTGGAGCCGCATATTTCACCTGATCCCGACGCTCGTTCAGCCAGAGTTCGGTGAAACTCTCAGGCGATCGAAGTCCCCGCCCCACATCTACCAGTAAGCCCACCAGAAGCCGCATCATCCCGTAAAGAAATCCATTAGCTTGCACTTCAACATAAATGAAGGGGCCCTGACGATCGCATCTTGCTTCCTGCACATCAACCCAGGAGTGGACTCGGCTGGAATTAGCGCGGTGGAAGGCTGCCAGATGGTGGTGACCTTGCAGAGGCTGTAATGCAGCTTGCATGGAAGACTCATCTAGCGGCGTGTGATAGTAATGCCACGCGAAGGGAGCCACGAACAGATTAGGCAGAGACTCTGTGTAAAGGGTGTAACGATAGCGCCGCCAAATCGCCGAAAAACGAGAATGCCAGCGATCGTCAACCGCTGCCGAAGCCCGAATCAACACATCCTTGGGGAGGCGAGAATTCAGAATGGCAGCCCAGCGGTGAGCTGGAATCAGACTAGGTGCTTCAAAGTGGGCGATCTGAGCCGCTGCATGAACTCCAGAATCAGTTCTACCTGCGCCGTGCAAGGTCACCGATCGTTGGAGTACAGTTTGCAAAACGGTTTCGATTTCCTCTTGAACGGTGCGGTGACTAGCTTGCCGCTGCCATCCATGAAAGTGTGTGCCCAAGTATTGAATCACTAGGGCAACACGTTGGTTCAAAAGTGAAACCGTAGAAAGCATTAATAGAACAGCTAAACCAACTCAATAATGGCCATCTCGGAGTTGTCTCCGCGACGGGATATGGTGCGAAGAATGCGAGTGTAGCCTCCGTCGCGGTTGGCGTAGCGAGTCCCAGCCTGCTCAAATAGGGCATGAACAAGCTGTTTGTCATAGATGTATCCCATTGCTTGCCGACGAGCAGCGAGGGAGCCATTTTTTGCCAAGGTAATCATTTTTTCAGCTTCCGATCGCAATGCCTTCGCACGGGGAACCGTTGTGGTAATGCGACCGTGGCGGATGAGTTCAGTAGTCAATGCTCTGAGGAGGGCACGACGTTGGTCAGCGGGTTTGCTGAGTTCGGGGGTACGGCAGCGATGACGCATATCCTTAAAATTCCAGTATGAATAATGAACGTTAAACAATCACGAAGGAGGAACCAAGCAAGTTTAGCTACCCCTAGATGCTTTGTCTTGGGGAAGAGTAATCCCTAAGCGTTGTTGCAATGCCTCAATCACTTCCTCAGCCGACTTCTGACCGAAGTTTTTGATTTCCAGCAAATCTTCTTGGGTGTAGTCCAGCAAATCTGCTACGGAGTTGATTTGGGCACGCTTCAGGCAGTTGTAAGCGCGGACTGAAAGTTGTAGCTCTTCGATCGGAATTTGGCTAGTTGGGTCTTCATCACTGGGTGAATCGTCCTTAGTCGGTTCAATGGTGATGTCCTTTAGGGGGTCAAACAAGTCAACCAAAATGTTGGCAGCTTGGCTCAAGGCTTCCTGGGGAGTGAAACTGCCGTTCGTCCAGATTTCGATTGTCAGCCGATCGCGGTCAAAAAAGCCACCCACTCGCATCTCTTCAACGCTGTAGTTAACCTTGCGAACGGGCATAAAAATAGCATCGATCTGCAAAAAGTCTAAGGCGACGGATTCATCCCGACTGCGACCCACCGCTTTATAGCCTTTTCCTTTCTCGACTCGGAATTCCATTTCCAGCATGGCTCCGGGGGCGAGAGTGGCAATGTATTGATCGGGGTTAACCAAGTCAAGTTCAGAGGGAAGATCAAACTGGGCTGCGGTCACTGTTGCTGGGCCGTGGGCCAGAAGCCGACCCAACTGAGGTTGGGACGAATGGTTTTTGAACACAATTTCTTTCATGTTCAAGAGAATATCTAGAACATCTTCCCTGACACCTGGAATCGTGGCGAACTCATGACTAACGCCAGCAATGCGGACAGCAGTCACAGCGGCTCCTTCCAAATTAGACAGAAGGATACGGCGAAGCGCGTTTCCAACCGTTGTGCCCTGACCTCGCTCTAAAGGTTCTAGAACAAAGCGGCTGTACTGGCTTTGGTTTTTCTCGGTATTGGACTCTATACACTCAACTTGAAACTGTGCCATAGAGGGACTCCTAATTGGCTAAGCTATTTATAAAAAAATTCCAGTTTTGCCTCAGCCGACACCTTTGTTTAAGCTAAAGCCCAAACGCAGATGACACTTATAGACAGCGCATCGACAGGTGAAAATCGGACAGGGGATTTGGTTCAGCAGGAACAAAAGTTAGACGCGTCGCCGCTTGGGAGGACGACAGCCATTGTGGGGAATGGGGGTAACGTCTCTGATCAGGGTGATTTCTAGTCCCGCACCTTGCAGGGCCCGAATTGCGGTTTCCCGGCCAGCACCTGGACCGCTGACCATGACTTCAATCTGGCGCATTCCTTGATCGGCAGCGCGTCGGGCGGCACCTTCAGCCGCAGTTTGAGCCGCAAAAGGAGTGCCTTTCTTGGCTCCTTTGAAGCCACTAGACCCCGAAGAAGCCCAAGAGATCACCTCGCCGATCGTGTCGGTGATGGTGACGATCGTATTGTTGAAGGTGGATTGGATGTGTGCCACTCCACTGGGTACGTGCTTTTTCTGTTTTCTCGCCCCACCCGTTTTTTTTGTTGGTTGTCGTGCCATGTTAGCCTCTTGCTACTAATTCCCTACTTACTCAAACCTTAACAATCTAATTGCAGTACTCTAGTTCTAGTAACTGAGCCATACTTCACACCCATCTGCTCATTTCTAATGGGCTGACCGCTGGCAACTCTGAGCCGCTAGTCCTAAACATTTAACCAAAAACCAAGTTAGCCAGATCTAAGAGCTTAACTAGGCTTGAGAACAAAAATTTAGGGGACTCAAATTTCTGTTAACTGTCCTAAGTCAGGTAACAGAAATGCCTTGTGAGGAAGAGCGATCGTAACTCAAGCGACACGAGCGTGAAGCCACTCAGATAACACAGTCAAACTATTTCTTGCTAGGCGCTTTCTTCTTCCCAGCAACTGTTCTGCGTCCACCGCGACGAGTCCGTGCGTTGGTGCGAGTTCTTTGTCCTCGGACTGGTAAACCAAGACGATGACGACGGCCCCTGTAGGTACCAATGTCCACCAATCGCTTGATGTTCATGGACTCCAGTCGTCTCAGATCTCCTTCAAGTTGATAACCATCCGCTGCTTGTCGTAGAGCGGCGATATCTGCATCAGTCAGGTCTTTGGTGCGTGTGTCTGGGTTAACGCCAGTCTCCGCCAATATTTCTTGCGATCGGGTTAACCCGATTCCATAGATGTATGTCAGACCAATCTCGATGCGTTTATCGCGCGGAAGGTCTACTCCGGCAATCCGTGCCACGCTTAACTCTCCTAGATACTATTTCTTTGCAGTTGAATTTGATGAACCAATGGGAGACAGTCGATTGAATGCACTAGCCCTGTCGTTGCTTGTGCTTGGGGTTGGAACAAATTACCATAACTCGGCCCTTACGGCGAATAATGGAGCATTTCTCACAGATTTTACGGACGGATGCTCGAACTTTCATGCCTTTGTACTGGCGACGCTACAAAGACAATATTATATCTATTCCTAAGATAGGTGTCAAATCTTTAATTTCCATAATGTGACAACCTAGAAATTGAGGCTTTTTTTAGGCTTTGGGAGATTTCTGGAAAAGTTTATACCAGGCACCGGAAGGGCGAAGCATCCGGGCAATGACGTTCTGGTCGATCCAAGACTTGTCTGCCGAATGCTTCGCCCCTAAAGGGGTAACATCTTTCTCGGAAATCTCCTTAGGTTGGGCTTTGTTTCAAGCTAGGAGAATCCCTGTATCCTGCTTTTCAGAAGCATAAGACGATGACCTGTCAAACTATAGAACCGATGCGGGGATCTTGTCTGAGGTGAAGGTGTTGTCTGCGCCGAGTGATTTGGTGGCTCAGGTAGAAGGAGAGTAACTCCCAACTCTGGCAGTCGCGATCGGTTAACTGGCTAAAATAAGGCTGTACTGCTGGACTATCAAAATTTCGTGAGTGCTAATCCTGTGACAACTCCTCCAAAGTTCATTCTAGTGGACGGCCATTCCTTGGCATTCCGTTCCTACTATGCCCACTCCAAGGGGAGAGATGGGGGCTTGCGTACCAGTACAGGCATTCCGACGAGCATCACCTTTGGGTTTTTCAAAGCCTTGGTAGAGGTGATTGAGTCGGAAAAGCCCCAATATTTAGCGATCGCCTTTGACCTCAGCACCCCAACGTTTCGCCACGAAGCCGACGAAACCTATAAGGAAGGGAGACCCGAAGCCCCAGAGGATTTCAAGCCCGATCTGGAGAATCTGAGGGAGTTGTTACAAGCCTTTCATCTGCCGATGACGACGGTCGCTGGGTTTGAGGCAGATGATGTGATTGGTACCTTGGCGCGGCAGGCGAGCGCGATCGGGTATCAGGTCAAGATATTAAGCGGGGATCAGGATTTATTTCAGTTGATTGATGCTGAGAAGGGAGTGACGGTGCTGCATCTGAGCAATGCCTTTGCTTCCCGTGGGAGTGGTGGAGGGCCGATCGAGTATGGGCCAGAGCAGGTGAAGCAAAAGCTGGGCGTGTTGCCCAATCAAGTTGTGGATTACAAGGCGTTGTGCGGCGACACGTCGGACAATATTCCTGGAGTGAAGGGAATTGGGGCGAAAACGGCCGCCCAACTCCTCAGCGCCTATGGTTCTCTGGAAGGAATTTATGCGTCTCTAGATGAAATTAAGGGGGCTGTGAAGCAAAAGCTGGAAGTGGGGCGTGATAGCGCCTGTCACTCGCAATATATGGCTCAGATTGCCCTCAATGCGCCCATGGACTTGGCGTTGGACGATTGCAAACTAACTGGATTCGATCGCGCTGAGGTTCTGCCCATTTTGGAAAAGCTGGAGTTGAAGGGGTTCCTCAACAAGCTGCCAAAGCTGCAAGGCATTCTGGGAGGGCAATCTGAGGTGATCCTAGCTGTAGCGAAGGCAAGCGCAGAAGATGTATCTGAGGAATCTGATGCAGCGATTGCGGCCAGCGATGCAGCCTTTGATAGCAATGACCTTTGGTTTTTCAGCGCCCAGGACACTGCCGAACAGCAGGAGCAAACGCCGATCGCCATTGCACCCCAGATTATCGATACTCTGCCAAAGTTACAAGCGTTGATCGATCGCCTCCACCATTGCACTGATCCCGCTACTCCGGTGGCCTGGGACACGGAGACCACTGCCTTGGAACCACGGGATGCGGATTTGGTAGGCATTGGGTGTTGCTATCCTGTGGCTGATCCCACGGCTGAGGCGATCGTTGCCTACATTCCCCTCGGACACCAAAGTGGTGACAACCTAGACAAAGCAACCGTACTGGAAATGTTGCGCCCCATTTTAGAGGGTGCTAATTATCCCAAGGTGTTGCAGAATGCCAAATTCGATCGCCTCGTGCTGCGTTTTCAGGGCATTCGATTAGCAGGTGTCGTGTTTGACACAATGTTAGCCAGTTATCTACTCAACCCAGACACCACCCATAATTTGGGCGATTTGGGATTGCGGCATCTGGGGATCAAGGCTAAAAGCTATGAGCAGTTGGTGCCTAAGGGTCAAACGATCGCCGACCTGCCGATCGCACCTGTTGCCCATTACTGCGGCATGGATGTCTACACGGCCTTTCATTTGGTGCCCAAGCTGACCGCAGATTTGGAGGTTCTGCCAAAAGTACACCATTTATTGTTGGCTGTAGAGCAACCCTTGGAACCTGTCCTGGCTGAGATGGAGTGTTGTGGCATTCGCATCGATCGAGACTATTTACACCAATTTTCTAAGACTCTGGAACACGACTTGGGGGCGATCGAGCAACAAGCCTATGCCTCTGCTGGAGAGCAGTTTAACCTGGGATCACCGAAGCAATTGGCAGAATTGTTCTTTGAAAAATTGGGATTAGACCGCAAAAAATCCCGCAAGATGAAAACTGGCTACTCTACAGATGCGGCGACCTTGGAAAAGCTACAAGGGGATCATCCTGTGGTAGATGCGATCGTCGAATATCGCACCTTGTCCAAACTGAAATCCACCTACGTCGATGCCTTGCCTAATCTGGTGCGCCCTGAAACCCAGCGGGTGCATACCGATTTCAACCAGGCAGTCACTAGCACGGGACGGTTGTCTTCTTCCAGCCCCAACCTGCAAAATATCCCCATTCGGACGGCCTTTAGTCGCCAAATTCGTCGCGCCTTTTTGCCGGAAGCGGGCTGGCTGCTTGTGGCAGCGGACTACTCCCAAATTGAACTCCGCATTCTGGCTCACCTGAGTCAGGAGCCAATTTTACTGGACACCTACCAGCAAAATCAGGACATCCATACCCTCACCGCCAAACTCCTCTTTGAGAAAGAAACCATTACCTCTGAGGAACGCCGTCTGGCGAAGGTAATCAACTTTGGCGTGATTTATGGCATGGGAGCGCAGCGGTTCGCGCGCGAAGCTAAGGTAACAACTGCTGAGGCGAAGGGGTTTATTGAACGGTTCAACCAGCGCTATCCCTTAGTCTTTGGCTATTTGCAGCAAATGCAGCGGGAATCGATCGCCAATGGTTATGTGGAAACAATTCTGGGTCGCCGTCGCTATTTCAACTTCAATAGCGATGTCCTCCGTCGGCTTCAGGGAAGCAATCCCGCTGAGATTGACCTGACCAAAATTCAAGCCCGTGACCAGTACGATGCCGGTTTGCTCCGCGCTGCCGCCAATGCCCCAATTCAAGGCTCCAGTGCCGACATCATCAAAATTGCGATGGTCAAGTTGCATGAGGTGATTCAGCCCTACCGTGCCAGGTTGCTGCTGCAAGTGCATGATGAATTGGTATTTGAAGTACCTCCGGAGGAGTGGGAAGACCTCCAACCTCAAATTAAGTCGGTGATGGAATCAGCGGTGCAGTTGAGTGTGCCTCTGGTTGTGGATATCAATGTGGGACAGAACTGGATGGAAGCGAAATAAGGGGATTTGCTGGCAAGAATTGAGAAAGCACTTGAACAATTTTTTGAACTCTTTGATGAGTTTTCCAAAGCTGAGCCAAACCGAGCATCCTCTGGCGTGGTTCATGTTGCTCAGTTAAGCCGATCGCCCAGAGTCGATCGCCCCAGTGAATAGTTATTGACCGCAATTGTTAAGCTCGCTGCTGAGACGGCTTTAATTTGCTCTGCAAATATCTTAACCCATTTTGATTTGCTAAGCCCTCAAAGTCGAATGGGATAGATCAGAGATTGTCTGGGATAGTGGGGGTATATTTAGCAATGCAGCAAACATCTTGGATGGAGAAATATCTACCACACCCAAGGCTGCGATCGAGATTTGTATGATGTCTCAGTTTTTTCAGCGAAGTGTCCTTGCGTCCAGCCTAAAGGAGCTGCGGCGGTTAGTAGGGCTGGGACGACCAATTCTGCTCACAACTGCGGCAATTACCGGGGTGCTGTGGCTGGGCCAGTCCCTGGGAGCGTTGCAGGGGCTAGAACTCGCTGCCTTCGATCAAATGGTGCGGTTGCGTCCCGATCGCGGCCGTGATCCCCGGCTCCTCATTGTGGCAGTGACCGAAGCCGACATCGGGCGTTATCGCTTGCCTCTGTCTGACCAAATTTTGGCCAAAGCGCTTCAGCAAATTCAGCAGCATAAACCCAGGGTAGTTGGGGTGGACATCTATCGAGATGTATCGATCGCGCCAGGGGAAGCAGCCCTAGCCACTCAACTTCGTGCCGATAACGTCATTACCATCAGCAAGCTTCCCGCCTCAGATGAACCAACCGGCACTCCCCCGCCACAGGGAGTACCCAAAACCCGCGTTGGGTTCAACGACATTGTGTTAGATGCAGATGGGGCAGTTCGGCGCAACTTTGCCTTTTCCCCAGATACGTCTATTAAAACGTCCTTGGCGTTTCAACTTGCCTTGTTTTACTTCGCCCCCAGCAAGCTGCTGCCACAACAAAGCCACAATGATCCCAATCAGGTGTCCTGGGGTAAGGCAGTGTTTCAGCCCCTGAAGCCGAATGATGGGGGCTATCAGTCCGTGGACGATGGGGGTTACCAAATTTTGCTGAACTACCGCACGGGCAATGACATCGCACGGATTGTCAGTTTGGAAGAGGTATTGCAAGGAAAATTGCAACCTGGGTGGGTTAAGGACAAAATTATCCTGGTGGGCACAACGGCTCCCAGTGCCAAAGATTTGTTTTTTACACCCTACAGTGCGACCGAGCGAGACCATCCTAAGATGTCGGGGGTGTTGATTCACGCCCAAATGGTCAGCCAATTTCTAGATGCGGTGACGGGCGATCGTCCTTCCTTTTGGTTTTGGCCAGGATGGGTAGAAATTGTGTGGTTAGGGGGATGGGCCCTGTTTGGTGGCATTCTGGCGGGGTACTTACGGCATCCACTGCACTTGGGAGTTGCTAGCAGCGCCGCCCTACTTAGTTTAGGAGGAACAGGATTTGCCTTGTTCATGCAGTCGGGCTGGGTGCCCTTGGCCGTCCCAGCTCTAGGATTTGTGGGCACCGCAGCTAGCATGATGACCTACACTGCTTATCAAAGCTACCGAACCCAGCAAACGATCGCCCAACAAGCTCAGGAACAAGAAAAAACCATTGCTCTCCTCCGCACTCTCCTGGCAATTCCCGATTTTTCTACGATCGGTGGAACAATGGCGGGAACAGTTATGCCCACCTTGGAGCGGCGATCCCTGTTGGAAGGAGGAGAAGGAATCCCCAATAGCCCTGCTGAATTGACTCTGGAAAATTCCGCCGCCGGGGTGGAACTATCAGATAGAGTCACCACAGGCATTACCAAACCTATGGTCAGAGCGACCGATCGCCCGCCTCCCCTTTTGAAAGAGCGTTATCGCCTCTTGCAAGTGCTGGGGTCTGGGGGATTTGGCATGACCTATCGTGCCGAGGATACCCTACGTCCTGGACACCCAACCTGTGTGGTTAAACACTTGCTCCCCGCCCGCCAAGATACCAAATTTTTGCAAACTGCCCGCCGGTTATTTAAGACTGAAGCAGAGATCTTAGAAAAGTTGGGAAGTCATGACCAAATTCCCCAGCTTTTGGCTTCGTTTGAGGATGGAGATGAATTCTACCTGGTTGAGGAATTAATTGAGGGACATCCCTTAAGCCAAGAACTGCAATCTGGGGAACCCAATTCCCAAAGCCAAATTATTAATATCCTAAAAGATAGTTTAGAGGTATTGAGCTTTATCCATGGCTATCGGGTGATCCACCGAGATATCAAACCCAGTAATATGATTCGCCGATCGCGGGATGAACGCCTGGTGTTGATTGACTTTGGGGCGGTGAAGCAAATGCAGCCGCCAAGTCTTGATGAATTGGATTTCACCATTGCGATCGGCACCCGTGGCTACTCTCCCCCAGAGCAACTGGCCGGGCACCCCGGACTCAACAGCGACATTTATGCCCTCGGCATGATTGCGATTCAAGCCGCAACTGGAGTGCGTCCTCACCAACTCCAGCAAGACCCCACGACAGGAACAGTAATCTGGCGCTCCCTCACCTCCATCCAACCAGAATTAGCAGAGATCATAGACCGGATGGTGCGTTACTACTTCAACGAGCGGTACCAGTCCGCAGCCGAGGTCCTGCACGATTTGCAACCGTTTCTAGCAGGAAGGATGGGGTGACGGGGTGACGGGGTGACGGGGTGACGGGGTGACGGGGTGACGGGGTGAGCGAACTGTTGAAGCGTAATATTTGCCCTTGGTAGGGGCGAAGCATCCGGCAAACAAGCTCTTGAATCGACCATAAGGTCATTGCCCGGATGCTTCGCCCTTCCGGGCATCTTACCCACTAGGAGACGATCGCCCTTGCCCTCTTTGCTCTTTCAAGATTAAATTTTGATCGCCCGCACACTCTTCGCCCTGACCATCTTGTGTTATTCGGCGTTACGCTGAGGGCGAAGCATTGAGGCAAGGATTTTTGGTCATTTGCAGGGATTATCAGCCCAATGCTTCGCCCCTACAGGGCTGACATCTTTCTCGGAAATCTCCTTAAAGCGATCGGGTAACAGGTGAAATTCCAGCATCCAAAGCTGAAATCCCACGCAAGGCGAGAAACTCGTGCTAACCTGTTGAGCAGAATGAGAAACTAGTAAAATTGTACCCATCTAAAAGTTGACCTAACTGGTGTACGTCAAGCGTGTAGAACTCAGCAACTTTAAATCCTTTGGGGGCACAACTCCGGTTCCGTTGCTGCCTGGTTTTACGGTGATTTCTGGCCCCAACGGATCAGGGAAATCGAATATTCTGGATGCGTTGCTGTTTGCCTTGGGGCTGTCCAGTTCTAAAGGAATGCGGGCCGATCGCCTCCCTGACTTGGTGAATCACACGCAAACCAGTCGAGGACGCGCCACTGTTGAAGCCAGCGTCACCGTCACCTTTGATTTGGCAGGGGAAGCCTTTGTTGCCGCAGATCCTGACCTCCCCACACCTGCCACCGAGTGGACAGTGACCCGCAAGCTCCGGGTGACCCAGCAAGGCACTTACACGTCCAACTACTATATCAACGGTGAATCCTGTAACTTAAGCGAACTCCACGAGCAGTTGCATCAGTTGCGGATTTACCCAGAGGGTTACAACGTCGTGTTGCAGGGGGATGTCACCAGCATCATTTCCATGAACCCCAGGGAGCGGCGGGAAATTATCGATGAGATGGCGGGAGTGGCGGCCTTCGATCGCAAAATCAACCAGGCAAAGGAAAAGCTGGATGCCGTGAAGGAGCGAGAAGACCGGGCGCGAATCGTGGAAGCGGAACTGATTGCTCAGCGCGATCGGCTATCCCAAGACCGGATCAAGGCAGAGAAATATCAAAAACTGCGGGCAGAATTAGAGGCTAAAAGTCACTGGGAAGCGGTAATTAGCTATCGCCAAGGTGTAATTAGCGCCCAGCGATCGGCGGTGGAAATCGAGACAGGCGATCGGACGCTGACTGACCTCGCTACCCAATTGGCCGCCCTGATTGCCCAAACCCAAGACGCTGCTGGAGCGCTAGAGGAACTCAATCGCAGGGTCAAAGCGCTGGGGGAAGAGGAACAGTTGGCGCTGCAATCCACCCTCGCCACCCGTGAGGCAGAGCTACGCCAGATCCAACGGCAGCAGCAAGAGTTGGCGAAGTCTAGCCAAGAGACGGTTACGAGTTTGCGCCGGACTCAGCAGGAGATTCACGAGCAGTTGCAAGCGCAGGAAAGTTTGGCGCAACAGCAAACGGCGGAAACCCGATCGCTAGCCACCTCAACCGCCGCACGCGACGAAATCCAAATTGCCCTGGAAGCCAGCCGGGAAGCTGCAAGTTCGATCGCCGCCTCCTCAGAAGCGTGGGTGCAGCAGCAAACTCAGTTGCACCGGCAAATTGACACCCTGCTGAAAACCCTTGATCCCCAGCGCACCGAGCAAGCCAGCCTCCAAGAACGCATCCACCAGCAAGAACGGCAAACTCAGGAACAAACGCAAACTGCCCAACGGCTGGAGCGCGAAATGGTGACCAAAGAACTCGATCGCACCTTGATTGAGGAACAGTCGAGTGCCTGGCAGCGCCAAGTGCAATCTCTGGCTGAGAGCCTATCCCACGCTGAGCAAAGTTTGAGTGTGCAGCAAGACACCCAAACGCGGCTACTGCAAGAACAACGGGACAAGCAACGCAAATTAGATAAGTTGGAGGCGCAAACCCAAGCCCTACAGGAATCCCAAGGCACCCACACCACCCGCATGATTTTGCAATCGGGACTAACGGGAGTCTGCGGTTTGGTGGCGCAATTGGGGCAGGTGGAGCCACGCTATCAGTTGGCTCTGGAAACCGCAGCGGGGGCGAGGTTGGGGAATTTGGTGGTGGAAGATGACTCGATCGCCGCCGCTGCGATTGAACTACTGAAACAGAAAAAAGCGGGACGGGCGACGTTTCTACCCTTGAACAAATTATCCGTTGCCAATACCTCCAAATCTGCTCCCAGAGCCGACGGACTGATTAATTACGCAGTCAATCTCGTAGAGTACGAGCCGCGCTACCGGGACGTATTCGCCTATGTATTCGGCAATACTGTCGTCTTTGAAACCCTGCCCACCGCCCGGCGCTACTTGGGGCAGTATCGAATTGTCACCTTGGATGGGGAATTGCTGGAGTCTAGCGGGGCGATGACGGGCGGCAGCACCGATTCCCGCTACAGCCTGCACTTTGGCACTGTGGAAGCTACGGAATCAGCGGAGATGCGGGCGTTGCGCGATCGGCTCCGAGAAATTGACCAGGTGTTGCATCGTTGCCTCCAGGAGAGCGATCGGCTCACGGCTACTGTCAAACAGCGGGGGCAAGAGTTGACGGAAACGCGCCAACTCCAGCGGGAAAGCCAGTTGCAACTCAACCAGTTGCAGACAGACCTCAAAAGCTTGGCTGCTCAACAAGTTCAGCTTCAGGAGCAGCAAAGTAAGCAAACCCAGGAACTCGCCAAAGCCCAGACTCGCCTCCAAATCCTGGAGGTGGAAATTCCCCGTCACGACACCCAATTACAACAATGGCGATTGGAATTGGCAGAGTTGGAGGAGTCGCAAACCCACAGCGAATGGCAACAAATTCAGTCCACCGTCAGGGCGCAGGAAACCCAACTCAATGAGCGGGAGCTAGCGTTGCGATCGACGGAGCAACGCCTCAAAGATTTGGACACTCAATCCCTACGGCTGCAAGAAAAGACTCAGCAGGCTCAACAACGGGTGCAAGACTATCGCACCTTGCAAACGACTCAGTTGAATCAGGACGCAGACTTGAAGCAGCAGGAGACGGAAATTACCCAACATCTGGCTCAACTTCGCGCTGAGCTGGCCGTGCTAGAGAAAACGCTGGGATCGGCGAAGCAGGAGCGCGATCGGCTGGAACGACAGATGCGCGATCGGCACACCGCCCAACAGCAGCTAGAGTGGCAACAACAAAAACTCCAGGAAACCCAGCAGACCCGTCGGCAAGAACTAGCAGCCCTGCAAAGCCAATTGGAAACTCAACGGGTTGACCTGCCCGATCCCCTCCCAGAAATCCCGGAAAACCTCGGACTGGAGCAATTGCAGCAAGAACTGCGAACCTTGCAAAAGCGGATTCAGGCGATGGAACCTGTGAATATGCTGGCGTTGGAGGAATACGATCGCACCCAAACCCGCCTGCAAGAACTCAGCCAAAAACTGGCCATCTTGGACGAAGAGCGCACTGAACTGTTGATGCGAATCGAAAACTTCACGACCCTGCGGCAACGCGCCTTCAAAGAAGCCTTCGATGCCGTGAACCAAAACTTTCAGGTCATCTTTGCCGAACTCTCCGATGGCGATGGCTACCTGCACCTCGACAACCCCGCCGATCCCTTTGGCAGCGGACTGAATCTGGTTGCCCATCCCAAGGGGAAACCCGTGCAGCGTCTTGCATCCATGTCAGGGGGTGAAAAATCTCTCACCGCCTTGAGCTTCATTTTTGCCTTGCAACGCTACCGCCCCTCGCCGTTTTATGCGTTTGATGAGGTAGACATGTTCTTGGATGGGGCAAATGTAGAGCGATTAGCTAGAATGATCAGGAAGCAAGCCCAGCAGGCCCAGTTTATTGTGGTGAGCCTTCGTCGCCCGATGATTGAGTCTGCCGAACGCACGATCGGGGTAACCCAAGCGCGGGGAGCCTACACACAAGTTCTAGGAATTAAGCTTCAATCTGCCTCTGTTTAATGATCTGACAAGGATTTTCTAAAGGTGAAAACTCACAAATTTTAGAATCGATAGTCTCCTAAACTGAGAACGAAAGAAATCAATTGCTATAGACCCCGCTAAAAAGCAAAATTAAACATTAAAAACAGCTAACTAAATTTTTAATTTTGCATTTTTAATTTTTAATGGTTCATACTGCTGTTTTAAATTTTGCAATGACTCCCGATAAAATTTGGCAACGCTCCGATATCCTCAATACTCAGGTCATCACCCGTGACACAGGCAAGCGCCTCGGAGTCGTCAGTCAGCTTTGGGTTGACGTTGACCAGCGAGAAGTAATTGCTCTGAGTTTGAAGGAAAACTTACTCTCTGGGGTGATGGGCGGAGAGCCGAAATTTATGCTGCTGAGTAGCATTCGCCAAATCGGGGATGTGGTGCTGGTGGAGAATGATGACGCGATCGAGGACATCAACGTCACCACCTACACCAATCTGATCAACAGTGAAGTGATTACCGAAACTGGAGAACCCCTGGGGCGAGTGCGGGGCTTTCGGTTCAACGTCGAAGATGGCAAAGTCGCAACCTTGGTCATCTCCTCGTTGGGGATTCCTCAGATTCCCGATAAGGTGGTTAGCACCTATGAATTGGCGATCGACGAAATCGTCAGTACAGGGCGCGATCGAGATAGCGGACGGGAACGCCTGATTGTGTTTGAGGGGGCTGAAGAACGCCTCAACCAGTTAACCGTTGGTCTGCTGGAAAGCGTGGGCATCGGCAAGCCTCCGTGGGAACGGGACGAAGATGAAGAATACATCATTCCCACCACGCCAGCGACAAACCAACTTGGCACGGGAGTTCGCACCAGTCCCTATCCCCCCGTTCGCACGTCCAAGCCGCAAATCCAAGAAACCTGGGAAGATGATGACTGGGAAGAACGCCAGCCTGCTGCTCGTCGTCCCGCCGCCCGCCGTCGTGCCGCCCCCTTGCCCCCAGAACCCGCCCCGACTTACTACGAGGAAGAGGAAAACTGGAGTGAAGCCTCTGAGCCGCAGTATGTGGAGGATTACGAAGATGAGGAGTACGAGGACGACTACGAAGAGGAAGAGGAGTACGAAGAGCTAGAGGAAGATGTGTGGGCAGACAAACAACCCGCCCCCTATCAGGCTCCTCGGTTGACGATGCCAGAAAAGGTGAAAGCTCCCGAATACGAAGAAGAAGAATATTAGGGCTAGTCGATCGCCCCTCGTTTACCCAAAAATTTAGGGGCGCTCACAACTAAGGTCATCGGTTCCAAAGCGATACCTAGCCACGGATGTCCTAGATCCAGAGGCGCGATCGGACTCGTTGCAGACACCTCAACCTGGGCATTCAGCCACCCCAAACGAGCGTCAACCTGGCCCTCGAATTGCACAATATGGGTTCCCAGAACACTAAAACTGGGGGCTAAAAACTGTTTCTGCCACAGAGAAAATGGCCGATCGTAACTAAAGGTGAGCAAGGGTTGCTGGTCGTGGCGCACTGTAATTGAGGTTCGATCGCCCCGCTGCCAGCTAAATTCAGCCAATTCCTTCGGCAAGCCCCAAATTTCCCGTCCACCAGCCATCGAATCTGGATTATCCACATAAATGTGAGACACCCAACCTCCCAAATTTCCCTGGTAATTCACCGCTATCGCCACGATCAACTCGTTGTACTCCAGCACAGAGCCTGTTTTGTAGGACGCAAGGTAAATAACCCCCAACGTCTTACCTGGGAAGATAGAGAAAACATCCACCTCCCTAGGAATATAGGGTTTGGCTTTGGCAATGTCGATCGGGTGCAGAGTCAGAAAGCTCTCACCGTGTAAAGTCCAGGGAGCAGCAGGATAGGACATAAAATTTATGAGCTTTGTGTTCAATCTAGGCGATGTGCAACTTTTCCGAACCGCCCTCACCCCAACCCCTCTCCCAGCAGGGGAGAGGGGCTAAGACTTAGATCGGCTCCCCTTCTCCCCCATTGGGAGAAGGGGCTGGGGGATGAGCGCATACTTTAAGTCGCACATCGCCTCAATCTATAAAAATCTATAAGATTTATCGATCGCCCATATCCCTCGTTCAGCAGACTTATTTGTTAGCTGGCTTTGCTTCTGCGTTGGGACTGTATAACGAGGTTATCGATCGGTCAATTGTGAGTGTTAAACTTTGCTCAGAAACACTAGAAGAGCGATAGCTGTGGTTTGTATCAGTATTGACCTTTCAGATCGCCAATTTCAAAAGCTACAAGAGTTGGCAAACGTGCATGGAATTGCGATCGAAGTTTTATTGCAGGCAAGCGTGGAGGATTGGCTTAATTCTCAAAAGAGCGAGTTTGTTGATGCAGCGAACTATGTACTTACGAAGAATGCTGAACTGTATCGACGCTTGGCATAATGCGCTTTTTGACATTAATCGAGGTGCTAGCACTGCATTCTAAAGTCATCGAGCAATCGGGTGGAGCGTCAGGTATTCGAGATGTGGGTTTGTTGGAGTCAGCGATCGCTCAACCTCGAATGACTTTTGATGGAGAAGATCTGTATCCAGTTTTGCTTGAGAAGGCGGCAGCATTAGGGTTTTGTATCATAATGAACCACCCATTTGTAGATGGCAACAAGCGTACAGGTCATGCAGCAGTAGAAACTTTTCTAGTTTTGTAACTACTCAGCCTTGAACACGGGGAACATCGGAGCGCCCATGAATAAATTGACCAGAGCCTCCAATAGATCAATCCCTTGTTTCCTCAAGGTCGATATATAGCCCCGAATTCGACAGAACATCTG
>Ga0209181_10000762_pt1 | contig 59465 bp, 29 predicted proteins | sample MAT05_FD_187208 | JGI IMG/M metagenome (GOLD analysis project Ga0209181, IMG submission 187208) | Freshwater microbial communities from Lake Fryxell liftoff mats and glacier meltwater in Antarctica - MAT-05 (SPAdes) (version 2) | ecosystem: Environmental > Aquatic > Freshwater > Ice > Liftoff...
CCCAAGATCGTCCGTGCCAGTCAGCGTGACTGTCTCCCCAGCGATTCCGCTTTCAGTAAGATCAAAGACCCCATCGTTATCCAAATCACTGTAAATAAACCCACCGATGCTCGCAGGACGCAGGTCGCCGAAGTTATTGTTCGCTCCATTCACTCCCACATTCAGCGTGATGGCACTAATCGTCTGACTCGTCGCGACGCTGTTATCCACCGTGCCGCCTGGCGTTCCCGCAGTCTCCTGGCCATCCAGCAACCCGGCAGGTTGCGTCTCGGTGATCACATACGTCCCTGGACGCAGATTCGTGAAGCTGTAGCTGCCGTCTGCCAAAGTCATCACCGAGGTGTTCACCGCGTTCCCCAGATCGTCCGTGCCAGTCAGCGTAATCGTCGTTCCTAACTGCGCGGTCTCGCCTCCGTCAAACACTCCATCGTTGTCTGCATCAATATACGCAAAGCCGCTCAACGAAGACGGCACCAGTTCACCAAAGTTGTTATCCGTACCGGCGGCTCCTTCCACCAAGGTAATCGCGGAGAACACATCGTTAGCAGACGTGCCGCCCGGCGTTCCGATCGTATCAATTCCATCGAGATAAGCAGCTGGCTGAGTTTCCGTAATCACATACGTCCCAGGACGCAGGTTCGTGAAGCTGTAAGACCCACTTGCTGCCGTCATCGTCGCTGTGTTCACCGCATTCCCTAAGTCGTCCGTGCCGGTCAGCGTGATCGTCGCACCCGAGATGCCGCTTTCTGCAAGATCAAAGATACCGTCGTTATCCAAGTCGCTATAAACAACCCCGCCGATGCTCGCAGGACGCAGGTCGCCGTAGTTATTGTTCGTTCCATCAACTCCCGCATTCAACGTAATCGCGCTGATCGTCTGGCTCGTTGCTAGTGCGTTATTTACTACACCGCCTTGGGTTCCCGCAGTTTCCTTACCATCAAACAACCCCGCAGGTTGCGTCTCGGTGATTACATACGTTCCAGGACGCAAACTCATGAAGCTGTAGCTTCCGTCCGCCAATGTCATCACCGACGTATTCACCGCATTACCAAGGTCGTCCGTTCCAGACAGCGTGATCGTCGTCCCGAGCTGCGCGGTCTCGCCGCCGTCAAACACCCCATCATTATCCGCATCTATATAGGCAAAACCGCTCAAGGAAGACGGCGTCAGCTCGCCAAAGTTGTTATTCACTCCCGTAAACCCTTCCACCAAAGTGATCGCGGAGAAGACGTCGTTCGCGGAAGTGCCGCCCGGCGTTCCGATGGAATCAATACCATCCAGATAAGCAGCGGGCTGCGTCTCGGTGATCACATACGTCCCAGGACGCAGATTTGTGAAGCTATATGCTCCGCCCGCCGCTGTAGCGGTCGCGGTGTTCACTGCGTTCCCTAAGTCATCCGTGCCAGTCAGCGTGACCGTCTCTCCCACAATTCCAGTCTCTCCAAGATCAAAGATACCGTCGTTGTCTAGGTCGCTATAAACAAACCCACCGATGCTCGCAGGGCGCAGGTCGCCAAAGTTGTTGGCCGCTCCAGCAACCCCCGCATTCAGCGTAATCGCACTGATCGTCTGGCTCGTCGCGACGCTGTTATCCACCGTGCCGCCCGGGGTTCCCGCAGTTTCCTTACCATCAAACAACCCGGCAGGCTGCGTTTCGGTAATCACATACGTTCCAGGACGCAAATCCGTGAAGCTGTAACTCCCGTCGGCAAGCGTCATCACTGAGGTGTTTACGGCGTTCCCCAGATCGTCCGTGCCAGTCAGCGTAATCGTTGTCCCAAACTGCGCGGTTTCGCCTCCGTCAAACACGCCATCATTATCCGCATCTATATACGCAAAGCCACTCAAGGAAGACGGCGCCAACTCACCAAAGTTATTGTCCGCACCAGCGGCTCCTTCCACCAATGTGATCGCAGAGAAGACATCGTTTGCAGACGTGCCGCCCGGCGTTCCGATGGCATCAATACCGTCGAGGTAAGCAGCGGGCTGTGTCTCGGTGATCACATACGTTCCAGGACGTAAGTTCATGAAGCTATACGCTCCAACTGCACCTGTAACCGTTCCGGTGTTCACCGCGTTTCCTAAGTCGTCCGTGCCAGTCAGTGTGACTGTCACTCCCACGATTCCGTTTTCACTGAGATCAAAGGCTCCATCGTTATCCAAGTCGCTGTAAACAAACCCGCCAATCGAAGCAGGTCGTAGGTCGCCAAAGTTGTTGTCCGCCCCGTCCACTCCCACATTCAGCGTAATCGCGCTAATCGTCTGACTCGTGGCGACGCTGTTATTCACAGTGCCGCCCGGGGTCCCCGCTGTCTCCTTGCCATCCAGCAACCCGGCAGGTTGCGTCTCGGTGATCACATACGTTCCAGGCCGCAGGTTCGTGAAGCTGTAACTGCCGTCCGCCAATGTTGTCGTTCCTGTAGTCACCGCATTCCCCAGATCGTCCGTGCCCGTCAGCGTGATCGTCGTCCCGAGCTGAGCGGTTTCTCCTCCGTCAAACACTCCGTCATTGTCCGCATCAATATACGCAAAGCCACTCAACGAGGACGTCGCCAGTTCGCCGAAAATATAACCGGTAGCCGCAGTGTTCTGAGGCAGCGCAAAGGTGCCAATCTGCTCATTCACAGCAATCGAGCCGCCCAAGGTCCCGGCGGTATCCTTGCCATCGAGGAACCCGGCAGGTTGCGATAATTCAATCACCGTATAGGTGCCCGGACGCAATCCTGCGCCGCTGTTATCAAAGAGGAAATTGCCGAGTATGTTTGTGGTTAGATCAAGGGAAACCGCCTGACCAAACACATCCGATCCGGTGATACGAACCGGCACGTTGTTGATGCCACTTTCGCCGCCCTGACGAATCCCATCGTTGTTGGTGTCGCTATAAACCGAGCCTGCCACACTCGATATCAACACCTCACCGAAATTGTAGGCACTACCCGTGGTGTTACTTTGTGCAGGGATGGTGAGTGAATTGATCGTGTTACTAGCCAGCGCGACGGAAACGGACCCTCCAAAATTGGAGCCGACGGTTTCCAAGGCGTCGGTATATAACGCAGGCTGGGTTTCGGTGATGACGTAAGCGCCGGGAGTGAGTCCGGTGAAGCTATACAAACCTCCGCCTGCGGTAACCGTGGAAGTATTGATGATGTTGCCGTTGATGTCGGTGCCTGTCAGCGTGACCGTTACGCCGTCAATCCCAGTATCCGCGCCGCCAAAGACGCCGTTCGTATTAGCGTCATGATACACCACGCCGCTGATCGCGCTGTTATTGACCACCACCCGCTCGGTGTCCTGGGCAGGGTCCGTATCAAGATTGAATACTTCATCTCCAGGGACCCCGCCGTAATCGCGATCCTCCGTGCCGTCGGGTCCGCCGCTGAGAACAATATTCGTGTCCTCCGCAGGATCGGTGTCCCAGTAAATCTTCGCCGTATTATCGAGATTGGTGCCTGCCAGTGTGACTGAAGTTGAAAGCGTCGCGGTGTAGGTGATCGAAATCGTCCCGCCGACAGCCAGTTGCGTGAATTTCAAATCCAGAAGACTGCCAATGGAGGCATCGCTATCCACGATAGGAGAAATACCAGTCGCAAGTCCGTTCACCAAAATGCTTCCGGTATTGAGCGTAATTCCCGCCGGGATTGCGTCGCGCAAAAGCACGTCATACGCGATGGAGTTACTCGTTCCCGTATGGGAGATCGTGAGTGTATAAGTCAGGGTCTGCCCCGGATCCGGCGTATTATCATTAACGCCTTTCACAATTTGCAGGCGCGGTTCGATCACCGTTACATCCACTGGAGGAGTCGTGATCGGAGGCTGTCCGTCTGTTGGAATATCAAAGGTCGCTTGATTCGACAGGATCGTCTGCCCCGGAGGATTGATCCCCACATTAGACGCCACATCCATGACCTGCGCGGTCAGGAATAAAAGAAAGCTGTTATTGGTCGCGTTGTTGTCTCCAGTGACCGTAATTGCGCCGAAGGTAAATGTCTGATCGTCGCCATCGCCCGTCGAACCGGTTCTTACCGGAGCCGGAACAGTTCCTGCAAAATTCGCGGTGAGCAGTCCGCCGCTGCCCGCTATGGTGGTCAGTAGAGAGTGGCTGACATACTTCAGGCCAGCTGGGAGCAAGTCCACAATACTCAGGCCATTCGTCGTGCCTTCAGGTAACGTAACCTTGAGCGCGTAAGTAACCATTTCGCTGATGCCTACATTGCTACCTGCGGTGTTTGCGTCACCGGTGCTAAACAGGGATTTCGCGTAACTGCCAATTGGAACCGTGACGCTGTCGCTATTATTGACATCGGGCTCATCGCGCTCACCCACCACCACGCCGGGCAAGGTCGTTGCCTGCGTCACTGCCGCCGTATTATTCAGGAACTCCCCAGGATTTACCGTGCTGGAAAGCTGTGCCGTGAAGATAAACGTAGCCGAGGAGCCGTCCGCAATCGTTCCTCCAGTAAACGTCACGGTGTCGCCTGCCGTTCCAAACACAAAGCCAGCCGGCGTCGTTCCCGCTGTGAAATTCACAAACTTACCAGCTGGGAACGGATCGCTTACTATGACGTCAAACGCATCCGACGTCCCGGTGTTGTTCACCACCAACGTAATCGTCATCGTGTCGCCAGCATCGCCACTCGCTAGGTCGATGTTCTTCGTAATCGTCATCTGCGGCTCTACCACCGTCACATTGATCGTGGCTGATGAAACCACTCCAACTCCGTCGCCAATAATATCCAGCGTCGCACTGTTCGGCAGGACCGTTTGACCCGGAGGATTCATGCCCACATTGCCCACCACATCCAGCACCTGCGCGGTCACCAATACCAAAAAGCTGTTGCTGTTCGCGAGATTGTCTCCGGTCACACTGATCGAACCGAAGGTAAACGTCTGGTCATCGCCACTGCCCAATGAACCAGTCCGCACTGGCGCAGGCACCGTTCCCGCAAAATCCGCAGCCAACAATCCGCCGCTCGCAGCCGCCGTGATAACCACCGAGTGACTCACATATTGCAGTCCAGCCGGAAGAAGATCCACCAACGTCAGATTCGGCGTCGTGCCTTCTGGTAATGTCACACGCAGCGCATACGTCACCGTCTCTCCAATCGTAACGTTCGACCCTGCCGTACTCGACTCGCTGGTTGCAAAGAGTTGCTTGCTCAGCGTCGCGACTGGAACCGTAAGACTGTCGCTGTTATTGACATCAGGCTCGTCGCGTTCACCCACCACCACCCCGGGTAAGGTCGTAGCCTGTGTCACTGTCGCTGTGTTATTCAGCGTCTCGTTTGGATTTACCGTGCTGGAAAGCTGCGCTGTGAAGATAAACGTCGCCGAAGCTCCGTCTGCAATCGTTCCCCCAGTGAACGTCACCGTGTCTCCTGCCGTTCCAAACGCAAAGCCAGCCGGGGTCGTTCCCGCTGTGAAGTTCACAAACTTACCCGCTGGGAACGGATCATTCACGATCACGTCAAACGCGTCCGACGTTCCGGTGTTGTTGACCACCAACGTAATCGTCACCGTGTCGCCAGCATCGCCACTCGCTAGGTCGATGTTCTTCGTAATCGTCATCCGCGGCTCAACCACCGTCACGTTCACCACAGGCGTCGTAAACAAAGCCACACCGTCTCCTGAAATATCAAAGGTCGCGCTGTTCGGCAGGACCGACTGACCCGGAGGATTCACGCCCACATTGCCCACCACGTCCAACACCTGTGCGGTCACCAAAACTAAAAAGCTGTTAGTGTTCGCGAGATTGTCTCCAGTCACACTGATCGATCCAAACGTAAACGTCTGGTCGTCGCCACTCCCTAATGAACCAGTCCGCACTGGCGCAGGCGCCGTCCCCACAAAATCCGCCGTCAACAATCCGCCGCTCGCCGCTGCCGTGATAATCACTGAGTGACTCACATACTGTAATCCCGCTGGAAGGATATCCACCAACGTTAGATTCGGGGTCGTACCTTCTGGTAAAGTCACACGCAGCGCATACGTCACCGTTTCTCCAATCGTCACACTCGATCCCACAGTGCTCGCTTCGTTCGTGGAGAAAAGTGATTTAGCAAATGTCGCAATCGGCACCGTGACGCTGTCGCTGTTATTGACATCGGGCTCATCGCGCTCACCCACCACCACGCCGGGCAAGGTCGTAGCCTGTGTCACTGTCGCTGTATTATTCAGCGTCTCGTTTGGATTTACCGTGCTGGAAAGCTGCGCCGTAAAGATAAACGTCGCCGAGGCTCCGTCTGCAATCGTTCCCCCGGTAAACGTCACTGTGTCTCCGACCGTTCCAAACACAAAGCCAGCCGGGGTCGTTCCCGCTGTGAAATTCACAAACTTACCCGCTGGGAACGGATCGTTCACGATCACGTCAAACGCGTCCGATGTCCCGGTGTTGTTCACCACCAACGTAATCGTCACCGTGTCGCCAGCATCCGCACTCACTAGATCGATATTCTTCGTAATCGTCATCCGCGGCTCAACCACCGTCACGTTCACCACAGGCGTCGTAAACAAAGCCACACCGTCTCCTGAAATATCAAAGGTCGCGCTATTCGGCAGTACTGTCTGTCCCGGAGGATTCACGCCCACATTGCCCACCACGTTCAGCACCTGCACGGTCACCAAAACAAGGAAGCTGTTGGTGTTCGCGAGATTGTCTCCGGTCACGCTGATCGATCCAAACGTAAACGTCTGGTCATCGCCGCTTCCTAATAATCCTGTCCGCACTGGCGCGGGCACCGTCCCCGCAAAATCCGCCGTCAACAATCCGCCGCTCGCCGCCGCCGTGGTCACCACCGAGTGACTCACATACTGCAACCCTGCTGGGAGAACATCCACGATAGCCAGATCGGGTGTCGTGCCTTCTGGTAAGGTAACCCGCAGCGCATACGTCACCGTCTCGCCGATCGTTACACTCGATCCCGCAGTGCTCGCTTCGTTGGTGGAGAAAAGCGATTTAGCAAATATTGCAACCGGCGTGGTAAACGTCGCGCCGTCATTGATGGTCGTCTGGCGCTCGCTATCCGCTGTGCTATTGATACCGGTGGAGCCTCCTGCCGACGCCGCATTGCTGATCAAGTTTGTCTGCTCCGGCAACACACTCCCCGGCAAACTGCCGTAGCTGACCTGCCCGGTATTGGACGTCGTGCTATTCGGCGTGACCGAAGAGCTTACGGTTCCGGTGAAAGTGACGGTAATCGTTTGTCCAACCTGCAAATTCACCACCCCGGTTGTCGTGAAATTATTGCCCGCAAGATTGAAATTCCCGTTCACCGCACCCGAAGTGCCCGTGATATTAAAGGAGGCAGGCGAAAACCCGGTCGGCAACGTGTCGGTAATGTTGAGGTCATACGCCGTGGACTGACTCGCCCCGCTGTGCGCGATGACGATCGTATAAACCGCCGAATCTCCTGCGTCGCCGACGGTTCCCGATCCGCCGATGACCACTGTTTTATCAATCGTAAGCTGCGGCTCCACCACCGTGGCGGTAATGCCGTAAGAGTTTGGCGCACCATTCGCAAACGTGTCCTGCAAAATGGAAGCCGCCGTTGCAGAGGCGAAAAGGATATTCGACGTATTCACCACCACATTATTGGCGGTCTGTGTCCAGGCAGTGCCGATGTTGGTAATGCCGCCTACAACTTCGACCCGGTAGCCGGACGAAATTTCGTTATTCTGATCAAAGTCTACCCAGCGCTCCCATGAGCCGGTTCCGGCGTTCACAACACGGTAAACGCCATTCTGCGTGGCCGTGGTCTGATTTTTCAGAAGGATGAGCTCGTTATTGGCAAGAGCGCGTCCGTCAAGTGATGTCGGTGCGCCTGTATAGGCACCCGTGCCGCCGGTTCCACCCGTCGCGTTGTAAGTGCCTGCGACGTTCGCAGTAGATGCAGCGACTACATTCCCCACCACCCAAGTGCCGATTGGCGTGAGTGTGGTCAGACCTGGAGTAAGGCCATCATTCGTTCCCACATCCAGCACCAGCGCACGATAGGTAAACGTGAAGGTGTTATTGTTTACGTTATTATCTCCGGCCACAACGATTGGCCCAGGGAAGGTGAAACGGATATTGTCGCCATCGCCGTAGATCCCAACGCCCGTTGAGCGGATGACCGATGCCGTCGCAGGCAAACCAACCGCATTAAAGATACCGCCTCCAGCCGTCGGCGTCTGGGCATCATTCAGCGTATTGATCGCCGGAGTGACATTGTTAGTATTCACCACAAACGACGGGTCAAAAGCCAGCCCCGCCGGTAAATCCACATCAATCACCAGATTGTTGGTCGTGCCTTCGGGCAGGGTAACCGTGACCTGATACGTCACAAACTCGCCGATAGTGACGTTCACCATCTGTCCCGCTCCTGTCACCTCGGTCGTTCCGGGGACATTGGTGGAAATAATCTGATGCGAAATATACGGTGGCGCCACGCCGGTCACCGTGACCTGTGAGGAAATGGACTGATTGTTCAGCAAAGCCGGATCCACGCTTGGATCATCAGGATTTGGATCATTGGACCCGGTGCGTTCTCCCGTAGGGGTTCCGACACCAGTTCCCGTCACTCCATTATCCAGCGTGCTCCAGAATAGCTCTGCCTTGTTCAGCGTTTGCTGGCCGGTGAAGACCGAGTTGGACAGCACACCATTAAAACGAATCACCACCTCCGCTCCGGGAGGCATATCCAGATTTCCTCCAAGCGGCCCACCTGGATTCAACTGCAAGACACTACCGCTCACATAGAAATCTCCCGCAACCGGCGCGGTGAAGGCACCGAACCCGGTAGTCGTCACGGAAACGATAATCGCCGCCGAAAGTGCGGGATCGATCGCATCACGTAAAATGACCTCGTAAGCGACCTGCGCATTGGCAGTTGGCGTTACGGTAGCTGCACTCCATGGAATCCCGGTAGTCCCCAGCACCACGGCTTCCACACCTTTTTGGAAGGCACGTCCGCCGTTCACGGTTCCCGATGTTACAGAAACAAGGTATTTAGCTGTGGAAGCCTCCACGCTCGTATCGAACGATACGTCTCGCGTAAGATTTCCTGCATTGAAAACGTAAATACCGTTTTGCGCCTGATTGGTCTGGTTTTTCACCAGAACGCGGTTGCCGTTTGCGAGTGCAACTCCATCAATCGAGGCCACTCCGGTAAACGCCGCGAGATTCGCTGTCGTCGCCGCTGTCACCGCCTGATCCACATTCGTCGTGATGAAGTTATTAAAGCGGATCGCGTAATCCACGGTATCTCCTGCATCCGCAGTAATGTCGGCGGAATCAATCTGCTTTACGACCGAAAGCACCGCTTCACGAATCACAATCGTCGGGTCAAACGGACTGCCTCCAGGATTGATCGTATCGTCGCCTGGGCTCGTTGTGCCGTCTAAAACCGTGACATCGCCCGCTACACCATTGTTCGCGCGGCCGTCGGTATCGTTGTAAATTAGCTGCGCCTCATTGGTGAGGAAAATACCGTCCTGATTACTAAACGTATTCCCTACCTGTGCGGTAACGCGAAGAACGAATGCATTATTGTTCGCGACGTTATCGTTTACGACCGTGACGTTTCCGAACGTGAACAAAATATCCACACCGTCACCGGCAGGGAGCGCTGCGCTGGTGGTTGGAGCACCCGTGACAGTGCCATTGAAATTGGCGGCCAGCATGAGGGACTGCGCCGCACCGGCACCGGTCTGTGTGATAACTTGGAAGGTTGAGGCGAAAAGCCCGGCTGGAAGGACGTCGTTGATTCGCAGATTGGATGTCAGTCCTTCAGGAAGCGTGACCAAAATATCAAACGTCACAGTCTCTCCGATCACCAACTCACCGAGCAACGAAGTCGTGACACTTGAATCACTGGCGCTCAACGAGCCATCACGGAAAGCTTTGTTAATGGTCGGGCCGCCGATCTGTATCGGCAGCTGTGCGGCAGTCGCGTAATCGTTGAGTCCTGTATTGAATGTGTAAGGGGTATTGTTCCGCTGTGGTCCGACGGTGAAATCGGTCTGATTGGCGTCCACGCTACGCCCATCACGCTCGCCGTTGGCGGCACCCGATGCTCCAGGTGTGGCTGTTCCGGTAGGGTTTGATCCCGCCGCTGTACCCGTGCCTGGGAGATTGCTGTAAGTCAGCTGCGCAAGCCCCGTGAGCATCTTCCCGGCAGTGACTGTCGTTGAGATTGTCGCCGTGACATCAATCTGCACATCCGTGCGAGGAGCGCCCGCCCGTGTGAGATCATCCACTGAATGCAGCACACTCAGCGTGACACGTATCGGACCGCTCGTCCCAACCACTGGAACATCCACCGTCACCACTGCTGTCCCGCTCAACGCACCAAATACATAAGGCAGATTAGTGGTGCCATCTAGCGTCGTGGTGACATTGCCGTATGGCGTGCGAATCGTCGTGCTTTGGAAAAGCGCGTCTGCATCCAGATAGTCAGTAAACACTAAGTCAAACGCTGTGATTTCATCCGCCTGCAGCCACGCCGGAGTGGTAACGCCAAGATTCATTGCAGCGGTAGTCTGCGAGAAAATCCGGGTTGCATTGACCGTCCCCTCCAATACCCGCAACTGAATCCCTTGAGGGAATTCCTGGCTCTGATCGAAGTCCTCCGCACGCGTCATTGCAACCGCCGCACCATTCCAAATATAGACGCCGTTTTCACTTCCAGTGCTCTGATTCTTTAGGAGAACCCGATCACCCGCCGAAAGATTAACGCCATCTATCGCCGCACCAGGAGCCGCAAGATTGACAGTCGCCGTGCTGGCGACGCGGACGGCATTTTGATATCCGGTAAATGGTGCAACAGCGTCAGTGACAGCAAAGGTCAGCCCCGTGGTATTCACGGCAATCACTCCTGTCGTTTCCTGCACAAAAGTGCGTCCAGCCGAGGTTCCTGCCGTCACACTCACGCGAGAGCCAAGCGTTAGCTCCGCATCCTCGTTGAAATGCTCGCTACGGGCGAGGGTTGCCGTTCCGTTGCGGGCATCAATCTGAGTCACCACATACACGCCGTTCTGCGCAGTGGCAGCCTGGTTTCTCACCAACAGAAGCTCACCTACCGCCAGAGTCTGACCATCTATCGTCAGTACGCCCGCAGGCGCAGTAACTCCGGTAAAACTCCCCGCCGCAAACGAAGCACCTGGAAGCGTGACCGTTGTCGCCACTTTGACCACCGATGCGTATTCATCGGCATACGAGACGGAATTTGAAAATTCAACGCGCGTCGTAAATGTATCGCCCGCATCCGAAGGCGGAGTTCCCACGAACTCCTTCTCCATGTCGTTGATCTGTGGCTCCACCACGGAAACCTGAGTAAACGCCGTATTTAGCGAGGTTGTGGTTGCGGTTGCAAAACCTAGTCCATTGTAGCTACCAACCGTCAACGGTGACGCCGTGGTGCCGTTGATCGTGGCCGAAAAATTGTTATCCAACGCAATACCCGCCTGCAGCCCCGTGACGTTATTCACCACCACATTAAACTCGACCACCAAATACTCGATATTTGCATCGCTCTCCGAATTGGTGAGTGTCCCAAGTTTAAAGAACATATCGGTACCGGTGTTATAGGTATCATTATCCACCGTCCTTGAGCTTGAAACGTTCGCATTACGGGGAGTCGCTCCACCAATCGAAAGACCAAAGCCGCCGGGAAGAAGATTTAGAGATGACAGCGTAGTGTCATTCCCAGCAAGCCCCGCACCCACTAATGCCAGCGGACCGCTGGAGATGATATTGCCCACGGTATCAGAAACAAAAGCCACCCGCGCGGTGCCATCATCCACATATTGCAGATTCGTCGGAAGATTATCCTGAAGCACGGCATCGGTAAGTGTGCCTTCTGGCAGTTCCATGATGAGGCGGTAACGCACAATCTCACCGGGAGTAACGTTGTTGCGGATAGCCGAAACGCTATCTATATCCATCTGGAACGCGCTAGCACCCCCATCACCGGCAATGGTAATGGAAACGACATTAGCCCAGTTAAAGCCAGCCACTGTTCCGGCAGAAGGCGTGGCGCTTTGGGAAACTCCTCCGATCTGAATCGTTAACGGCGTAAAGGTCGTTTGCCCTGCCACCAACTGATTCACTGTGCTGTTGGTGCTGTTGAGAGTGGGGTGATAGCGGTATGCTGTGCCGTCAGAATCGGTCAGGGTAATCCGGATGTTATCTGCCTGTGACCCGGAAAGAGCGCGTGCACTGATCCCGATATGCGAGTAACCGGTGAGATCCACACCTGCGAGATTGACGGTTCCGCTGCCATTTTCCGTGGCGGTCCCTGCGATCCGTATAAAATTCGGGTTGTTGGTGGTCTGCCCCGTCCAAGTGCCGGTGGTGGAGTTAAATCCCGTGCCGTTGAAGTTCGCGAGAATGAGCTTGTCTATCGTGCTCGTCTCCGAGGTCGCGACGATGTCTTTAAGGATCAATGGATTCGATACCGGTAGTGTCGCGGACGCCGTATCCGTATAGTCATTCACTCCGCCCGCCCCTGTGCGCTCATTCGCATTAGTGCCGTCGAGACTGGTCCAGATGATCGTCGCCGTGTTGCTCACAACCAACCCGACTGGGAACGCCGTCGGCAATGTTCCGGTCACGGTAATCACAATCTGCGAGCCAGCCGGAATATCCACACTATGCCCAGCCCTGGTGCGCAGGGTTCCGCCTACTAATTCAAAGTCATTGGCCGTCGCAGACGCATTTCCTGTCACACTGACCGTAAAACCACTGCCGGAAAATCCAGCGGGAAGGGGATCATCCAGCGTGAGATCGAAACTATCGCCCGCAGCCACGACGTTCAATGAACCGCCATTGCTATGGATATTAAAAATACGGGCACCATTTTCAGCACCTCCTGCGTTCACTGACACCGAAACCACCGGACGCAATATCGCCAGATTGGTCATCTCCAGCGCACGGGTCAGCACCGCAGTGCCCGTTTGGATACTGGCGGCAGCGGCGACATTGATGCTCAAGGGACGATCCAGCGCGATGGAGGTATTAGACGAACCACTCAACCCCATGATCTGGTAAGGCTGTTCATCGCCAGGAATGCTAATGAGCGCACCGACTGTCAGCGTTCCCACAACTCCTGAAACCGTGATTACCGAAGATCCTGCCAGTACCGCGCCTGTCGCCGTTCGCGTGGAAGCCGTGGCGCTGGTCAATGTGTAAACGCCATTAAGGGCCTGGTTCGACTGATCTTTCACCAACACCCGCTGTCCGACGGCGACCGTAACTCCATCCACCACCAATCCACCTCCCGCGCTCAGCGAGACACCGGTAAGTGTGGTGGCCGTAGAGCCCGTTCCGAGATTATGTCCGGTCGTAGCAGCAACCACTGGGGCTGTCTGCATGAGGCGGAAGTTGGGTGCCGTGGTGTTGATCGTGGCAACCGTGGCTTCCAATCGGTAAACCGTATTGATGTTTTCAGTGCCTTCTGCAACAGCCACTACCATCCCCGCAACAGCCTCACCATTTTGATCAAAATCCTGTGCTCTATTCAGAATATTGATCCCTGTGTAAACATAGATACCGTTCTGGGATGCCGTGGATTGATTTTTCACCAGCACGCGGTCGCCGACCGCCAGAATGACACCGTCGATCACACCGATTCCAGTAATCTGTCCAGAATAGCCGCCGGAATTGAATCCGCCCATGTTACCTGTAGTCGCCGCCCGCACTGAAGTCTGCAAAGCCCCCGCGCCCAGCGTTAGGCCGCTTCCGCCCAATACAATCCGATAGTACGCGCTGTCTCCTGCATCCAGCGCAGCCGGAAGGCTATTGGAAAAATTGGTCCCGTCGGAACTCAGCTGCTTGGAAATAAATGTATTCGGCTCCACCACCGCGACCGGCGTGGATGATGCTAGAATAATCGAGGTCACTGGTCCCGCCCCTACGGTATAGGTGAGGCTGGCGTTGTTGCCGAGAGTCGTGTCCGCCTGATTGCCCGCGACATTGGTCACCCGGGCCTGATAGGTCACGAGCAGATACTCTGAGACGCCGTCATCATTGTTTGCATTGGTTACACTCAAACCAGTGCCGCCGATGGAAAAAGCGGTTCCTCCACCCGCCGCGCTGGCGGTCCATGCCGATTGATTAAACGACACCCCGTTAGTGCCGGTTACTGAAATCAACTGATCAAATACCAGCCCCGCACTCATCGTGTCGGCTATGATTAGACCATTGGTAGTGCCCTCAGGAACACGCACGCGAAGCGTATAAACTATTGTTTCGCCGATGGTCGCCTGACCTGCATTGTTGGTGGAATTAAAACGCTGCCAGTTTACCGCAGTAGTATTTAGCGTGGTGACGCTTTGAGAAAGTGACCAAGTTTCGCCGCCGCTCACACCTCCTTCATTCACAAACACCGTGCGCCCTGCAAACAAGTCACCGCTTTCTTCCGCGTCCCCCACCCGTGCCCACCGCAGGGATTTGGTGAAAACCAGCGGATCGGTATTTACTGTCGTTACCGCTTGGGAAAGAGAATGCGAAGTCTGCTTGAAGGTAGTTCCCTCTTGAATTGAAACGCTGTAATTAACCGTCATCTCCGCAGCCTGATCAAAGAAATCCGCGCGCACCCAGTCACCAGCGGTCTGCACAAAATTGATGGGAGTGGTTCCAGGTGTCACGCCGCTCAGGTTACCCGTGGCATACAGTCGGCTGCTTTGCGTGAGCCCACTTGTTACCGAAACAATATTGCCAGCCGCTAGCTCACCGCCCCCATCCATCTGCGAAGCCCGTGCTGCCGCAAGCCCTGTATACTGAGTCCAGACCACGTTGGAGGTATTCAACACGACACTAGCGGTCGCCTGAAAATAAGTCCTTCCGCCAAACGAAGTTCCACTGGCAATTCTGACATTATAACCAGCGACCACCTCCGCGCTGCTGTCAAAGAATGAGGCCCGTTCCAAAGTGGCCGTTCCCGCAATGGCACTCACCCGGTATATTCCGTTGCGGGTTTGCGTGCCCTCGTCCACCAATACAAAGTCGTTCACCGCAAGGGTAACTCCATCGATTACCAGATTGCCCGCAGTCAAAGTCACATTGGTATAGGCTCCTGTTCCTCCGCTTCCTCCTGCAGGGTTGAAGGTTGAGCCAGTCAGATTGCCGTCGGTAGCGCGCACCCGTGCCAGCGTGTCATGGGAGATAATGGTATAAAGCCCGTTTTGCTGGGTAGTGGTCTGATCCTTCACCAAAAGATTGTCTCCAACTCCAATACTTATCCCGTCCTGGCTTGCAGATACCCCAAAGAGTCGGCCTGTAAATAGTCCTCCCGCACTTAATCCAGTATCCACACTTGCTACCCCTGCCATGTTGGCCGTAGTGGCCGCAAGGGCGGTGGCATCGGCTGTGGAGTCCACTATGAAAACCCCGTTCCTCTGCGGATTACTGCTGGAGTTGACCAGTATCAAATCGGCATTACCTAGTGTGACACCATCCACAATCATTGGCGTGACGCGGTGTGTTCCTTCGTCCACCAAAGGATTATAAAGCGCACCTTGCGCAAGCGTCAGCGCTCGCAAGGAAATTCCAGGAGGTGCGCCGATTGCCTCGTAGATGCCGTTCTCGGATAAAATTGTCTGGTTTTTGACCAGAATACGGTCGCCCTGCACGATTACCACGCCGTCCACAGATCCAGGTGCAAGACCGATGACGTCCCGTCCCTCCGGTCCCGTCCCTACAGCGAAGCCGGGAATGTTTTGCTGCGTGGCAACCCTCACGGTTTGCGGAACAATGACCTGATTCCAGTTGATCGTACGTTCGGTCCAACCCAATGGATCGGTGTTCAGTGTAGAGGGGTCGGCGGTGATTCCAAAAACACGTCCCGCATTTGCAGTCCCGGCACTTACAAGAATCTCGCGCCCATAAGTTGCCTCGCCGGTGGCATCGAGATCCGACGCCCGATTCCATGTTCCCGCCGCACTGACCACATAAATTCCGTTCTGCGCAGACAGAGTTTGGTCTTTCACAAGCACCCGGTCATTTACTGCCAGCACCACACCATCCACTGTACCGGGTGCACCGGTGAAACGTCCCGGGATGAGGGGGCTGGAGGTAAATGTCGCTGCGATGTTTCCTACAGTAGCCACCTGCGCATTTGCAAAGGTAGCTCCCTGTGCATAAGGCAGATTGGAGGCGAAGGAAAGGCGGCTGTTAATCGCTCCTTCACTGACACTCACAAAGTAGCTGGTGATAATTTCACCCGGTAAATCCCAGGCGGCAACCCGCGTCAGAGCGCCAGTGACGCCGATGGCAGAAACCCGGTAAATCCCATTTTCCGCTGTTGCTGCCTGGTTTTTCACCAGCACAAAATCATTCACTGCGAGGGTAGCGCCATCCACAATCAAAAGGCCACCACTCAGCGTGATATTGCTCAATGTTCCGGCGCTGGCATTATATACTGAGCTTGGAAGCGCGGCAGTGGTAGCGACGCGGGCATCGATGCTGGAAGAGATAGACGCAAAAGGTTGGGCAAGCACCCAGGTAACCGGGCTGGTGTTTAATGTCACTGAAGCAGTTTGCTGGGCAAAAACACGCCCGGCATTTATCGCTCCTATCGCGATATGGGCACGGTAACCGAGGGTGACTTCCGCGCTGGAATCAAAGAATGCCGCGCGGTCCAGGGTGGAAGTTCCACCGATCGTGGTGACGATGTAAACGCCGTTCTGCGAAGCTACGGCCTGATCTTTCACTAGCACGAGATCACCGATTTCAAGAGTGGCTCCGTCCTGGATATTGCTCACCAAGGTGAATTGACCAGTGCCTCCCGAGCCTCCTGTAGGATTAAATGCGGCGCCTGCGAGCGGGGCGGTTGTCGCCACGTGAACCACTACGTTGGTCGCATCCAGACCTGTCCCGGTCAATTCCTTCGTAAAACCTGGTCCGGCAATGGACACCTCCGCAGTGGCAGTCGGATCTTCTGTGGTGAAGTCATCGCCCCCTTCAACGCTGGCGATATTTATCAGCGATGCCGTATTGATCAGAATCGAACCTGCGACTGCATTGGTGGCAACCGTAAGATCGTAAGTCACTACAATGATATTGGACCCATCCGTGATCGCCACGCCGTTGGAATCCTTTCCACGATTCATTCCGCCAGTGTCACTTCCCGGGCCTTTTACATACGTATCGGCAAGGATGATCGTGAATGCCTTGGACTGCGGATTGAAGGTGTAGAAATACTCAACGCCGACCGGGGTGGAATCCGTGTAGGTGATTGCGCTGGTATTGATCGTCGCGGGGGCGGTGCCGAGCTGGAAGCTTCGATTGCCCCCTGCGGTCCCGCCGAGCACTGCGATGCGCTGGTTGGTGACAAATTCATCGACGTTATCGAAATCCGTCGCCCTGGTTAAAGTAACGCTCGAAACCTGAAATGCATCTCCATTGGAAGCGGCAGCGATCAAGCCGGAGCCAAGGGTGATTTGCGTGGGCGCGCCAACCGGGTTGTTGGTGGAGGCGACGATGTAAACAACACCGCCCAGTGTAAATTGCGAGCCGGGTGTGACTACTGCGGAAAGCCCGGTGACGTTTAGCACGGTGGCACCGATGATTGCCCCGGAGGTCAACGTGCCGTTTGCCGTGGTGAGTGCGCTGACCTGATAGACCCCGTTCTGGCTGGTGGTCGTCTGATTTTTCACCAGCACGCGGTCATTTAATTCCAGCAACAGTCCATCAAGAATACGGGGAACCCCGAGGATGGTGCCGGTACCGTTGGAACCAAGGAGGTTCGCAGTCGTGGCAACCAGCGCGGTGGAATCCACCAACTGCCGACTGATAAGTGTGGTGCCATCCCCGCGGTGCACGGTGAGGTCAACATCCGCGGCAAAGGTCGCCGCTGAACCGGGTGCCACATATCCATCAGGAATTGTGTCACCAAGGATGGTGTCGTAAGCGTCGGCACGTCCTTTATTTTCCACTCCGATGCCGAAGCGCACTACGGCGCCGGCGTCCAAAGTACCTGCATTTAAATTCGAACCATCAATTGCCTTGAGTTGGGAGGTCGTGATGGGGATTAGCGGTGTTGCAGTAATGGTGGACGGATTTGACGGATCGGAAAATCCCAGAATCCCCGTGGTAATCTGGCTTGTTTGATAACCTACGATTCCCTTGTAAATATCGCCCACCGCTGGCTCCAACACCTGCACTTGAATGATTGCATTCGAGGTGCTGGCTACCGCCGGAGTCTGTGTATTGCTCTCGCTGGCTTGGACCTGATTGGTGAGAAATAAACCGTCCGCAAACGGCTGATCACTGACGGTGACCGTAAACAAGATGTCTACCGTCCGAAGCGTGTTGGTCGTATCGCTTATTTGTAACGGATAGGTGAAAGAGACGAGATTGTCTCCAGAGTTGGCGCTGACAGTTGGCTGCGGTGAACCCGCGACTAGACGCAGTGTTTCCGTCGGCCCCCATTTGGCGAGGCCAGCAGCAGGCACCGCCGCACTCGGCGCGGAATAGTCAAATGCCGAGACTTCCGTCGCGCTAAAGATCGGTAGCGGAAGGTAGTCTTTTAAAATCAGCTTTTCGATGTCGCCGGATGGAATCGTAAGACGCAACCGATAGGTCAGGGTATCGCCAGGCAACACAAGGATTTGCCCGCCAGAACCCGTTACCGAAGTCAGATCGGTGTTTCCATTCACTGCGTAAATGGATTTAACGACCGTCGTGTTGACGATTTCAACGCTGACGCCGGAACCATCCGCCTCGCTTTGACCGGTCGTGGTTGTCACATTATTAACCTGCAACAGATCGCCAGTAACTGTGATAGTATCGGTCAGGACGTCGCGGGGATTGATCGAAGCTTCGCCGCTTGGAAAATCATCCGTAAACGCATCCAAAATCACCGTGCGAAATTTGATCTGAGCGGTGGTGCCGGTAAAAAGACCGGGATTGCTTGGGATTGGGGTTCCGCCAGTGCCGCCATTGGGAATACCACCACCTACCAGCTTGACGTCCTGAAGACGGGTTACCATCTCGCTGGAAATCCGGAAACTTACCGTACTCTGCCCATTGTTCACTGCGGGATCTATGGTGAAAACTGGCGGCGTAGCGACCGCCCCCGTCCAGTTCTGAGCGACAGTGTAATTGGCAGAATTAAAACCGACCGCTGCGAACGTCGTGCCGTGCTCCACCCAAGTCAGGGTTGGCACAAACGAAGCATCAAAATGCTGACCATCCGAAACGAGGTCGGAGAGATTCAGATTTTGAAAGGCAAAGTAGTCTGAAACCTGGACGTTAATCGTGTATTCCAGTACGTCCCCAGGGGTAGCTCCCGCAGCTCCAATATCGGAGATAATCGCCACCGACTTTTGCGTGGCGATAGATTTTGCGGTCAGCGTATGCTCCGGACCGACAGGGTTGAGAGAAACCGGTGTCGGTAAATCACGGGTATCAATCGGAATCCAGGTCCCGCTGACACTGGCATTATTGCTAACGGCAACATCGTCTCCAGAGTTGGCGTTGATGATCACCGCCGTAGTGCTGTCCACCCTGGGAATATAAAAGCTGAACGTATAAGAGGCATCCACCCCTGCGCCACCTGTCACCGAGTTCAGAGTCCGACTGAGCGTTCCTCCTGGGGCTACTGTGCTCGGCGTCACCCGCGCCGGGACATTTTCCGTGCCGCCTGAAAGCGCATCCAAACTCACATACTGCATGGAATTTGGTAAAGAATCGGTGATTTGCAAATTCGTAATCGTCTGCCCGTCCGCTAAATCAATATCCACCCGGTATTGGCGGATGAAATTCGGCCCCGTCGCAGTTTCATCTTCCGGCCCAATATAGACCTTATTCAGAGTAAAAAGTACCGGCGTGATGGAGCCGCTAGCGTAGACGGGATCGATGATCGAAGGATCGGTCGTCGGATTATCCAGCGCATCATTTCCATACTGAAACCCACCTCGTGCCGCGATACTCAGCGGCACATTGGCATCCGCAAGATTGCTCGTCTGAAGATTGATCAACAGAGGTGCCGCAGGTTGATCCGGGGTAAAGCTTCCGAATGGAAGCTGCAAAACCACCAGTTGATCACCTTCACCGTATCCAAGCGGAGCAGTGACCACGACCGGATTTCCTGAGGCGTTCTTCGCATACGGATGAGTCGCCTGACTCAGCGCATCAAATGTCAAAACCGTGGCAGTAACAGGCTGGCCAAGATACGTCGCGTTCAGAAACGTAATACCATCATCTACCTCACCGCCCGCTCCGTCTGCCCCTGTTTTATCCACCACCAGATCAATGTAAGGACCGAACCCCGTGTCTACCAGCGATGTATTATCGAAAGTCGCTGTAACCTGAACGGTATCACCGATTTTTACATTCCCTGGAACCTGAAGTGAGACATCGGGCGTCGCACTATAAAGGATTCGTTCTTCACAGGATTCGAGGAAAAGTTCGCGACGAGACATTGAGGTCAGATGGATTAAAGCTGGATGTTATAAAGGCGCAGGGGACGCCTGTAACTAGGCCGTGCATGACTTACTGCAATTTATCAGAAAAACAACGTGCTATTTAAAGAAAAGTTAACATCGTTAGAATTTTTTTCTCGTTTTAGTCAGGAAAAGTCTGGCAGTGTGTAAATGACCCATTTTTATGCAGATACATAAATCGCTTTTCCGTCCGCAACTCGCAAATCTCCATAAATGCTGCGCTATTTTGGCGCTAGGATTTCTCTCCTCGACTGCATGGAGTCAAACCGTCGAGCCTCAGCCTGTAGCCGATCCACAGGCGGCGGACTTTGACATTCAGCCTTATTACCGGCAGGTGGATGCCATTCCTAACAAGCCAAAGTCCTTCGCAAAGGATAAGGCACCCGCAAAGCTACTTCCCGATTTTTCGCCTTGGTGGATTGAAAGTCAGCGTAAAAGCCTTGGGAATGTCGGAAATCCTAATAGTTTTTCCGTCGAAAATCTCTACGAACGCGCTTTACGCAACTCCAAACAAATTCAGGTATTTAGCGACCTTCCACTGATTCGGGAAACGGGAATTCAGGAGGCGAAGGGCGCTTTTGATACAAACACCTTCCTGCGTGGGATGTTCGGACATGACAACGACCCCGTCGGCAATGTGCTTACCACTGGCGGCGCAAATCGGTTCGAGCAGGACGCCTGGGATTTTGAAGCGGGTGTCCGCAAAAAATTTGTCACCGGCGGCGAGGTCACGCTTTCGCAAAAGCTTGGTCGGCTGGATAATAACTCGATTTACTTCAATCCAAACCCACAGTCCACCGCCAGTCTTTCCCTGTCAATCGTTCAGCCGCTCTTGCGTGGCGCTGGGGCCACTTACAATCGCTCGATCATCGAGATCGCCCGGTTCGACTCTCTGGTGGCGATCAGCGAATTCGTCCGTCAAAGCGAATCCCATCTGCTGGAGATTACCCGCACTTACTGGGCGCTGTATGCAGCCCGCGTGACCTATCTGCAAAAATCCAGGCTGGTTGAGGAAACTCAAAATGTTGTGGATGAGCTGTATGCACGTCAGAAAGTGGACGCCCAGAAAACCCAGCTTTTCCGCGCGCAAAGCTCGCTCGCTACACGCCGGAGCGACCTCGTTCGCACGGAAGCCGCCGTAAAAAATGCGCAAGACCGTCTCCGCGCGCTCACTAGCGACCCGGAATTGCTCAACGCACCGGACTCGGAGATGATTCCTTCCGACCGACTCGTGTTACGCAATTTAAAAGTAGATCCTCAAAATGCAGGGCAATCTGCGCTCCGCAATCGTCCAGAAATCACGCAGGGTTTCTTGCAACTCAACGCAGCCCGAGTCCGCGAGAAAATGGCGAAGAACGAAATGATGCCGGAGCTTAACCTGGTGCTGGAAGGCTCGCTAAAAGGACTGGCTGGAAGTGACGTCGGCACAAGTTTCAACCGGGAATACACCGAAGGCGGCCCCGGCTACCGTGCCGGACTCGTTTTTTCGTTTCCTTTGGAAAACAATATCTCCCGTGCGCGCTACGAACGGCGTCAGTTGGAAACCCGCCAGCAGATCAGCCAGATCAAGACGACCATTGATACCGTGCTGCTGGAGGTGAAAGTGAGTGCCCGTGAAGTCACCACCGCCTGGCGCGAGACCCAAGCCAAATACGAGGCATCCCATGCGTTTACGGAGGACATCGAAACCCTCAACGCGCGGCGCAAGCTGGAAGATCTTAAAGACGAAGCGCAAATCTCCGACTATCTCGACACTATCCTCGACTCTCAGGAGCGTAAATCGCTGGCCGACGAGGAATTTATCCGCGCTGCCGCAAATTATCAGATCGCGATCGTCAATCTCGAACGCGCCAAAGGCACGCTCCTCGCCTACTCCGATGTCTCGATCATTCGCGGCAAGGATGAGAATAACAAACTCCCCAAGCTTTGGCTGGAAAAAGGCGCGCGTGACGATAAAAACGTCGTCCCTAGCGAAAAGTAAGCAGCACGACTTGAGCTGGGAGCGGACGGTTTCATAACAGCTTGTTAAAAAACGGTGCCAATACACGCACTGCGATGAAATTCCCCTTCCTGTTTCACCGTCAAAACTCCCGCAAAAACAGTGCGGAATCCTTGGCGCTGGTGCATGCGCAATTAAAGGAGCTGTCTAACGAACCCGATTCCCAACTCCGGGAGCGCACTGATGCCCTTCGCGGGAGTCTTCGTAAAAATTCCGCCGACTGCCCGGCGGCAGCAATCGCCCTAGCAGCGGAAGCTATTCGCCGCATTCATCGGCTCGAAGCTTACGACGTACAGTTTCTTGCAGGCTTCTCCCTCGCAAACGGCGAGCTTGCCGAGATGGCAACCGGCGAGGGAAAAACGCTCGCCGCACTTCTAGCTGCATTTTACTACAGCCTTCACGGGCGCGGGGTGCATGTCGCCACCGTGAACCCCTACCTTGCCGAACGCGACACGGAGTTCGCCGTGCCGGTTCTCGCGCTCCTTGGCGTTTCGGTTTCCTGTTTGATTGGAAATGAAAACCCCGATAAAAAACGCGCCTCCTATACCTGCGACGTGACCTACGGCGTTGGCACGGACTTCGGCTTCGACTACCTCCGTGACCAGCTTTCCATCCGTGCCGCAGGCCGTACCGAGCCGCACTTTCACGAAATCCTGCTCGGAACCGAGCCACGCAAACCCTCGCTAATGCAGCGCGGACACGCCTTTTCTATCATTGATGAAGCCGACAGCGTGCTGATTGATGAGGCGCGCAGTCCGCTGATCATTTCCGCAGGCGCGAAGACTCCCAGCCGCACGCCGGAGGTGTATCGTCTCGCGGATCGCGTCGCCGGAGACCTCGATCCCGACACTCATTTTATTGCGGATAAAAACGCGGCGGGATTCACCCTCACGCCCGAAGGCAAACAGCGCGCGTTTGAGCTTCTCGACGACACCGCGCTCGGTCAAATCCGTCGCATCTGGCAGCAATACGTCGAGCACGCGCTTCATGTCCGTCATCACTTGCGGCACGACGTTCACTACGTCGTGGATAAAGATAAAGTCATGATTGTTGATGAATTCACCGGGCGTCTGTGTCCCGACCGCACTTGGCGCGACGGATTGCATCAAGCCGTGGAAGCGCGGGCGGGCGTGACGATTACTGAGGAAAACAGCTCCGAGGCGACCATTTCGCGTCCTGCATATTTCCGTCTATACGAGCGCATCTGCGGACTCACGGGCACCGCTGCCGAAGCCGCCACCGAGCTGCGACAAAGCTACAAACTCTGTACTACGATTATTCCGCTTCACCGTCCCTGTCATCGCGAGATTTTGCCTGACCGTGTTTTTAAAGACCGCTTCACAAAACTTGCCGCCGTCGCGAAAGACGTCGCCGCTCGTCATGTCGCCGGGCAGCCTATTTTGATCGGCACGCGCACGATCGAAAACAGCGAGGCGGTCGTGGAAGCGCTCAAGCCGCTCAATCTGAAGTTACGGGTGCTCAATGCGAGACAGGACGCCGAGGAGGCGGCGATTATCGAAAATGCCGGACAACCGGGCGCGATCACTATCGCTACCAACATGGCAGGTCGGGGCGCTCACATTCCCGTTCCTGAAAAAAGTAGAAGCGCAGGCGGCCTCCATGTCATTGGACTCGAGCGCCACGAAAGCGCGCGGATTGACCGGCAACTGATCGGGCGCACTGCGCGTCAGGGCCAGCCAGGAAGCGCACAGTTTTTTCTCAGTCTGGACGACGATCTCATTCTCAAGCAGACGCCCTTTTCTGACGCCAAACTGGAAGACTTCAGCCGCACTGACGAGCTTGCTCCTGATGTCGCTGCTTACTTTCTGCGCGCGCAACGCAAAGCCGAACAGCTCGACCGCGCCCAGCGCCGCATGCTCGCAGCGCATCACGAGTGGATTGATGAGTTGAAACAGGCGCTGTAGTGCGAGTCCGCTTTTTTCATCGCTTCAGATGAGCGTTGCCTGAATAAGCCCGCCGCCGTTTAATGACGTCTCGAAACACCCATGCTTTCACCGCGTCGTCATTATATATTTTGTTCACTGCTGATACTCCTGCTGGGAATCGCCCGCGCCGAAGATCTCGCAATCATCGGCTATATTGAGCCCTACAAGACGATTACGGTTTCGGCCGCAGATCAAGGTGTGATCAGTGAAATGCTGGTGGAGGAAGGAGCTTCGGTAAAAGAAGGTCAGGTTCTCGCAAGACTGGAAACCAACGCCCTCCAAGCGGAACTCGAAATCGCCCAGGCGGAGGTAAAACTCCAGGCCACCCGGCATCAGAAGCTTACCGAACTCGCCGCCGCCAACCGCTCTACACCTGAGGAGCTCGATCGCGCGCTGACCGACCTCACTATTAAAAAAGCACAGGTTCGTAAAATAGAGGCGCTCATTGAAAGCCGCACCATGCGCTCACCGGTCAATGGCGTCGTCAGCGAAATCAAACGCGATCCCAGCGAGTCGGTATCAGCAGCAAGCCCGCACGTCCTCACCGTGGTGCAGGTGGATAAGCTCATCGTGAACCTGTTTCTGCCACCGGCAAAAGCCGCAGCATTAAAAACCGGCGACGTCATAAACCTCCGCCTACTCGACGAGGAGGCGACCGTTTCCGCAAAGGTGGACTTCATCAGTCCCGTCACCGATGCCGCAAGCGGTACCACGCGCGTCAAGTTTGCCCTCGAAAATTCCGATGGGAGCCACCGCAGCGGCGGACGCTGCACACTGGCGGAATAACGTCGGACGCCTCGTTCGTAACGTGGTTTCAACCACGGCGGCTAGGCATTTATTCATGCAACTGTTTTCTTTTAGAAGGTCATGAAAAATGCGTGATGAAGTTCGGGTCAGAAGAGGAGGAGGGGAAGTTCCTGTGTTCGGAAATCTATAGCAGTTTATTGCAGGTATCGCGTGATTCTGGGGGATATCGAGGGTCGCCATTGGCGCTGGAGGCCGCTATTTTTCTGGTTTCTTAAGATATTCCGACGACTCACTTTACTTTTGTAATCAGCAGGTCGTCGGTTCGAATCCGACTGCCGACTCCATTGCAAGCCCCTTGTAAACAATGGAATACTGAGCGCGGCGCTCAAAGTCAGTTTTTTGGTGAAACGGTTTACTGCCGTTATGCTGCCAAAACGTTTACGCCGCCGCCTTTTTCATCAACGGTTCTATGGAAATCCTTGTCTGTTTTGAAATTCAGAGTTCAGTGGCTACCAGATTAGACCGAGGTTACAGTTCAATCACCAACCCTGAGGCTTGTTGATTAAAGCCAAGGCATGATACGAGCACTTTGCTTGCGCTAAACCCACCTGACTCATTACCCGCACTTGGCATCGGCATTTGTTGCTTTTGTAACGACTGCCAACCCACGATCACCTGCAAAAGTGAGCTTGCGCCTATCGCCTCACCCAAGGACGGTTTTGGTGCATAAACGCGCTCCGTCTTGCAATGCATGGATAGCGCTGAGTGCTCAATGGCATCCACGAATGTACCATTTGCACAAGACACGACCGCATCGGGGGTGTCATTGGCGAGCAAGTCTCCATAGACCTTTTTGAGTGCAGGTAGTGCTTCGCTCCTTCTCGAAAAAGAAATGCCCGGGTGGATTCGTGACAGCTTCACCTGTCCCTCCCTCGCGACAACCACCGCTCCAGCTCCTTCGCTCAGGATTGTCCCACGCGGACGTTTCGAAAACACATCCATTTGAGGAATGTTGGCGCTCAAGCGCCACGCGTAATGTGCTTCACATAAAATCCAGTCGATTTCCTCTGCGCCCACAACCACACAGCGATCAATATCCTCCGTATCCAGCAATTGTTCTGCAAATGCCAGTGCCGAAATTCCCACCGAGGCGTCTCCTACGAGCGTATAACTTGGACCATCAATTCCTAGCTGTGCAGCCAGATGACTTGCCGGGGCATTGTAAACCGTTTCAGGGAAGAGCATCGGACTGACCGTGTTTGATCCACCTTTCACAATTTGCTCATAAAACCTGCGGGTATAAACGACAGCCCCGTTTGAGACCGCAAAAACAACAGCGGTTCGAGCTGCGGTTTCGGAATTAATAGCAACCCCCGCGTTCTCCATTGCGGCAAGACCAGCAGCCATCGAAAAATAGCTGATAGGACTGGCTCGGCGCAAACGAGGCACCTTTGAAAGATGTTCTACAAATTTTACCGGAACCGGCATCACGGGATGCAGCCGTCCAGTTTCCAAGTTTTTCTCCATCGTGATCTCTCCCTTTTCTCCGTTCATCAAACGCTCCCACACTGGATCCAGTCTATTTCCCAGTGGAGTAACCCAGCCACAGCCTGTGATATAGGCACTCATCGAGCGGCCTCCTGAAATACAACACTAGCGTTGGTGCCACCAAATCCAAACGAGTTGGAAATCACCTTGCGAACCCTCGCCGGGCAGGAGTGATTCGCAACTACGTTCAGCTTCCACGCATCATCCGGCTCCACATAGTTGATATTGGGCGGGAGAAATTGATGTTGGATCGATAGCACTGAAAAAATGGCTTCAATGGCACCTGCCGCACCCAGCGAATGTCCCATCATGCTCTTGGTGGAACTCACCGGAACCCTGTTGCCAAACAGCCGTTCAATCGCCCTGCCCTCGCTGGCATCATTAAAGGTTGTCGCAGTGCCATGTGCATTGATGTAATCGATAGCTTCCGGAAGCACTCCAGCGTCTTTGATTCCTCGTTTCATCGCGAGCTCGGGGCCAATCCCGCTCGGATGTGGCTGTGTAAGATGGTGGTTATCCGTGGAAATTCCGTAGCCAATGATTTCAGCAAGAATGTTCGCGCCACGCGCTTCCGCCAGATCCCAGTCCTCAATCGCTAGAAGCGCCGCTCCTTCCCCCAAAACAAGCCCGGAACGATTTTTATCGAAAGGTCGCACTTTATCCTGGGTCGAAGCCTGGAGGGAATCAAAGCCGACATGCACCAGCTCCGAAATAGCATCGTAACCTCCGCAAAGAATACGTTTATAACTCCCCGAACGCACAAGCCGGAAAGCGTGCCCGACCGCGTTGGATCCGGACGCACACGCATTGGCAATAATTTGCGAAGGAACACTAAATCCACCGATCACCATGGCATCCAGCACCGCCTTTTGCGGGGAATAATTTGACAGCCACTGCGCCTGCCTGCGGTCGCGCTTTTGCAAAACCTGTGACCGATAAAACTGCTCTCCGAAAGACATCCCCCCACTGGTGGTGCCGATCACCATTAATTCCGGCTGAAAATGTGGATCATGATCCACCACCTCTCTTACAGCCTTCATCATCATTAGACTTGCGGGATGAGGTTGCCTCCCTTTTCCGGAAAGTTTTGGAAAAGGCACCTGTCCGGCACGTTTCGATCTGCATTTCGACGTATCGAAACTATCGATGTCCGACACACAATCGCGTGCAGAACGGAGTGACGCCAGTGTCTCCGCAAGGCCAATTCCAAGAGGGCTCACCACTCCCATCGCGGTTATCGCTACACGGGCTTGATGTTTTTTAGGAAAAGTTCGCTGCACGTTGATCAAAAAACCTACGCTACGCGGGAACCCCCGACTAAAGCAACGCGGCGATTCAGCAAAGATTACATTCCCTGTTTTCCGGACTTCAAAGCGGCAAGCTCAGCGCTTTCCTCTTTCGCAACGGCATTCAGCGCACCATATGCGGTCGCTTCATCATTAAACGCCCGAATTGCTGCCGGATCCGTGCCGAGCGTCGCTCTGCGCTGCTGCATTTGTTGATACCAGAAAGACAACCTGCTTTGTAAAAGCGCAACCTTCTGCTGCTTTTGTGTAACCTGACTCTGGCTGTAATAGCCGCCAGAACCCCCGGCTTCTTCATCACCATCATCTTCGTCCTCGTGCAACACGCTGGGACTTGCCTGCTCTCCTTCAAATTTCGCCATTTCGTCGGAGTTCATCTTTTGCTCCTGCCAGAGGCTGTTTCCGAGCCAAGGCACCATCAGCCACATCCCCGCGATACATATAAAGCCACCCCGTTTTGCCTGATTGTAAAACCGGACCAGAAACATGAGCTCTGCCAGCGGAATGTAACGCAAGGCCAGATTCCAGATCGTTCCCAGATCGCCACCTGAATCATGCACCATGATCCAACGCCCGACAATGTAACCGCCTCCACCCGCAACCGCTAAAATCGTTAATATAATTTCGAGCATATTAGAGTGGTTCAAATTCGGGCTTCATTTCGGGTTCGTCCTCCTGAAGACCGTCTCTCAGCAGAATAAAAAACATATATCCAAAAACGCCTACTTGGATCAGCGCGACAAAGAGCATTCCCAAAGCGAGCGCAAACCCATACTCCATGGAGCTGCAAATGGTAATCGCAGCCGTCAGGATCGAGAGTCCAAACACTAGGGTTGCGCCAGGGAAAAACTGATCGGTCGCCGGACCGCGCTCTTTCGCGATCTGTCGAAAAAAGGCCAGCGCCAGTAAAATAAAGCAAGCTGCGGTAAGCCCGTTAAACACCTTGCTGCTCCACCCTGGTGAATAGGGCGCGGATGCAAATGTATCGTAACCTCCATGAGCGATCACCACGCCTATAAAAGTCAGCAGGAAACGTTTGTAATGTTTACGCGGCGAGGAAATCAAATCGCATAACGCCGCACCCAGCAGCCCCGTGGCTGCAAAGTGTAAAAAATTTGCGGTTAAAAATCGGGCAAACGCCGTCGCTGGTGTTCCTATGCGAAAGTAATTTACGTTTTCTAAAATAGCGAAACCCAGTCCTACACAGGCCGCAGTCACCAGCATCTCCAGCCTGCTCTTGCGCCATAGCAACACAGGCACAAATGGCAGAAAGAAAAGTAGCTTGCAGACTTCCTCGCGTAACCCAACTCCGGCGATAAAGAACCACGCATCTTCAAAAAACAGTCCCTGTTGTTTCATCCCCCATTCCTCAGACTGATATACATCCAGAAAGAGCACGGGCAACGGACTGAAAATGCCCACTGCAATCGCAAGCAAAGGAATCCAAAACCGGAAGCTAAACACGCTTCCCGCCTGGATCATCTGCCAGGCAAGCAACAGCCAGACACCTCCCGCAATCGAAGTCAGAACAATCGGAGTCATGCTGGAAAAGCTTTCTTTCTGAAGCACCAAAAGCGGTTTCCAGACTGCCGACCACGCACGCTGTTTCATCGCCACCCTCAGTGATATTTCCGGAGTAAAATAAGCGGCATAAGAAGGTTCCTTTTCCAAGGCTGCAAGCTCATCGATCTGCTGCTTGCTCCAATAATACGCCACCATTTTACGACAGCATTCCTTCGCATCGGGATGCCCCGCAATTTCACGCTGATAATACATCACTGCACGACTCGCCTTTTCCCCCGAATCGATCATCGTATCTCCGATCAATTCATTGGCATAACGCGGCGGCTTCACTTGATACGCCAGAAAAAGCAAATCCGCACCGGGTTCACCTAGATGGGAATAAAGACTCTGCCAGTAAGCATACGAAACCTGTTTTTCAGACATGCTGAGTTTGCTCCCACCCAACGCATTGGAGACCTCCGCAATAGCCTCGGGCGTCGAGGTGTCGCAGTTGCGCAATCCAGCCAGTACCCGCTCCATGTTGGGATGCGGACTAACCAACTCGGGCTTTAGCTCTATCCCCAAATCCCTGAACCTGATGCTCTCACGAAACTCGCTGGAAAGTTTGTTCGCGAGGTTGAGATAAATCTCCTCCGGTTCTTTCGGCTGAAGACTTCGACCTAGGTAAATTCCCAAGCCAATAATCACCACCGCACCCCATAAAAGAAAATGGGGATTCCGGGTCCATTCATAAATCGTAATCCGCCAGCCGCGGATTTTCACATTCCGGTTAATCTGAGGAGGTTCGCTAGAGTCTTGTGGGGAAAAAGACATCGCGCTTGAAAGCAGAACCTTGATAAAAAGGCGAGGATTTTATATCTCGCTTGATAACTTACTAAACCAACTCTACGTCATGAAACTTCCCTTGGCTCCCTCCGCCGACTTGGCTAGGTTCCGCGCTCCTTTATGAGCCAGGCAGCCGACATGATTTACCTCGATAGCAACGCCACCACCTGTGTTGACCCGGCTGTCGTGCAGGAAATGCTGCCTTATCTCACTGACTTTTACGGCAATCCATCGAGCGGCTATCGCTTTGGACAACGCGTCAACGAAGCCTTGGAAATCGCGCGTGCAAGGACCGCCGCTTTGATCGACTGCGCACCGGAGGAGATTATTTTTACAAGCTGCGGAACCGAGAGCACCAATGCCGCTCTGCATTCCGCGCTCCAAATGGATCGAGACCGCCAGCACATTATCACCACCCGAGTAGAACACAGCGCAACGCTGAAGTCCTGCGAAGCACTCGCCAAACGTGGCTATGAAATCACTTGGCTGGGCGTCAATCAGAGCGGCCAGATCGATCTCGCTGAACTGGAACGTTCCATTCGCGACGAAACCGCCGTTGTCTCCATCATGTGGGCGAATAATGAAACGGGTGTGGTTTTCCCTATTCAGGAAATCTCGAATATAGTCCGGGAAAAGGGTGCGGTCTTCCATACCGATGCCGTCCAGGCTGTAGGGAAAATCCCGATTACGCTCGCAGACGCAAAGATCAACCTTCTCTCGATCTCCGGCCACAAGCTGCATTGCCCCAAAGGCATCGGCGCACTTTACGTCAACCGCCGCACCCGCTTCTTCCCATCCATGCTCGGTGGCGGACAAGAAAACGGCAAACGCGCTGGGACTCAAAATGTCGCCAATATCGTGGCGCTCGGAAAAGCGTGCGAGCTAGCTGGCACGGCACTCGAAAAGGAAAACACCGCCGTAAAAAAACTACGCGATGATTTTGAAGCCGAAATTTTAAAGCGGATTCCAGACGTGCAGGTGAACGGCGACCTCGCCAACCGCCTGCCCAATACCTCCAGCCTGGCATTCGCCGGTGTCGAATCCGAAGCCGCGCTCATCCTACTCGATCAAGCCGGCATTTGCTGCTCGGCTGGGTCGGCCTGCACGACCGGCCAGCACGAGCCGTCTCATGTCTTGCGGGCGATGGGCTTCGATGACACCCGCGCCCGCAGCAGCTTACGGTTCAGCTTCAGCCACTTTAATACAGGAGACGAAATCACTCGCGCCCTCCAGATCATCCCGGGGGTTATTGAAAAAGTGCGGAAGGTGAATGTATCAGCATAAGAGTTTGTTGAAAAACTTGGACATGCTTTGGCTGAATGAATCCGAAGGTTCTTATAATACTCATCACGACATCGGTTGATTCATAGTGGAGGGAAGATTGTTGAAAGAAGGTAAACACTGGCATTTTTTCACACTTAAAATCTCACCTTATTGGTGAGCGATCCTTCCAGTTCTTTTCATCCCCATTGCCGATTTAAGGATAAGTGGGTCTTGGTTTCATGAAGCGTCGTGGTAGGAAATGGCGCGCTTCTATATCGCACATGAAATCCCTCTCCGTTCTCATCGTCCTGCTCATCACTCTGGGCTGGGTTGCGAAAGGATGTAGTGCCGAAAGCCCTGCGACCAAGCCAGCCGGCATGGAAGTTTTTCAAAAAGCTGCCGGGCGCATTTACTGTGGCTCACAGCCGGATGGAGAAATGGATTTTAAAGAGATGGCAAAAATGGGAATCAAACTGGTGATCAGTGTGGATGGTGCGGTGCCTGATGTTGCAGCAGCAAAGGCTAGCGGCATCCGCACGATTCACCTGCCGCTCGGATACGACGCCGTTCCACCAGAGGCCGTGGTGGCCTTCAGCGAAGCACTCAAACAAACGGATGCACCCATATTTATCCATTGTCATCACGGCAAACACCGCGGGCCCGCCGCCACGGCAATCGCGGCCATGATCGATGGCACCATGGACTCCGCCACGGCACTGAAATTTCTGGAAACCTCAGGCACAAGCAAGGATTACAGCGGGCTTTGGCGGGACGTGAGAGAATTCAAAGCGGTTCCCACAGGCATCAAGGGAATGCCCCTGGCTGAAGTCGCTAAAGTGGAACAGGTGGCAGAGGCCATGGTGTCTGTAGATGAGGCATTCAATAAACTACACGGTATAGCTGGAAGGAATGACAAGGGGCCGAAGCCCTCCCTGAATCAAGGGGACTACGACCAATTCATTTCCGCTTCCATGCTGCTAGTTGAAGGAATGCGTGAATCCAAACGGCATAGCGAAAACGAGAAGCGACCGGAGGATTTAAGCAAAGCGTTTACAGCCGCCGAAGCGCACGCGCTGGAATTACACCGCCTGCTAAAAAATGGCGATATGGAGAAAGCCAGCGCACTCTTTCCCAAGCTCAAACAGGACTGCAAAAACTGCCACAAACAGTTTCGCGATCAGTGAGCCATGTGTGTGAGCCTGGGAGCGGAATGTTCGCTTCCATGGAGTAAACGAGGGTGGTATGGACTCGTGCTGTGTCAGATCCCGCCGCAGCATCGCCCCCACTTCTCCCGCTTCCATATCAGCGGGATGTGGTTGCCTATTTAAAAGAGACGGAACCGGAGTTGTGGGCCTGGGTTTCTTCGTCCGAAGCCCTCGAGGATTACGCCCGGGAGATCCGCACGCAATTGCTGAAGGAAAACTACCGCCTGGATGCAGACGGACACCCTGAGTTGCTCCAACGCTGCGCGGATGTGGCGCTCAAACTTGGGGTTCAGGTGCCGGTCACGCTTTATCAGGCAAACGGCGGCTTTGGAATGAATGCGATGCTTTGCTATCTCCCCGGCGAGGCACACGTCATTTTTACCGGGCCTATTCTTTCCACGCTCAAAGGCTCCGAACTGGATGCACTGCTCGCCCACGAACTCGCCCACTACAAGCTGTGGGAAATGGAGAATGGCGATTTTCTCAAAGCGGACCGTCTTCTGATTACCGCAGCGAATCATGCGGGCGCCTCTGCCAGCCATGTGCAGACCGCGCGCCGGTTTCGTTTATATACCGAGATCTTTGCAGACCGGGGGTCGCTGGTGGGTTGCGGCGAACTGGAGGCGTCCATCACCGCACTGGTTAAAACGGAAACTGGTCTGGCGGATGTGAGCGCATCCAGTTACCTGCGGCAGGCCGACGAGATTTTTCAGCATGAGAAAGCGACCACGCAGGGGATGGATCACCCCGAGACATTCATCCGGGCGCGCGCACTCCGGCTATGGGCGGAGAATGACGACATGTTGAATACATGGCTGACCGCAACCATCGAGGGACCGCTTGCAATCGATGAGCTTGATCTCGCGGGACAACGCCAGCTGGCACAACTCACAAGGCGGCTGCTTGCTGAACTACTCAGGCCGGTTGCGTTTCAAAGTGATGCGATGCTTGCACACGCACGCACGTTTTTCCCAGATTTTATTCCCGGGAAAACCCCGGATGGAACTCTGGTGGAATCATTGAGGACCGAGGATCGTGCGCTGCGAGAATACCTGTGTTTTCTCCTGCTCGACTTTGCGATGGTGGATCGTGAGCTGGAACATGTCCCGCTGGCTGCCGCGCTGGAGTGGAGCGACCGGATGGGAATCGCCGCAGAGTTCGAAAAGCTTGTCCTCAAGGAAACAGGGTTAGGGAAACGGCAGATCAGCAAGCTGAAAAAGGAAACCCCGGAATTACTGAAGCAGACCGAGGTGGCTGTATGAACGACACGCCATTTTACCAACTGTTGCAGCGCGGTGACGCGGGATTCCAGACGGATGATCTGCTCGCAATGCTGCTCCCGCTTTTCCGGCAGGTAGCAGTATGGCACGAACAGGAGTTGGTCGCCCCACTGAGCGGCGTGACCGCATTCACAGTCAATGAAGACGGAGCTTTGGAATGCAACCGCGCGCCGCTGTCGCCCAAACAAAATCTTTCGCAAATCGAAACGCTGCAGCGTCCACTTGCCAGCGCGCTGGTTGTGATCGGTCAGGGTCGTCTTGTCTCCGACGAAGAAACCGGGAGCGAATACACGGACTTGGAGGTCAGCGACGGGGAGGAGCCGTTAAAACATCCCGCCTATATTACAGGTTACCGCTCGTGGGAGCATCTTGCCGGGCATCACGATGCCCACACCGACACATTCGCTCTGGGGCAGATTCTCGCCAGTCTCTCGCTGGGTTTAAATTTTGCAGACCGGGACGAGCTGGAAACATTCACCTCCCATCGCGCGAACCTTTTCAGCATCAACCCCAAACTCCATCCGGTCTTTGCTGGAGTGATAGTGGAGATGACCGAATTGAACCGTCACAAACGTGCGCCCGATCTGCCTTCCATCATTCGTCGTCTGGAAAACCACCGTGAGCAGACGGCGGACATGGACGTGGCAAAGATCCCGGGCTTTGACTCCGCAGGAATTCCCGGACGGCGCAGGCTCGTTCAGACACATCTGCGTGATCGCCTCTTCGAGATTTCACGCCGCAACAGGCTGCTTCATTTCAAGTCCTCCCAGGCATCACTGAATTTTACGGTGGCCAGCGTGCCGATGGTGATGAATCTCGCAAGCGTAAGACTGGAACAGCTCTTCGTCTGGCACCATGCGCTGGCTGCGGAAGTGATCGAGGGCAAGCCGATGAATCTCGGACGCTGGCTCCGCTTTGAGGACCAACCCTATCTTCCCGGCGCACTCGACAAACTGATCGCCGACGCACGGCGTGATCGTGCCGAGTATGGATTCGCACAGCTCCGGCTCGTGATCGCATTTCTCCACTGGCACAATCTCAAGGAGTCGCAAGATGAGCGGGTGGTTTCACCGCTGCTCCTTCTCCCAGCCGAGCTCACCAAGAAGAAGGGCGTGCGAGACCAATACCTGCTCGATCCCACCAGCACGGAAGCCGAGGTCAACCCGGCGTTACGTCATCATCTCCACCAGCTTTACGGTCTTCGCCTTCCCGAGCGCATTGATTTGAAAGAGACATCGCTCGCGCAGTTTCACAGTGACCTTGCCGCACAGATCAAAGCCAGCGAACCGGGCGTCACGCTGAACCTCGTGGAGAAGCCGGAGATTCAGTTGATTCATCAGCGCGCAAAACTGCGTCTGGCACAGTTTCACAAACGTCAGAAGCTTCGCTCGCCAGCACTCAAGACAAAGCATCATTACGAATACAGTTATGACCGGGAGAATTTCCGGCCGCTCGGACTGCAGCTATTCCGCGACAAGGTGCTTTCACAGCCGCTGCCGCAGCGTTCTACCATAGGAGCGAGCCCGGCTCCACGCATGCCCGCCATGGTGGCTTCGGCTGAAACTTCGCCCGGTTCCGTCATGGAGACCGAAAGCCAGACTTACACGTTGCGTGAGGATCGTCCGGCAAACCCTTACGCGTGGGATCTTGATTTATGCTCCATCACGCTCGGTAATTTCAATTACCGCAAAATGTCGCTCGTGCGTGATTACGGCACCCTGCTGGAAGAGAATCTCGTGAGCGAATCGTTTGATCGCGTCTTCTCGCTCGATCCCAAGCCGGTCGATGACGAGCGCCCGGAAACACCCGGGTTTATGGACCAGTGGCCGGTCGTTCAGGGCGACGCCACACAAACCGCAGCCGTCACGCTCGCAGGAACGGGACGCAGCTACATCATTCAGGGGCCTCCAGGAACTGGGAAATCCCAAACCATCACCAATCTAATCGCGGACTATGTCGCGCGCGGTAAACGGGTGCTTTTCGTGTGCGAGAAACGGGCGGCGATCGATGTGGTGTTTCATCGCCTGCGCCAGCAGGGCCTGGATGAGTTATGCTGTCTTATTCACGATTCTCAGACGGACAAAAAAGCGTTCGTGATGAATCTGAAACAGACTTATGAAAAGTGGCTGGCGGAACCAGATGGTCTTGAATCCGCGAAGGAAAAGCGAACAGCCCTTGTGAACCAGATGGAGCACGACCTGCTTTCGCTGCGCCGTTTTGATGAAGCCATGCGCAATGCGCCTGAACAGGTTGGCGGGACGGTTCGCGGTCTTTTGCACCGGCTGGTGGAGCTGCGCACGCACGCTCTGGAAGTTTCCGCAACGGATGCAGCCGCATTTCCTGATTACGCGCTATGGTGCCAACACGCGGAACTCGCCCGCCGCATCTCGTCCACTCTCACGGAAATCAGCGATTTAAACACCCTCGCTGCTCATCCGTTCCGCTGGCTGGGTAGTGGAGTAATCCGCGCGGAACGTCCTCTCCAGACTTTAAACAATCTCGCTGATCGCGCCGAGACATTGCTCGGCGACATTGAGTCCGCACTTTCTCAAACCGGCTTGCCCGGTGAACACGGCGATACGTTGCACGAGATCGAAATGCTGATTGCATTTGCAACACAGGTCTCGGAACTCGCAGCCCGAAATCAACTTGAGCTTCTGGATCCAAAAAGCGCGCTGACCAAATCGCTGGAGAAGCATGGGGCGGAAATCGCCAGACTCGATAAGGCGGTAGAGAGGGCACAGGACCGTACCCGACACTGGCGCGAGAAACTCCCAGAGGACGATGTTGCCGCTGCCCTTGCCATAGCCACAACCAGCGAAAATTCCATCTTCCGGTTTTTAAAGCCTGCATGGTGGCAGCTGAAAAAGACGCTCAACACACGCTACGATTTCTCACGACACTCGGTGACTCCTGCTTTCTCGAAGATCATCACGGAGCTGGGTGCAGAATACGATGCGCTCACCGCCGCAGCCGGGGCGAGACAGATTGCGCATGAGGAATTCGCAGGCGAACCAACAGATTTACGAGAGAGACTGCGCGCTCTGCAATCCCCCGATCCCTCGCAACCCGCCGTCGTCGCGCTTTACCAGAAGCTCAGGAAGTCAGAGGAAGGAGCTGCGATTGTCTCGCGGCTCGCAGCGCTGCGCCCGGGATGTGAGGAGTTGCTTTCCGTATTGAGCGAACTGCTCGCAGATTACAAAGCCCACACACTGGCTGCGCTCGGGGAGGCAGTGCGCGATCTGCGCGAGGAGACTGCTTCCCTCCCGGAGATGCTGCCGCTCCTCACGGAGCTTGCCGACGCTCCGGCGGTCATCGCGAATCTCTTGCGCCGGTTCCCCCTGCTTCCTGATCAGATGGAGGCGGCAATCGCACGCGCAAGTCTCGACAAGATCTATCATCAGGAACGCTGGCTCCCGCGTTTCGATGGACACGTAATGGCACTGAGGTCGGAGCGTATCGACACCACCGCACGCGACTGGCTTGCAGGCAATGCTGCGGTAATCCGGGCGGAAGTGCGCCGCCGTTTTCGTGATCACGTTAATCTTTCCTCGCTCTCAGCCACTCAGCTCGACACTGACGGAAAGGCGTTCAAGAAGAGCTACTCCGCCGGACGCCGCGAGCTGGAGCATGAATTTGGGAAAACGATGCGCTATAAATCCATCCGCGATCTTTCCGCCGGAGATACAGGAGGCGTGGTGCGCGATCTCAAACCCATCTGGTTGATGAGTCCGCTCAGTGTTTCCGACACACTGCCGCTCAGCCCGGACCTCTTTGACGTGGTGATTTTTGATGAAGCCAGCCAGATCCTCGTGGAGGAGGCCGTTCCCGCTTTGTATCGTGCCGCGCAGGTGATTGTGGTGGGCGATGAGATGCAGCTTCCGCCTACCATTTTCTTTTCTGCCGCACGCGATACGGATGATGAAACCCTGGAGTTTGAAGAAGCAGGCGAGCGGCTTTCCGTTACACTGGATGCCGACAGTTTTTTGACACAAAGCGCACGCAACCTCCCAGCGACACTGCTTGCGTGGCATTATCGCAGCCGTTCGGAATCATTGATCGGATTCAGCAACGCCGCTTTTTATGCAGGGAATCTTTATACAATTCCGGATCGGTCACGTCCACTTCCAGAGCAGGCGGAAATCGTCGTAGGCTCCATGCCTGAGCCTGCGTTCGGAGCTACTGCACTGCTTGGGCGTCCCATCAGTTTCCACTTTATGCAGTGCAGCCCCTATGAAAACCGGCGCAATGCAGGTGAGGCTGCATACATCGCTCAGGTTGTTCGCGAGCTTCTTCGTGGCAACACTGCGCTCAGTATCGGCATCGTGGCTTTCAGTGAAGCCCAACAGGGAGCCATCGAATCCGCACTGGAATCCATCGCCGCCGAAGATCCCGCATTCGCCGCTCTACTTGAGGAAGAGTATGCACGCGAGGAGGAGGATCAATTTTGCGGGCTCTTCGTGAAGAATCTAGAAAATGTTCAGGGCGACGAACGCGACATCATTCTGCTCAGTATCTGCTACGGCCCCGACACAACCGGACGCATGCTGATGAACTTCGGTCCGATCAACCAACGCGGAGGAGAAAAGCGTCTGAACGTGATTTTTAGCAGGGCGCGTCACCACATGACGGTCGTCAGCAGCATCCGCCATCATGCCATTACCAATGACTACAATGACGGTGCAGCAGCACTTAAAAACTTCCTGCACTATGCCGAGTCCGCCTCGCGTGGTGACCTGCATCTTGCGCGTGGTGTGTTGGAAAACCTCAACCCGCTCGCCAGAAAGCAGCTCGCGATTACCTCCGACAAAGACGCCGTCATTACCCAGCTCGCCGCAGCGCTCCGCAAAAGGAATTACAGCGTGGACGAACATGTCGGCCAGTCACGTTTCCGTTGTGATCTTGGAATTCGCGACCATGAAGGACGGCATTACGCCGTGGGAATCATTGTAGATACCGCCGCTTTTTACCTCAATCGGGACGTCACGGAACGATGTATTACGCGACCCGGCATTTTGCGTTCTTTTGGATGGCAGGTTGCACTCGTCCTGACATGTGACTGGTATCATGAACCGGATGCGGTGATCGACCGGATCGAGCGCCTGCTCAGAGGCGAATCGAGAACAGGCAGTCTTAAGCTGGAAGACGATCTGTCCGAGCCACCAAAGGCAAAGCCTTTCATGGAAGCCATCCCGGAAGACAACGTCTCCGAACCTGCACCAGCTTTAATTCCCGGGGGGAACGTACAGGAGCGTCTCGAGTTTAAGGAAGGCAAGTCCTCAAAGTTCTGGGAGGTTTCCCATAATGAATGTGTCATTACCGTGCGTTACGGCCGGATCGGCACGCAGGGACAGACACAGACCCGGACTTTTGATTCCGAAAAGCGCGCCACCCTCGAGGCAAACAAGCTCAGGGATGAGAAGCTTCGCAAGGGCTACAAGGCGGTTTAGAACAACGCAAAAAAACACGGACCCTCCCGCAGCGTGGCGGAAGAGTCCGTGTTATTTAATACACCAAACTGAAAGCCTTAAAATTTGAAGCCGACGCCGACGTAGTAGTTCCGACCATAGCCTGGATCGATGCCACTATCATTGACGCGGGAATAGTAATCCTCGTTGAAGACGTTGTTGATCCCGGCATTAACCGTCACGATATCCTTGTAAACAGCAGCTTCGGCGGTGAGATCCCACACCATGTATGCAGGCACAAAACGCTGCGCGGTGTTCCCATCATCCGCAAAACTATCTCCTACGAATGTACCAAGGAATGCGAGTTTGAATCGATCCTGCCAGCTGTAAACCAGACCGGCGCGCACCAGATAATCAGGCGCGTAACGCGGTGTGTTGCCTTCAAGCGGACCACTCACGAACTCGGCATCCAGCCAGGTTGCGTTTGCATACAGACTGAGTGAACCAATGCGATCCACCAGACTTTCTCTGGCAATAACCGCCTTGTCCTTGCTTGTGGTTGCCACTTCACAATTGCCGTTCAGGTAGTCAATGAATCCGATGATATCGAATTCCGCCGCCACTTCAGCGCCAAGATGCTGGGCGCGTCCCACATTGGCAACCGTGCTGAATCCGCCCGGCAACGCCACGTTTCCAATCTGATTGTCGAAATCGAGCAGGAAGGTGCTGACATCCCATGAAATCCATGAAGTTGGCGCACCGCGGAATCCGATTTCATACTGCCAGGCTTTGCCTTCATCAAGGTCCCTCGGAACGATCTGTGTTCCGCCAGTCGGCACCGACTGCGTGTAAATCTTTGGGCGATAGGACTGTGAAATGTTGCCGTAGATTGCGATCTTGTTCTCCCTGTGGAGATCGTAGTTCAAGCCCAGACCGAACAGAGGCACAAATTCCTGATCATCGCTGTCTGCAAGTGCGACGCCTGCGGCAGTTTTCTCCACGTTTTTGTTTTCATGGACGCTCTGCCAGATGTTTTCAAGACGCACACCAGGGGTGATTGAGAATGGTCCGAGCTCAAAACGGTTCTCGAGGAAAATCGGTGCATACCAGGTTTCACGATCGCTGTCGTTTCGCAGATCACCACCCTTGGCATTTTTGGAGTCACCCCGACGATCCTGACGCGGTGAGTCGGTGTGATACAGCTGAACGCCTCCAGCCAGCGTGTGTGTTCCCCCGAAGAGCTCATAATCGTGCCGGATGCGCGCATCCACGCCCCATGTGTAGAATTCCTGAAGTTCAACCGACGCGGTATTTGCACTTGCTCCTACAGGACGTGTTCCAAAGCCGCCTCCACGTTGACGCGAACTGTAACGGGAATAATAGCCACCCCAGCCCGAGATGCTCATTTTGGTCTCCTCGGAGAAATCCTTTTCCCACGTCAGCGAGCCAAAGTAGCGCTTCAGCTCAAACATGTCGTAAAGACGCGACGCCTGATCACGGTTCGCATTGTAGTTCACCGCATTCGGGCCGGTATCAAAAGTAAGCCCGCCCGGCTCGCCATGCTCTTCCTCATACATTTCCAGACTCACGATGAAACGGCTGTCCTTGTCGCCATCGAGCACAAATTTCACGTTGCCGGCGTTCAGATTGAAGGAGGAATTTGATGTGCGGAAACCATCACCTTCGCGGTGGTTGTAATATCCGTAATAGCCCAGGCGACCCGATGTTCCGTCGATGTAGCTGAAGTTGGAATAATAGTTGTCGCTGCCATAGGTATGGGATGTTCCCAGCGAGAACGCCCGATCCTGGCGAGGACGGTGGGTGATGTAGTTCAAAGCACCGCCGGGTTGTGGTCCGTAAATCAGTGACGCACCGCCACGGAGAAATTCAATACGATCCACCGTATCGAGCGGCGGCGTGTAGTAAGCCTCGGGATAACCAAACTGATCTGCGTGAATCGGAATACCATCCTTCAACACCTGGGTGTATTGCACCCGGCCTGGGTCGAGACCACGATAGCCGATACTTACCAGCGGGGTGGTTTCCTCACTCAGCAACAACCCGGGGGTTTTAGCCAGCGCCTGACGATAATTGTTGTTGGTAATGGACGGAAGTTCATCGAGATCGATCACCGAGCTCTTTTTGCCAACGTTGATGTGGGTTCCCTGCACATCTGGCAAAAACGGTCCTTGCACGATATTGTCAGATTCTGACTCAACCAAAACTTCGGGCAATGTGGTGTTTACTGTTGCTGTTGCATTATCCTGCGCCAGGAGACCGCTATGAAGTCCGGCAAAAAGCGCCGCACTGAAAAGCAAAACAGCAGGAGGGGTAAGTTGGGAACGAACGGGTGTAGTGGAGGTGTGAATTTGTCTTTTCATACGAATCAGCAGTATTAATTGAGAGTGGGTCTCATTTGCAATAAATATCAATAATTTTTGGGTATTTCATAAAATGCTCAATATTAACAGTTTATAAAATACAGAGATTCAATGTTGGGAACGAATCTCAATAAATACACGATGGCTCAGCGATTTAGCGCCTATATTACCGACCCAGTCTGAGCCTCACAAAAAAACATCTGCATCAAAACCACATCTCATTTGCCCCGTCTTATTTCCGCAAAAAACTACACCAAAATGTCCTAAGATAGCGTGTAGTTCAAATTTTCTGGTTGTTGGTTTGGAAAAAAGGTGGGTGTAAACCGAGGGGTTTCACCCACCTTATCCTTTTTAGGGGACACCTTCGATTCCCTGCAGTTTGTTCCAGCGCTCAATTCACGGCTCGCTTTACTTACGAGCGATGCGGCGAATCTTCGATAATCTCAAGCGTGGCCTTTTCCCCAATACGGCTGGCAGCCGAAGCCAGAATGTTTCGGAGCGATGCAATCGTCTGACCGTGCTTGCCTACCACCTTGCCGATATCGCTTTGACGAAGCTTTAATCTGAAAACCGTTTTTTGGGCAGTTTCTTGCAGGATCACCAAATCCTCAGGGAAGGAAATCAACTGCCGTAAAACGTAATCCAAGAAGCGTTCCATTGTTCTTATCTAAATGTCCGATGTGGAATGAGAAAGCTCAAATTCGCCTAAAGAAAAAAGCCTGCCGCAGGACGCGGCAGGCTTTTGAAAGTTTATACGGAAAGGATTCTATCAGGCGGCGACTGCGGCCTTGCGAATCTTCTTCACCAGGCTTTTCACCGTATCCGAAGGCTGTGCGCCTTTGCTGATCCAGTAATCCACACGGGCGATATCCACGGCTGCATTGTCGTCCTTCTTCTTTGGGTCGTAGGTTCCAATGATTTCGATGAAGCGACCGTCACGAGGACTGCGGCTGTCGGTAACGACGATTTTATAATAAGGGCTGTTTGTAGTTCCCTCGCGGCGGAGACGAATTGCGACCATGATGTTTTTGTTGTGCTGAGTGTTTGAAAGTTAAGTGGAAATTCTGTGCTGTCTTGAAGTTATCAGGCTACTGACCGAGTCCGAAAAGACCTTTGCCCTTGGAGCGGGCCATCATCTTTTGCATCTTCGGCATTTGCTTCATCATCTTTCGCATCTCGTTAAAGCGCGTGATGAGATCATTCACTTCGGTGACGGTGGTGCCGCTGCCACGGGCGATCCGCTGACGACGACGTGCATTTAAGATATCAGGCTTACCCCGTTCTTGTGCTGTCATCGAAAGCACTATGGCTTCGACCCGTTTTAGCTGCTTTTCGTCAACCGAAAGGTTTTTGAGATTACCCATCCCGGGCAACATGCCAAGGATTTTTTCCATGGGGCCAAGCTTGCGCATGAATTTGAATTGCTGAAGGAAGTCGTTGAAATCGAACTGCGCACGTTTGATTCGCTCCTCCATGCGCTTTGCCTCGTCTTCATCCATCGCCGAGGCGGCGCTTTCCACGAGGGTCACAATATCGCCCATCCCGAGAATACGGCCGGCCAGACGATCTGGGTGAAATACCTCGAAGGCATCCATTTTCTCACCGGTGCCGGCAAATTTAATAGGACGCTTGGTGACCTCCCGCATGGACAAGGCGGCACCACCCCTAGCGTCGCCGTCGAGCTTGGTTAAAATTAATCCCGTAACATCCAGCGCCTCATGGAAGTGCGTGGCAACACTGACCGCCTGCTGGCCGGTCGCTGCATCTGCAACTAAAAGGGTTTCCTGGGGCTTGAGAAATTCCTTCAGATTCTTGATCTCTTGAATCAACGGCTCATCAATTTCCTGGCGCCCTGCGGTATCGAAAATCTGGACATTATGGGGGATATCCTTTGCCCACGCGAGCGCTTCGGCAGCCACTTTCATGACGTCTTTTTCCTCAGCCTGCGGTATAAAAACCGGGATTCCTAACTGCTTTCCGAGTGTAGCGAGCTGCTCGATAGCCGCCGGACGGTAAAGATCGCAGGCGACGAGTATCGGTGCGCGCCCTTGCTTGCGAAGCCAGTTTGCCAGTTTGCCGCAAGTGGTGGTTTTGCCTGCACCGTTCAAACCAACCACGAGAAGTCTGGCGGGCGCATCGAGATTCAGAGGAGACGCATCGCCTCCGAGAAGCCGGGTAAGCTCATCATTAAAAATTTTAATGATCTGCTGACCGGGAGTAATGGATTGCATTACCGCCTCTCCAAGCGCCTGTTCCCTCACCCGGGCGATGAAATCTTTCGCCACCTGAAAATGGACGTCTGCCTCAAGCAAAGCCATGCGTACTTCACGCATGGCGTCGGTTACATTGGATTCAGAAATCTTTCCTTTGCCGGAAAGATTGCGGAAGACGTCCTGAAGTTTATCGGAAAGCAGACTGAACATGGGGCGCGCAGCTTAGCGGGGAAACTGACGGCGTCCAGTCAGCGCTTGGACTCCAGCATTCTTTGAAAATAGTTACCCCCGGACGCACCAGCAGCAAGACCTCGGACGGCACCGAGGTAAAACGCACGCATCGCATCAAGTAATCCCATTAAGCCGGCGTTTTTCGTATGAAACAGCACATTCCCCGGCCAGTGCTTGATCAAAGTCCTGCCGTGTTTCGTCCGGGAAAAAAGCAGCGCGCAATTTTGAAGCATGGCCGCGCTTTTCATTCTTTCTGAAAAGCTCTTCGGGTTATCCGCGCCAGGCCGCAGATGTTTTACAAACGCAGTCGGCACATAAACACCTTTACTGAATTGGGTCAGCCGCAAGGCAAAATCCAAATCTTCCCCGCGGATCCAGAAATCATTCCGGTGAAAGCCTGATTGGAGCAACGTTTCCTTTGTCACGAGCAGGGATACTCCGGTCGCCCATGAAAATGGAATAGGTTCAGGACCGCATTTTTTAAGAAATGCCTCCGGGGTTTCCTGGTTGCATAAAAGCTGGAACTTCTCGGCATCAAGAAGACCTGGAAACCAACCGCGACGCCCATTGTCGTCCAAAACCTGAGGACAGGCACATCCAGCGTTCTGTGCGATCATCGCCTCCAAAAGCAGTCCTAAAGTGTTGGGTTCAACGACCACGTCATCATCGAGAATCCAGACATGGGTCAAATCAGGGAAACGCTGGAGTGCTGCTTCCTCAGCGAGACGGAGTCCGCCGCCGCAGCCCAGGTTTTGAGGAGATGCAATGTAGTGATGCAAACCCCCCGCCGTTTCCATCACGGTCTTGGTCTCTGGATCCGAGGCGTTATCCGCCATCACGACCGCGTGAACCGGTGTGCTGCTTTGACTCAAGGATGCCATGAGTCGGGCCACTTCACCTGGACGGCGATAAGTAGCGACCACAACGACAACCCTAGCTTTAGCCGGCTCAGTCATTTCGGGAGGATAGTATTTTCGATGTACAATTTGATTTCTGACCAGATTACATCCGGCTTGAGCGCAAGAATACACTTTGGTTCGGGGAACTTGCAGTAATCCCAGCAGGGTCTCCACTCGCAAATGTCGCGCGCAACCACAAGGTGATTTTTTCCCCAAGGCCGGAATAAAGCAGGCTCGGCCGGACCAAAAAAGGCGATGGTCGGGGTTCCGCAGCATGAAGCGATATGGGCAGGACCGGAATCATTACAGATAAACAAAGCCACTCTCCCCAGTAAATCCACGAGCTCATTGATCTCGAGCGAAGGGATGAAAATGTCCGCCAAAGGTGCCAGACTACTCCCGTAACCGTCTGGGTCTGGGATGATCACCAGGGTGAAATTAAAGGTGCCACGCAGACGTTGGATCAATCCCTCAAAATACTCCAATGGCAACCTGCGCACACGACTGCTGCCGCCGGCATGAATCGCAAACACCGTTTTTTTCGCGCTTCCAATCCATTCATCCACCTTCGGACTCCGGTATGCGGGATGATTCAACCATACGCTGTCATCCTGAACCGGCATGTTCATTTCGGAAGCCAGCGTCATCCAGTCAACCACCTTATGGGTAAGTCGTTCCGCATGCCGACATGGTCGATTCAGAAAAATGCCGCTGCCTTTTATAGGGAACCCGTAACGTGCACGTGCGCCCACCATCCACATCAACAAATGATCCCTAGGATCATTTCTTACCGAAACCGCAGCATCAAACTGCCTACGCAACAGCTTCCACCAAATCCCGGTTAAATTTTTCCACGGCCATTTCCAGAGGAGATATTTCCCGCGAAACGCCGTCCATGGTGCTTGTAGTGTGATGATCTCGATCTGTGGAAATGATGCCGCCAGCAACGGCACGGCGTAGCCCTTCGCAAGCAGTGTCACCTCATAATGCCTCATGGCCTCCTTGAGAAAAGAAGTGGCGAGCGCGAGATCCCCGATTCCCCAAAGCTCGACCACCAGCAATCTTGGACGCTGCGTGGTTTGCTGTTCTGGCTGGGAGGTGGACAAAGTATTTGGAATTTGACTGGATGTTGAACTAGTGTCGAGATCCGGTCTGTGATTAGTCAGGCCTTTCCAGTCTGACCCCTCCCATTCATTTCCTCACCATGTCGCAACCGCCGCCACCAGAGACATCAGAAAAAGAGTCCTCTTTTTCCATGGATGGCTTTTGGGAAATAGGTCCCGATCTTTGGAAATGGGCACGCAGCAATCCATTCGCGGCATTGCTGTGTGGGGCGTTGATCGGAACGATCATTTACTTTTACACCGGGATAAAAGTGTTCCAAAGCGGGTCGCTCTCCCCAGCCGCCTGGATGCTTTCTGCGTGGAATTCAGAGAACGATCAGGAGCATGGATGGGCGATTTTCCCGATCGCTCTCGTGCTGTTCGCGCTCCGCTGGCGTGAAGTCAAAGCCGCACCCAAGGCACCATCAAACTGGGGACTATTGCTTGTGGCTTTTGGTACCCTGGCTTTTGTGGCTGGCATTCGTTGCGTGGAAGCGCGCTACACGATCGTCGCACTACCGTTGTTATTTCTGGGATTCGCCCTGTTTCTGTTCGGGCCGAAAGTCGCACGCATCGCCCTTTTCCCGTGCACCTTTCTTTTGTTCATGATCCCGATTGGGGGACTGATCCAAGGCACCGTGGGATTGCAGGTGTTTACTGGAAAGGTAATCCACTTCATGTCGAATCTCTGCGGCATCCCTGTCAATATTTCCGGCACGGAAATCACCTCCGTCAATGGACGTTTCGAGCCCATGGAAGTCGCTGGCGGCTGCTCGGGAATACGTTCGCTCATGGCAATGATCACCCTAGCAGCGCTATACGCCTATTTCTCTATGAAGGGAATTACGCGTGGGCTGCTACTTTTCGCCAGCTCGCTGGGATTTGCGGTGCTCGGAAATTTCGTGCGCGTGTTTTCTGTCGTGCTCTTTGCCGTATTCATCAACCCGAAACGCGCCATGCAGCTGTATCACGATTATTCAGGGTTTGTGTTTTTCCCGGTCGCAGTGCTCGCCATGGTTGCTTTCGGTAATTTTCTGAATCGCGATTGGAAGAGCTGGTGGGCAAAGTTAATGACCCCATCGTCGGACAAACCCGATTCCGGAGGCACTCCGCCTGCGGAAAACAAACCCTCCTCATCAGGACCTGTCTCCTATGATTACTAGAAGACTGCTGGTTTTACTGTTGATCGTCGCTGGAGGAATGAGCGTGGTTTTCCTGCTCCCAAAATCATACAACCAGCCATACGGGATCGTATTAAATCTGCCCGATTACGTGGGGGAATGGTTCGGCAAAAAGCAGGACGTCACCAAAAAAGAACGCGAGGTTCTAGGCAAGGAAACCGAATTTGCGCGCAGCCTGTATCACAATCCTTACTCGAAAATAAAAGACTATGGGCGGCTTCAGGTTTCAATCGTCCTGTCCGGTCACGACATGAGCAACAGCATCCATCGTCCAGAACGCTGTCTCACTGCTCAGGGTTGGAATCTCCTTAAGAAAACCTCCACAAATATCGACGTTGGAAACAAGGGCTCCTTTCCGATTACCGAACTTTATTGCTCCCGTGTTTTCACCAACAACGAAGGCAAAAATTTGGAGACCAAGAGCATCACCTGCTACTGGTTTGCAGGCGCCGAGGAAATCACCGGCAGCCACTGGTCACGCTGGTTTATCGACAACCGCGATCGTTTTACGAAAGGCGTTAACCAGCGTTGGGCGTTTGTTTTAGTCACAGGAATTATTCCCCCCACAGCACCTGATCAGGAGAAGGAAGCCCGTGAATGGACCGAGAAAATGATTCGGGACTTTGTCGCGCAACTTGCCCCCAAGATTCACGGACCAACGCTTAGTTACGAGTAAGCCACGCTCTCAGTAGCCGAGTTTTAAGTGTGAAGTTTTAAGAAAAGGCAGTGCTCGTCCATCGTCTGCCGCTCCAATCAACCATCACCAATCAACTGCGTTTGGAATGAACCGCGATTCGCGGAACAAGAAAGCGGCAAGCAAACGCGCATTTCTCCACATCCCTAGATTCCTATTAAATATCGCAAAGTGCGCGTATATTGCAGAAAGCAATAAAAGCGGAGTTTGCGGTATTAAAATGATACTAAGAAAGCCTCTTAAGGAGACTGTTCCATGGACATTAAACTTTTCTGTGTTCCTCTATCGCGTGAAAAAATCCGTCACTTTCATCCTCCTTCTGGGAGCTTCCTCTCTGGTACAGGCCGATGCGCCTCCCAAAACGACGTTTACGGATCACGTCCTGCCCATCTTTAAGAACAGCTGCACGAACTGCCACAATCCTGATAAGAAAAAGGCCGGGCTCGATCTTACGACCTACCCAGGGACGATGGCTGGGGGAGAAAGCGGGTCGCCAGTGAAGCCGGGCGATCCAGGGGCGAGCTTGATTTATAAGCTCTGTATGCAGACCGAAGAGCCGAAGATGCCGCCGAAAGGCGACAAGCTCGCGGATAAGGATCTGGAAGTCATTAAGAATTGGGTTGCTGGATTTGCGCTCGAAAGCATGACGAGTAAACCCGCAGCAGCGGCGAACAAGGTGGATGTCGCAGTGGTCTCGCTCACGCGTCCCGAAGGTCCGGCGCCTATGCCGGGGGAACTGCCTCTGGAACCTTACGTCCGCACCAAGGTCACGAATTCGCTCGTCGCGCTAGCGGCCAGTCCGTGGGCGCCAGTTGCGGCAGTCGGCGGACAAAAGCAGGTTCTGCTTTATCACACGCAAACTCTGGAGCCGCTCGGCACCCTCGCTTTTCCTGAAGGCTTCCCGACCGTCGTGCGTTTCAGCCGGAATGCAAAGATGCTGCTCGCTGCGGGCGGGATCGGCGCAAAATCGGGCAAAGTCGTCTTGTGGGACATCGCGACCGGACAACGCTCGGCGGTAGTGGGCGACGAGACGGATACGATTATCGCGGCAGACATTAGCCCGAATCATCAATTTGTCGCGGCGGGCGGTCCAAGCCGTCTCGTAAAAATTTACGCAACAAAAGACGGCAGCCAGGTCGCCAGTATTAAAAAGCATACCGATTGGGTGACCGCGCTTTGTTTCAGTCCGGAAGGAAGTTATCTCGCGACGGGCGATCGCAATGGCGGCATCGAAGTTTGGGAAGGCGCGACTGGCAAACCTTACAGCACGCTCGCAGGACATAAAGTTGCCGTGACCGCGCTGGCGTTCATGCCGGGGATCCTCGCCAGTTCGAGTGAGGACGGGAAAATTGTTTTGTGGAATGTGAAGGAGGGCAACGAGATCAAAAACTGGGCGGCACATCCGGGCGGCGCGCTCTGGGTGGATTTTACCTCGGATGGACGTCTCGTAAGCTGCGGACGCGACAAGGTGGCGAAAGTGTGGGATCAAACCGGCAAGCTGCTTGCGACGACCGAGGCGCTCGGCGATCTCGCCTTGCGGACGGCCATGTATGAAGACCGTCTTGTCGCGGGAGATTGGTCGGGCGAGATGCGTGTCTTTTCTGTGCAAGCCGACAAGGTAGAGAAAGTCGGGACGCTTAGCTCCAATCCGCCGACGCTCGCCGAGCGGCTGGATGTGCTGACCAGGGATACAGGTCCGGCCGATGCCGCCGTGCCGCCGCTGGAAGTGCAGGCCACCGATCTCACTGCAAAAGTGCAGACGGAAAAAGAGGCGCTGGAAGCAAAACGCGTGGCTGATCTCGCGCAGGCTGAAGCGTTGCAGGTGACGGCGCAGACGCAATTGCAGGTGATTCAAAAACTGATTGAGGCGGCGGACGCGAAGTTCAAGGACGCGCAGGGGAAATTCACTCCGCTCCAGCAGGCGATGCAGACCGCGACACAGAGTTTCACTGAAAAGCAGGCAGCGTATAATAAAGGACGCGAAATGGCGGAGGCGGAAATTGCGGCACAGGCGAAGAAGCTGGAGGAGACGAAAGTGAATTTTGAAGCCAAGGCGAAGGCGCTTGCGGATTTGGCGGCGGATGCTCCCACCCGTCCGGAAGCTGAGGCGACATCCAAGGCTGCGGAAGCAGAGACAGCGGCTGCCACACAGGCGGTCGAGGCAGCGAAGGTGAAACTTACGGAGGCGACCTCCCGGATTCAGGATGTGGACGTTGCGAAAGCCGCGATGGATGAAGCGCAAAAGAAGCTCGCCGAAGTGCAGCCCGTTTTCACCCAAGCCGAGACGGAGCTGAAGACCGTTCAAGAAACCGAGGTGCCCAAAATGCCTGCGATGCAAAAGGTGGTGGATGAAGGAGCCGCCAAAATTGCAACGCTCAAGACACCACCAGCGGCAGCGCCAACCGAAACCGAAAAGACTCTGGTCAAAACGAACGCCGATCTGGAAGCGGCACGTAAGCGTTCGATTGAGATCAAGGCCGCGATTCAAAAATGGCAGCAGGCGCAGATGTTCCAGGAACTTTACAACGCGAGACAGTCGCTTACAGAAAAGCAGGCGAAGCTGGATGAAACCGTCGCCGCTTCAAACGCCGCCACACAGCTACTTGAGAAAACACAGGCGACCATGGCCGCTGATGAGAAGATTGTGGCAGAAAGTCCGGCGCAGATTGTGGAAAAGGAGAAGCTGATCGCGACCGCGAAACAGGAAGCCGATGCTGCGAAGGCTGCGCGAGATGCATCGGAAAAGGTGCTTGCAGATACGAGCGTGCAGTTACTCGATCCTTCCAAGCTGCAAGTGCAGCTCGCCGACATCACCAAGAAACTCGCTGATTTGCAGGCGGGACTTGCCATCATGCAATCCGAACGCGCGAAAGCAGTGACTGATCCCGCCAAGGCCGCTGAGGTGGAAGCCGCCATCACCGCGAAGGAAAAAGAAACCGCGCCACAAGCTGTCGCCCTGGATGCCTCACTGAAAGCGACCCTGGCTTCTATCGACGCCTGTTCAAAACTGGCTGCAACATTGCCGAAGCTCCAGGAGGATGCCGGACGTGGCCGCGAGGATTACAAAACCCGTTTTGCGAAGCAGACCGTTTTGGAGCAGGAGCTCGTGGCTTTGACGAAAACACAGACCGACGCCACCGGGGAACTCGCGCAGCTGAAGCAACGTCTGCCACAAATCGAAGCAGACGCAGCGCAGACCAAACTAGCGCTGGAGCAAAACGGTCCTGCATTTACCGCAGCGTTGGAAGCGGCGAAAGCCGAGGTGGAGAATTTTCGTCAGACTTACGAGACCGCCAAGGCAGCCAATCAGCCGCCTACACCCGCTCCTGGCTCATAGCCGTAACGACAAAAAAGTGGTCCGCGGAAAACACGGAAGGACACAGAAATAAAGACAGTGACGGAAGGAGAGGATGGGGTGGGTGTGATTGGAAATGGGAATGAGGAGAAGGTCACTTCGACTCACCAGGCCCTGCTTTTTTCTGCCTTTATTTTCGTGCCCTTCCGTGGACAACCATTTGCATGGTCCCGGTAGCCCTATGATATGATAACCCTCACGGGACTTCTTCGATCTCTGGCAGTCTGTGGATCCGGTGAAAATTCCACAGGTTCCTTAAAACGCAGACGATCGCGATGAACAGCAGCAGCGTGCAGGTCCCGCTGATGGCGATTCTCGGGATCAATTTGTTCTTCAGCAGGTAGGAATTTCCCGGATTCTTTTCTTCGTAAAATACGGTGAGACTTTTCTTCATCGTCTCGAGCCGAGACTGACATTCGGTTTCATCCAGCCAGGTGTCTTTGCAGTGCCACACCTTGTCGTTGGTGTAGGTACTGCCGTTTACCATGTAGCTGTAAGTGATCACCAGGCTGCCCAGATCGACAGAATCTTTCGGCTTACGATTGGGTATAACCGTCGTTTTGAAAATCTCGGAGGTCACCACTGTTCCCTGAACCTGAGCCCACTTGCGGAAGGCATGATCCAGCGGACAGCGCACATGGATGAAAAGGATCACCGCAGAAACCACAAATAACAGCCCACAAAGAACCAGTGCCGAGATCTTTTCAAAAATGTTTTTGTCCCGCTGCAAAGTGGCGATTACCGCGCGGAGGTTTTCCAGTTTGGTCATGAGGCGGGCTAGCGTAACCAGCCATCCAGTAAAAATCCGCAATTAAATGGGAGAGCTCAAGGCTGTGATGGGAGGAATGGGACGGGTGGGAATTATGCGAAGGATGTTGGGCTCGTTTTCCTTAAACTATGGGTCTAGACCATGCGCCATATCTTTAGTTTTAAGCGGCAAACACATCATGCATTTTCGGGACATGCTCAAACGGATTAATCGAAGCGGTGGCTCTATAGCTTCCCTCTTTGTGCTATTCGGCGTGATTGCTCACACGCATTGGCTCGCAAGGTTCCGCATGGAAATGGCCGACCGACAGTTTGCGCTTATGGATGACCGCACGTTGTACGAGATGAAAACGATAGACTTCATTCATGGCCATTTGTGGTTGGTCGCCGCCTACTTCACTGTTTTTCTCTGCTGTCTGCTTTGGTTGGAGTTACGAACTGCACCGCGTTGGGTGGTTTGTGTGACTTTCATCGTATGGGCATTACCGTCATTGACCTACGCGCGGGCTTGTTTCCACATCGGTAACAAGTTCATCATGTGGTCTGCATGACGCAACCCCGGTTGGGGTAGATACACTACTCCATTTTTCCCAGGGTAGCTCGTGCCTCGCAACCCCGGGCTGGAGGACAGAATCTCGTTGGGATTCAAATACATCGAAACTTGCGGGCATTGCTCAGAGTCCTCTGCCGCCTTGCAAAGCGTGTATCAAAGGCGGGGGATCCTTGCCTCTCGGTGATCCGTGATTTTGCTAAAAATTCCTTCTCCCCAAACGCCAAAACCTCGCTCACAGTCGGCGACATGGACACCAACGCAAAAGCTTTCCTTTTTGATCTCCTCAGCACGCCAAGCCCCACCGGATGGGAGGTGGCGGGTCAGCGCAAGTGGGCGGCTTATACGAAACAGTTTGCGGATCGCGTGGAAAATGACGCTTACGGAACGGCCTGGGCGACAATGGTGGGCACTTCCAAAAAGCCGTTGCGCGTAATGCTGGAGGCGCATGCCGACGAAATCGGCTTCATTGTGAAACACATTACCAAGGAGGGATTTTTGCGGATTGATCGCATTGGCGGGAGCGATACGGCCGTTGCACGCGGGCGGAAGCTTGAAATTCTTGGCGACAAAGGCTCGGTGCGCGGGATCATCGGCAATACGGCGATTCACATGCGCAAAGATAAACCGGGCGATGAGAAGACACCGAAGATTCATGAGCTGTATGTGGATGTCGGAGCAAGTTCAGCGAAGGATGTATCCAAGCTCGGTATTCGTGTCGGGCACCCGGCGGTCTATACCGACACTGCGGAAGAATTTGGAACCAATCGGATCGTCGGACGCGCTCTCGATAACCGCATGGGCGGCTTTATCATCAGCCAGGTGCTCGCCCGTCTTGCAAAGCACCGTGAGCGGTTGCGCTCCACTGTGATCGCGGTGAATGCCATCCAGGAGGAAATCGGCGGCAATGGTGCGAAGATGGTGGCGCATCGTCTGAATCCTGATGTCTGCATCGTGCTCGACGTCACCCATGCAACCGATACGCCGGGGATTGATTACGCCGTGCATGGCGAAGTGACACTGGGCGGCGGTCCAAGTGTGACCCATGGAACGTGCAACCATCCCGCGGTCGTGAAACGGATGATCAAAGTCGCCGAAAGCAAAAAGATCACGCTCCAGCACGAATCCTCCTCGCGTTACAGCGGGACGGATACCGACGTCATTTTCAACACACGCGAAGGCATTCCAAGCGGACTCGTTTCGCTCCCGCTGCGCTACATGCACAGCATTGTGGAAATGTGTGATCTGGGTGACGTGGAAGATGTCATTACGCTCCTGACCGCTTTTGTGATGTCCATCACCGACAACGATTCCTTTGCGGTAAAACTCTAAAGTTACATCCCTTGTCCACGGAAAACACAGAAAGCCACAGAAGGCTCACAGTGCCGTCTGCCGGAGCTGGCAATCATCAGCGCCTGTTGCTATTGCCGTGTTCTTCCGTGTCTTCCGTGGACAGCCATTTATTTAACAATCGGTAAATGCCGTGGCGAAACGCAACTACTCCACCAAACCACCCAGCCGGGGCTGTGGCGCCTTGTTCTTTGGAGTGTTTCTGGCGTTTGGCGCGTTCTTCGCGTTGATGATAATCGGTGATTTTTATCCAAAGGCGCAGTCGCACTTTTGGACGAAGACGCCGGCGACCATTTACGAAAGTGCGGTGGGTGAGAATGGAGGAAAGAAGGGCTTCGAAGTCATCATGCACTATGGCTACGAATGGAACGGGCAGCATTATGAAGGCAGAAAAGTCCGGCTGGGAAAGGACACGTTTGATGCTTCCGAATCGCAGCAAGTGGTGAACCGGTTTCCCTCCGGAGCCGCGACCAATTGCTACGTTAATCCCGAGCGGCCCACGGAGGCCGTGCTTATGCAGTCGTCGCTGAAGGAATGGTTTATCCTGCTGATCCCCGGGATTTTCATGCTCGTCGGTGCGGTGGGCATTTATGTCACGTTGACCTGGAAGGCGGAAAAGGACCGTCCAATCTCTGCGCGGAAAAAAAGCGGGGTATGGGGAATAAGGATATTTTTTCTGATCTTCTTTCTGGTGGGAGCTGGTATTGCCTATCCGCTGTTTATCAATCCTTGGTTGAAATCGCAGACGGCCAAAGACTGGCCACGGGTGCCGTGCACAATCCTTTCCAGTAGCGTGGAGAGACATAGCGGGAGCAAAGGCGGCAGCACTTACAGCATCCTGATCCGCTACCGCTATGAAATTGGCGGGCGGGAGTATTTCGGCGACCGCTATAACTTCTCCGTCGGAAACAGCAGCGCCCGCGACTGGCGAAATGAAGCAGTGCAACAAAATCCGGCCGGTAAGGAAACGATCTGCCTGGTGAATCCTGAAGACCCCACTGATTCCGTGCTCTCCGTGGAGGTGGGGTCGGCTATTTGGTTCGGTCTGATCCCGGGATTCTTCGCGTTGATTGGCCTATGGGGGCTCATCCATAGCCTGTGTTCCAAATCGAACAAGAAGGCCGATCTGAGCGGCATTCCCAAGCCGCAAACGGAACGTTTTGCAGCGCTAGAATCGGGCGGACCAGTTGTCCTTACTCCGACTTACACGCCTGAAAAAGTGTTTCTCGGTCTGCTCATGTTCGGACTCGTATGGAACGGGATTATCTTCGCCATTATCTATAACGCTGGGAAAAAGCTCGGCGGCGGCTGGATCGTCCTCGGTGTGTTTGCCTTGATCGGAATCGGAATCATGGTGGGTGTGGTGCACCAGTTTCTCGCGATGTTTAATCCCGTCCCGACTGTCACTGCGAGCAGCGGTGCCATCGCGCTAGGCGAAACGCTCAAGCTGGACTGGCGTTTCACGGGTGACATCAAGCGGATGAAACATCTTCGCATCCATTTGCTCGGTTATGAAAAGGCCACCTACCGTCGCGGCACCGACACCGTCACTGACACAAGCTATTTCATCAATGTTGTCATCCTGGACGTCACCGATTCCGCAGTCATGAGCAGCGGCGAGTCGAACGTGAAGATTCCCGCAAGCTACATGCACTCCTTCGACGCACCGAGCAACAAGGTCGTCTGGTTTATCAAACTGCACGGCGATGTTCCAAAATGGCCGGATGTCAGCCTGGAATTTCCGCTCACCGTGCTGCCCCGCAAACCCAACTATTCTGCCGTATGATCCGACTCGGTCTGCAAGATCACCGTACTAATTTCCGTCCCGGTGAAACTATAGAAGGCGCAGCGCTTTGGGAGTGTCCGAAAGCGCCGAAACGCGCCGAGGTCCGGCTCCTTTGGTTTACCCAGGGAAAAGGCACGACCGATACCGAGACGGTTGCGAGGGAGGAATTTTCCAACCCACTGCCTGGCGACACCCGCACGTTCACCTTCACCGTGCCGGAAGCGCCCTACAGCTTTTCCGGGCGGCTCATTGCACTCATTTGGGCAGTCGAGCTGGTGCTTGAAGACGAAGATGAATTCCAGCGCATCAGCATTACGGTCACGCCCGACGGGCAGGAAGTCTCCATTCCTTCGGTTGAAAAGCCCGATCTGCCGGGACTGGCTACGCGCTGATCTCCTGCGAGGCAATTACAAGCAATCCGAATACGGCAAGGTCATGGAGAATTGGTATTGCGGCTTCTTGTGGTTTGAGCTTTGAAACGGAACGTGATTCCCGCTAATTGCAAATCCCTGTGCATTCCCAACCACCTTCCCCATTAGCAGAATGGCTGGTCCGTACCATCGGACGCCTGATCGCCCGCTGTCTGTATAAGACCAATGTCTTTGGAAGCGAAAAGCTTCCGGAGGGCGGCTTTCTACTGCTGCCAAATCATCTCACGTGGGTGGATGCAGTGTTGTTGCAGATCTCCTGTCCGCGCCCGATCCGGTTTGTGATCTGGGAGGATTTTTACCACATGCGCGTGTTGCAGCCGCTGTTGTATCTCATCGGCGCGCTCCCGATTTCAGACCGTCGCGCAAAGGACGCCGTAAAAGCCGCCGTGGAACTGATCAAGAAAGGCGAAATCGTCTGCATCTTCCCAGAAGGGGAGCTTTCCAAAAGTGGCTCGCTCCTCCGGCTCAAACGCGGCTATGAAATCATCGCGCGCCAGGCCAAGTGTCCCGTGGTCACGGCATGGATGGATCAGCTCTGGGGTAGCGTCTTCTCATTCAGTGGCGGGAAGTATTTTTGGAAATGGCCTCGGCATTATCCGTATAAAGTCACCGTTGCATTTGGCGCACCGATCGAGGGACGGGATGCGGATATCGGGCGGGTGCGCCAGGAGTTCATGGAGCTGGCGGAGTTTTGCTTTCAACAGCGCTCGTATCTCAAAGGCCATCTCGGAGAGGCGTGTTTGCGTGGCTTGAAGAAGCTGGGTGGCGAAACCGCCGTTCTGGATGGCATGGACAGCTCGAGCCTCAGCGGTTCCAATCTCCTTGCAGCCGGCCTCGCGCTTGCACAATGGCTCAAAACGAATGTCTCAGAAAAGCGGGTGGCCATTGTGCTGCCGTCTTCTAAAGGCGCGATGGTTGCGAATCTCGGCTGTCTTCTTGCAGATAAGATCCCGGTGAATCTCAACTTCACCGCAGGGCACAGCGCACTTGAAGCATCGATCAAAAAAGCGGGCGCCACGCATTGCCTTACCGCAAGTGTCATGGCTGAAAAGCTGAAGGATTTTCCATGGCCGAAACATGTCGTGCATCTGGGCGACCTCGTTCCGAAGCTCAAGCTCTCTATTATTAAATGGCGTTTGATCAGCGCGCTTCTACCAGCCGGCCCGCTCGCTCGCTTTGCAGGTCTTCCACGCGAGGGCGATCGCAAGGAGGCGGTTTTGCTTTTCACCAGCGGCAGCAGCGGCGAACCAAAAGGCGTCGCACTCACACACCGCAATCTCCTCGCGAATACGGCGCAATTTGGCGAGATGCTGGATATGAACGGCAAGGACGTGATCCTAGGGGCGCTCCCGTTTTTTCATAGCTTCGGCTCTACGGTCTGTCTGCTGTTTCCTATGACCGAGGGAATCAAGGTCGTGACCTATCCCAATCCGCTCGAGACGTCCAAGTGCGCGAAGCTGATCGAACGTTACAAGACCACGCTGGTGCTGGCGACGCCCACCTTTCTGCGCGGTTACCTCAAACGCGCCGAGCCGGAACAGTTGCGCAGCGTGCGACTGATTGTTACCGGAGCTGAAAAGCTTCCCGACGAACTCGCGGCGGCGTTCAAGGCGCGCTTTGGAATCGACATCATGCAGGGCTACGGGCTCACCGAGACTTCCCCTGCCGCGTCTTTTAATATCCCCAATCTGCCGGACTGCGCGCAGCCGAGTAATCGCAGCGGCTCTTGTGGTAAATTGGTTCCCGGATTGGCCGCTCAAATTCGTCATCCCGAGACGGACGCGCTCATTTCCATTCACGAGACGGGAATGCTGTGGTTCAAAGGCGCGAATGTTTTTGACGGTTACCTCGACGATGTGGAACGCACGGCGGAGGTCATTAAGGACGGCTGGTTCCGCACAGGCGACCTCGGGCGCTTCGATGAAGACGGCTTTCTGTTTATCGAGGGACGCGTCTCCCGCTTTTCAAAAATTGCTGGCGAGATGGTTCCGCACGAGACGGTGGAATCGAAGATTGTTGAACTGTTCGAGCTCAGCAGCGAAGGCGAACGCGTCGTCATGATTACCAGCGTCCCGGATGATGCCAAAGGCGAGGCGCTCGTGATGCTCACCACGCGTGATTTCACCCCGGCCCAAGTGCGTGAAAAACTCAACGAAGCCGGTTTGCCGAACCTCTGGATTCCAAAGCGGATTCAGCGCGTGGAGAAAATCCCCATCCTCGCCAGCGGCAAGCTCGATCTCCAGGCATGCCGGGTATTGGCGGAAGGGAATGAATAAGCCGCTCCCCATCCAAACCCCCAAGACTCGCACTGGGATTTGTAACCGCCTCCAAAAGGGAATCCCCAGCTATCCTCCGCACTGCTCGGCAAATCATGAGCCAAATATTTACTGAAGCTAATTTCCAATTCGACGAAGCGCCTACCAAAATGCGTTGCTTTGAACTGCACCGGGTAAATCGCCACACCTATTCCGATTATGGAACCGATTGTTTCATACCAAGAGAAAGGATTCTTCGGCTGGCGCCGAGTCGAGTTATTCAACGACCGGGTTGTTATATCTGGTTATCAGGTATTTACGAACGACTTCAATCTGACTGGGCCGCTTGCGTCCCTTGAACCCACCATCAGTCAACTCGGTTTTCACGAGCAGATTCGACTTATCGGCTTAGTGGTGTTTATAGGTGGCGGCATTGGCGCGCTGTCATGGGGCGGTCACTTACCCATCTACGCCAATCCCGGATTCTGGGTCTGTGGCTTCTTCTCCCTTTTTGGTCTTTTCTTGCTGCTACGCTCGTTTCACCGCATCGAAGCGGCGGCGTTCTTCACGACTGCCGGTGTCCATCGGGTCACCATCGCGAAGATTGGTCCCGAGGCTCTTCGGGAAATCCGGTGGGTTTTCTTGCAGTAAAGAAGAAGGAAGGGCAAAGCATTTGAAATGCAAAGCACCAGTTTTTACAGTCAGATACTTGGGATATCATCGCCGTGGAAAATCGTGAGTGTGGATTTAGATATGGAGGCCAAGCGTGTGGTGATACGAGCGGAGGTGGATGGCAAG
>Ga0209181_10000763_pt1 | contig 59438 bp, 48 predicted proteins | sample MAT05_FD_187208 | JGI IMG/M metagenome (GOLD analysis project Ga0209181, IMG submission 187208) | Freshwater microbial communities from Lake Fryxell liftoff mats and glacier meltwater in Antarctica - MAT-05 (SPAdes) (version 2) | ecosystem: Environmental > Aquatic > Freshwater > Ice > Liftoff...
ATTAAACCCACATTATGCAATAGAAATGCATTTGCATAATTTGACGAATGAAAATCAAAAACTTACGCTGAAAAATATTTTCCCGATTGGATGATTTTCATTGTCAGGCCATGACGCTTCGGTCATGATCCTGTAGGGCTTTCATAACTCCGGTTAAGAATGCAATTCTAAAACTGGCAAAATAAAAATCACAAAAAAAGGCCGAGAAAAATTCTCAGCCTTTCAACTTTACGTTTTAATGTGTGATTACATATTATTCACAATCTCACTACCAAACTCTGAGCACTTCAACAACGTTGCGCCTTCCATCTGCCGGTGGAAGTCGTACGTTACGCGTTTTGATGCAATGGTTTTTTCTAATCCTTTGTTGATTAACTCAGCCGCCTCGGGCCAGCCCATGTATTCAAGCATCATGCCTCCGGAAAGAATTAGCGATCCCGGATTTACTTTGTCCTGATCTGCATACTTAGGTGCCGTGCCATGGGTTGCTTCAAAGATTGCATGACCAGTGACATAATTCAAGTTACCGCCTGGAGCAATACCAATGCCACCAACAATTGCCGCTAGTGCATCGGATATATAATCTCCGTTTAGATTAGGTGTGGCCACTACCGAATACTCATCAGGCCGCAACAAAATTTGTTGTAGGAAGGCGTCTGCAATTGAATCTTTAACAATAATTTTATTTCCCTCATGGTTAATCTCCATCCAGGGTCCCCCGTCAATTAGCGTGGCTCCAAACTCTTCTTTGGCAAGCTCATAACTCCAATCGCGAAATGCACCCGAAGTAAATTTCATGATATTGCCTTTGTGCACGATGGTTACGCTATTGAGTTTTTTTTCTATTGCATATTGAATGGCTGCGCGCACCAGTCGCTGCGTACCGTCCTTTGAAATGGGCTTTATGCCAATGCCGGAAGATTCAGGAAATCTTATTTTGGCATATTGCTTTGGAAAGTTTTCTTTTAAAAAACTTAAGAATTTTTTGTTGTCATCACTGCCCTGTTGGAATTCGATACCCGCATAGATATCCTCCGTGTTCTCCCTAAAAATAACCATGTTAGTTTTTTGTGGAGCTTTTACCGGAGAAGGTACGCCTTCATACCACCGCACCGGGCGCAGGCAAACATATAAATCCAAAATCTGCCGCAAGGCAACATTCAATGAACGAATGCCACCTCCAACAGGAGTAGTTAGTGGGCCTTTAATGCCAACCAAATATTCGCGAAAAGCATCTAAGGTTTCATCAGGAAGCCAGTTGCCAGATTGCTTAAACGATTTCTCCCCGGCCATTACTTCCTTCCAATTTATCTTTCTCTTTCCACCATAGGCTTTGGCTACTGCTGAATCAAGAACATGTTGTGAAGCACGCCAAATATCCGGACCTGTGCCGTCACCCTCAATAAAAGGGATTGTGGGGTTTTCAGGAACTGTTAGTTTTCCGTTGTTGATCGTAATTTTCTGGTCACTCATTTTCGTATGATTAAATTGAATTCGCTGATGCTTGGGCGAATTTAAAGATTATCGAGGTATTAAAAACTACCGTTCAATACTTCTCTTCCTGATTGGGAAAATCGCAGGCTTTTACATCCTTTATATAGTGGTCTATGGCGTTCGTAATCACCGTATTCAGGTCGGCATATCTGCGCAAAAAGCGAGGCTTGAAGTCTTGGGTAATCCCTAGCATATCTTGCATGACCAATACCTGGCCATCCACATCGGGGCCGGCACCAATTCCAATTACCGGAATCTGCAAACTGGCTGAAACTTTTTTTGCCAGGGTGGCTGGAATCTTTTCTAACACAATCGCAAAGCACCCAGATTCCTGAAGCAGGAGTGCATCTTCTAATAATTTATTGGCTTCCACTTTCTCTTTAGCGCGCACCGAATAGGTTCCAAACTTGTAAATGGATTGTGGTGTTAAACCCAAGTGCCCCATAACGGGAACTCCGGCACTTAAAATCCGGAGTACCGAGTCTTTCACTTCACTTCCCCCTTCCATCTTCACAGCATGGCCTCCCGACTCTTTCATAATACGGATGGATGAGCGCAATGCTTCGCCCGAACTTCCCTGATAATAGCCAAAAGGAATATCTACCACAACTAACGCACGCTTCACGGCCTTCACAACAGAAGAGGCATGATAAATCATTTGGTCGAGTGTAATTGGTAAGGTGGTTTCGTTACCAGCCATCACATTGGAGGCAGAATCGCCCACCAGAATAACGTCAATGCCTGCGCCATCAATGATGCGCGCCATGCTATAATCGTAAGCCGTAAGCATAGCAATCTTTTCGCCCCGGTTCTTCATTTCCTGAAGTTGGTGGGTTGTTATCTTTTTTGCTTCTGACGCTTTATGAACAGACATTATGATTCAAAATTTAAAATTCAAAAAGTTTGGATGCGTTTTCAATGCAAATACACAGCTGGTTTTTTGCCCAGCACAACTTCCACATGGTCGTTGAGTGTTGTTGTTAATTCGTAGCCGGTATACGTTGGAGTAATTGGGAACAACGTATGACTACGATTTACCAACACCGCTACTTCAATCTTTTTTACTTCTGTAACTAAAAACGGTTTCATACCATAAGCAAGCGTGCGTCCGGTGTTCAAAACATCATCAACCAGAATGATGCATTTCTTTTTAAAATCTTTCTTAACGGCATCCAACACAACTTCTGATTGCAGAGGCGCCAATTTGTCTAGCGAAACTTTTACGATAAGGACTGGAAGTTTAGAAATTTTCTCCAAGTCAGAAGCAATCAACTTTGCCAGCGAGTAACCCTGCCCGTCTATGCCTGCCAGCACAAAAGATTTCTCTTTGAAATTATTTTCAAAAATTTCGTACGCGATGCGTCTAATTTTCTGATTTACTTTCGCAGAATCAAGCACAAGCGCTTTCGCAGAAACTAGCTCACTCATGGCAGGGGTATTACTTTGCTATCCTTAAATGTTGATAATATGATTGTGGACTGCATGTTGTCAACCACTTCAATCGTTGTCATTTTTTCAAGCATCAGATTTTGATAGGCCGGAATATCAGCAGCAACGATCTTCAAAATAAAATCGGCCTGACCCGTCACATGGTGGCACTCCACAACTTCTTCAATTTCCTTTATTGCATCCATAAATTTTGCAATATTTTCTTTGTTGTGGCCTTTTAATGAAACAGTAACAAATGTGGATACGCCCAGCCCTATACTGGCCATATCCAACACAGCGTGATAACTTTTTATAATGCCCGAGTTCTCAAGCTTCTTTACCCGCTCTAACGTAGGTGCAGGTGAAAGGCCAATTTCAATAGCAAGTTGTGCATTGGTGATATTGGAGTTTGTCTGCAGGATTTCCAAAATCTTGCGATCCGTTTGGTCGAGTTTAATTTTCATTCAAAAGAAATGAGATGTTTTTGTTACCCATTATTGTAAAAGTAAAATAAAATTTGGTGCTATAACCAATTGCAAGTAGAAACCTTGGTTAAAAATTTGGTGGGTTTTTAGCGGACAATTGAAAATCGTGAACCGCGGAACATGGTTCCTTTTGGATGGGATACGTAATAGCTACCTGTTGGCAGGTTGCTCACATTTAGGCGCAACTGATTTAAGCCGGGCGCCAAGCCTTCAAATTTCTGTTTCAACACAATTTGACCTGCCAAATTATAAATAATTAAACTCAACGATTCATCATCCTTAACAATCCAATCAACAACCAGTTCGTTTTGCGCAGGATTAGGATAAGGTTGAATAACAATAACCTCAGTATCAAGATTCTCGCATTGACGATCATCCAATGAGTTATTATCGCCAATTACATTTACACCCGCACAAACATAGTTTGCCTGGCTGCGCAAAAATGTAGCGGACAGCTCTTGAGTTAATTCCTGATTCGGAAGTATGGTGCCGATTAGATTTTGTGTGAAGGAAAAATTACCAGCCAGATCAACGATCACTTTAGGATTCAAAATTGAAAGGTTTCCCTGGTTTTTAATGGTTACAACAATCTTCATTGAATTACCAAAAGGAACAAGTTTGAAAGAAGATAGCGCGGCATTTACCGCTGGAACTACTATTTGAATTGTTTTGCTAAAACTATCCGTGCATCCGATCGAGTTACTGGCAATTAGTTCCACAGGATAGATGCCAAGTTGATTAAAAATAAAGGCTGGGGAAAACTCCGTGCTAGTCGAATTATTGGCATCATTAAATCGCCACAAATATGAAGTTGCCTGAGTTGACGTATTAGTAAAACCAACGCCTAAGGGAACTGCCCCAATTTCTGGTGACGCAGAAAACTGTGCCTTGGGTGCTTGCGTTATAGGAATTGATTTTGTGACGGAATAAGCACAGCCGGACTGTCGGGTAGAACTCATCTTTACCGAATAATTTCCCAGTGAGGTAAACGTATGTTGTGCGGGCGAACCTGAGCCAGCGGTTCCACCAAAATCCCAACTCCACGAAACAGCGGGATCGGCTCCGCCAATATTTTTCTCTTGAAAAACCGCAGGCTTATTCACACATGTGCTAATGGCCGTAAAGTCTGGAACAACTGCTACCGGAACTGTAACTGTTTTAGTAAGCTGACTTACACAATTATTGTTACCCGTTATAGTGAGCATGACATTGTGCAGCCCTGTAGAATTAAAAGTATGCGTGGTGTTTTTTGTTGAGTACGAACTGTTGCCGATAGACCAAAGCCATGCCTTCACAGTTCCATCCGATGCATCGGTAAATTGAGTGCCCTGATTTAAACAAGCTGCACCGCCATTGAAGCCTACCGCTGGTGGAGTTGAGATGGTAACCGTCTTTTGCAAAGTGTTGGTGCATCCGAAATTAGTTGTTGTTTGAAGTGACACCGGATAATCTCCGGCAAGACCATAAACATGCGTTGGATTTTTTTGAGATGAAGTTCCATTGGCTGGATCTCCAAAACTCCATGTCCAGGTGATAATGTTGCTATCGGTTAGTGCTGGCGTTAAATCATTGAATTGACTGGCTGACCCCGCACAGGAGAAGGGCGGTAAATCGATGGAGAAGTTGGGTTGGGGTGACGAACGGATTATCTTAGTTTGAGTTCTTGTGTTAATACAGCCGTTATCACTTTCAACAGCTAATACCACGTTGTACGCCCCTCCATTTATGTAAGTATGTTGCGGGTTTTTTTCTGTTGTACTTTGTCCATCCCCAAAGTTCCATATAACTTCAATACCTCCTGTGGTAGCGTTATTAAAATCTATGGGTTTATTACTGCATAACCCAGCCGTTGAAAAGTTAACATCCAACCCCGGCTTTACCAGGTAGGTAGTTGATTGTGTTACCGGACACTGATTAACGATTGCCGAAAGCTGAACGAGGTAATTGCCCCCAACCGAATATTGATGCTGCGGCTCAATTAAGGGTGAGGTTGCACCATCCCCAAAATCCCAAGTACTTGCTGTTACAGAAGATAAGCCAGTTGAAGCCAATGGTTTAAACGAGACTGACTGAAAAGAACATAATGGCCCAGATGGGTCAATAACCAATGAAATTAATGCCGGATCATTTATTTCGATTTGCTTGGTTAACACATGTAAATCGGAACAATCATCGGTAACCGTAAGGGTTACCGTGTAGAGTCCGGGAGTTGAATAATTATGTTGAGGATTTTGCAAAAAAGAGCTGTTTAGCGTTCCGCTTGGCGAATCACCAAAATCCCAACTCCAAGTTTGGATGGTTCCATCATCGGTGGATAGGTCTGTAAACGTTGTTACTTGCCCGACACAATTCAGTTGCCAACTGAAATTGCCAACAGGATTTGTTTTTATTAATACGGAGTCTATATGAAACCGCTTCTCTCCAAAATCATTTGTCACCTCCAGCGAAACAATTTTTTGTCCACGTTCGCTGAATGACAGGGCTGGAGAAAAATCATTGGAAGAAAAAAGGCTGGCCGGACACGCGGCCGAAAAAGAAATTTTCTTTAATTGACCAGTCGTAGAATTTGAATAGCCAACCCAGCTATTGTTAGTTTTAGCAAAACTTAACCCTTGCATGTTTGAAAGTATTCCAAGTTTGCCAAGATTAGTAACAACCGGCAGGCTTGTCAGACTGTTTCCAAAATCCAGCTTTATTAGGTCGCCTTCAAATTGGAGGATAAATCCGTAATAGTGATTGAGATCGCGAACCAACCCCACATTATTGGGGAAGCCACTAAGTGGAACGGAAGAAGTTATTGTGGAGATAATTGGTTGCTGATACAAATGGTTAGGAAAATCAAGTTTAAATACGTTTTGGTTTTCAGTAATCGCAAGCCCTTTCCAACCTACCTGATCGCGTAAAATCGAAAAGTCTTTAATAAATCCGTTTCCCGGGAACAGTACTTCCACAAAATCAGAATTGGCCCCTGGAGTGTTGGCTGCCGAAGTCCGAAAATTTACAAGCAAAAGTTTTCGTTCACTCCTGTCTGAAATTACGGCTATCAATTCTGACTGATCAGCAACCCACTCAACCGCATAAGCCTGGCTAAGTCGATTACCAAAATTCCCAAAGTCTTGTGCGGCTGGTGTATTGGTGAGAGAAACTCCAAAAGACAATCGAACTACTTTAGTGGTGCCAGCACCCACATTAAAACATGTAACTAAACCGTACCAGAGAGCGCCATTTTTTATGAGGGCGATATCGCGCGGCCTGTCAAGCAGGCTGCCAGTATTGCCTAAATTCACAACAGTTGGAGTTGAGGCGAGATCGCCCCCAAAATCAAATCGCAGAATTTCATTAGAATTTGTATTCGATGCAAAACCAAACCAATTGCCGCCTTCTTGCACCAAAGTAATTCCTTCAATTGAATTGGCAGGGATAATAAATGCGGAATTGCTGGCAACAGGCGCTTGCGCCAATGCCCCACCGCAAAACTCCCATTGGTGCCGGGCAGGATTGGTAGATGTATTTGACACTGTAATATTTACATCTCTGCAACTTGCTGGCGCAAGCGTAAAGTTAGCGGTGGGTTGCGCCATTGCCAATTGCCAAGTAAGTACTACAACCAAGATTATTGAAACTCGCATCAACTCATTAAATAAATCAGTAGCATAAAACGTAACCTCTTACACCATATAACGGCTTTAATTGGCAAGTTTGCGATAAATCTCATCATAAGATTGAATTCCCCTAGCAAGCGAAAAATATTCGATCAATGATTGAGAATAGGTATGTTTTCTATCCTTAGAAATAAAGTCTATTGCAAGTTCATATTCGCGATACGAAAACGACTTGACTAAAAAAACCGGAAGCTGGCCATCCAATAACTGATCATTGTCACCTACACCCTTATTTGTAATTAACGGCAGGCTCATACTTACAATTTCACCTAACTTGGTTGGCGATGATGCCTGTTTTGAAAATACCGGATAAATAAAAAACAAGGCTAGTGAAGCTATACTTAGTAGTTCAGGAATTTCATTGCGAGAAGCTGAATAAACTGCTACGCGGGCCAACGGAATATTGTGCTGCATCGCTTCTTTCAAAATAGTTTCGCCATGGTCGGGTGTTATAATAAGAATGAAATAATCCGGATCTCTGTTTGCCGCATAACTCATAAAATCAAGCATTTGTTTCGTCAGATACCAGCTACCCCAACTGCCATGATAAACAATGACTTTATTGCTTTCACCTATCTTCAATTTGCTACGCCACATGTTTTGAATCTCCAACGGAACAGTTGATTGAGAAAATAGTTCAGTATCAACGCAACAGGGAATTGCTTGCGTTTTTTCAGGATTTGAGTACGCTGGATTGCTATTGGCCAATAGAAATTTAGCCTTTTCTGTTAATACAATTGTGCTTTCTGCTTGCGCGAAAAGTTGTTTTTCCTGTTTGCGCAAATAATTTATTACTAATTTAAATATTGGGTTTTTGGGATTCCATATTTTCCCCTCGATTCGCTCATCAATCCAAAAGCCGCGAGTATCAAAAATGAATGGAGTCTTTTCTTTTTGCTGCTTAAGCTTCATTGCCACTATTGCCGGCAGGTAGCTCCGGGCGTGGATAACATCAATCTTCTTCTCTTCTATGAGTTTCCTTGCGCAAGCTAACATCCGAAGCAAGTCCCAAACAGTAGAAGCTATTAGTGGATGTTTATGGTAACGAAGCGGTCGCCAGTAAATATTTTTAGCCATCAATCTTTTATGTAAAGCAGCTTGAAGATGACATTTTGATTTCTTTTCAAAGCTGATGATGGTAATGCTGTGAGTTAACCCTGCTAATCCTTCGAGATATGGCAAGATTTGCGATTGTCCTAATGGATCAAGCAGTCCATCGTAGGAAAGATAAAGTATCTTACTCATTGGTAACCAAAAATGAAAGGAGATTCAATTTCAAAACCGAAAAATAATTATGCCTGGTAAAATGCTTCTTGTAGTATTCTTGTTGCGAAGCCCGATCAATACTGATATTACGCAATAAAATTCGTTTCAGTAATATTACTAACTCTGAGCTATTGCCGGATTCAAATAAGACACCTGTTTCTCTGTCAATAATTATTTCGGGTAGGCCGCCAGTATCCGATGCCAACACAAGTTTCCCCAACATAAGCGCCTCAATGGCGGTAATCCCCAATCCCTCCGATAGCGAAGGGATAACTATTAAATCTGCGCACTCCATGTAATTTAGCATGACTGTATGGGTAACATAGCCTGTAAACTGAACTTGGTGCGCCCAACCACGTGAAGTAGCCAATGCCTCAATAGTTTCGTGCTGAGAACCTCCACCCACAAAAATAAATTTCAGATTCAGGTTATTGAATTCCTTCAAATTAAAATTTTCAAGAGCCTTCATAAAATAGAGTTGACCCTTTACCGCTTCTAATCTGCCTGGTATTACAACCCAATACGCTCCTTGATCCTTTTTCAAATCATTAGACGCTAGTCGATCATCTTCTGCATAATTGTAAATCACAATTGCCTTTTTTTTCAGTGTAGTATAACGAGAAATATCCATGGCTACGGCCATTGAAACGCAAATGTTTCTAAAATCAGTGCCCCGTGAAAGCAATCGGTTAAATCTCACAAAAATATTTGCATTCAATGACGAGTGTCTAAACACATCCATTGAGTGATGGTAATTGACTAGCCGCACTCGCATAAAAGAAAACCGACATAAAATTACTGTCAACCTACATATGAGATGTGCGATAGGCAAATGTGCCACTATCAAGTTTAACCGCTTCTTGCGTAAGAACTTCTTTATTTTAAAGGCAGCCAGCGAACTTGAAATAAATATTTTAGCGGAAATTGTATGTAGGTTTTCATCACCCAAAATCAAAATCCGATCAGCCTGTAAATCAATCTGCGAAATAAGAGAACCTCCCGTGCCCAACACAATAAGGTATATATCGTGGTCAGCCTTCAATTCATTAATGGTTGCAACCAACAGATTTTCGGCACCGCCTAAATCAAGGCTGGGTACTACAAATAAAACTTTAATGCGATCAATCATGTTTCCTTTCTACACCAAATATCAAAATGACAATCTGTAAAATCCTGTCCAAGAGAAACAGGTTGTTGAGTTCGCGCTTCAAACAATCTGTATCCTTCCGCATGCAGTAAGCGAATGAGTTCGGCCGGTGTTGTGTCTTGCGCTCTTAAATTTTCATCATCAACCTCCACAAATAAAGTGGGCCCAAAACTGCGCATCGTTACTGTTGCTCCCTTCAACACTTCAAGCTCATAGCCTTCTACATCAATTTTTATTAAATCGATTTTAGAAAGGGTTTGTGCAGCATAAAATAAATCAAGCGAAGTACCATTAACAGGTTGTGATTGGTTCTCCTTGTTATGCGTATCAATTTTATTTTTTCCGAGATTATTTTCTGTTACTACTTGCACATGGGTAGGGCCGGCCTGGGCAGCTATAGCTAACGGATAAATATGGAGTTGGGGAAAACTATTGAGGCTGCAGTTTTTCTGAAGTTTGCTAAAAGTAAACGGGAAGGGCTCGAACGCAAACACTTTTCCTGTTGTTCCTGAATGTTTTGCGAAAGAAAGTGCACTGTACCCAATGTTAGCGCCCACATCAAACACCACAGAACCGGGTTTACAGAAATCGATAAATGCGCCCAAAGTTTTTTCAGTAGCATTAAAATAAACTTCCCAATCATTCAAATTGCTGATGTCCAATAAATAATTTATATCATTACGCTTTACATTACGCAAACTTGTTTTCTTGTATTGATAATGATTAGGTAGAAGTTTGAACGCGAGGGGTTCGGTAAAGGTATTCATCATTGCAGCTGCAAGAAAGGATTCCCCAATCGGGTTCATAAATATTCTTCTGAAGTAATTCAAGAAGCGGGTACGCGCGGATAGTTTTACCTGCATCGGGTACTTGTTAATCAGCAATCTGTTTTGTTACAATTGTTGTAGCTAAATCAGCTATCGAAAAAAATGAAACCTGCGGCATCTTTTTCAGATAAAGAATTAGCTCGGTCGCATTTTTCAAATCATTGTCGCTGTCGATATTATAATCATGGGTTGTAATCATTCCCACAGGATTTACGTTGGAAGTCGAAGAGCTATTTAAAATTCTTACAAAGTCTTGCGGATAACCTGTGTTGGGGCAACCCATAAGAGTTTGCGTGTGGATGACATTCCCATCAGACGATTTAAACACTTCACCGAACTGAATACTCGCCTTGCTCATGGTTTCCTTTGCCCAGTTATTTTTTACCCAAGCTTGTTGCGAAAATGTGAAGTCGTATTGAATTCCATACTTTTCTTGCAATTGTAAAATCCAAGGATTGATGAGCCACCAGCCACCAGAATAACTGGTTGTTGCAAAACCCAGATCGCGCAACCACGTAACTTCTCGTTCAAATTGATCGGCCACTTCGTTTCTAAATTCTGAAATTGAAGTATCCGGTTTTAGTTGATTTCGCACATCATGGAATGATTCCGATCCAGACTTCCAAAAATGCCCGTGATAACCAATATCCGCGACTTCGTTTAGCTTTTTTAAACGCACCAAAAACTCCTTTTCATCAATGTGTTCCTCGTTCATTTCTTTTTTGATTTTAGGATTTTCGGGCGTCATCGTTACGCACAAAGCCCGTTTACCGGTAATCTCAATAAACGCTTGGCAGAATTTCAGCAATTGATCAAACGTGCGTCTTGCATGAATTTTCTCCGTATGAAATATAAACCCAAACCTATAGAGTATTCCTTTATTTAATGAAGGTCTAAAAAAAGTATAATAAATCGGTTTTAATAGACTCATCGTTTTTTAAAAAAATTGATGCACGCTTTGGCGATTCTGTAGATGCTACCAGCTATTACAAAATTGTAATACTTACGAGAATTTCCTCCAAAAGACTCTTTAAAAAATCTTCGTCCATCAGCCACTTCATTGCTAATACCGCCCCAGTCGTATTCATCGTAGTCCAATTTTTTAAACATTAATATATCGTGCCAATGTAAAAATTTGTTTAGGTATCCTCGCTCGCTTGGCTTCAGTGTAGAAACATCATGGCTAGAAAGAAGCCGGGCTGTGCTCCCATTCACCAAATAACAATGAAAGATTACAGGTTGACCGGCAATATCAACCGTGGTAATACAAACATTGCGAGACTCTATGAGATTTGTCAACCGCACAGGATCAAAGGTTTGGATGCTCTTCGTTGCGGCAAACTGACGATGTGTAGATAAATATCTTTTAAGTAGATCCTCGTTCGGTGAGAAATAGGCGCACGAAACGGGTGATGATTTCTCTGCTTTGCGAATGTGATATTGAAAGGTGCGGCTAATTTTATTCCACAAAACAGACTCATGTTCACCGAGCAATGTGATCAAGGTAGTAAACTCCTGATAAGGATAATGTTTCGGTATATTTATTGCCTGATAAAACAGATTTTGTTGCGTAAGAGTAATCTCTTCATTCCGATAAAACCAGATTTCTTGTCGCTTAAAAAATGGCAATGTTCGCGTTACTACTTGAATCATAAAGCATTTTTGCAAAAGTAATATAACCAAGTGTCGATTGATGCTTGCAGGTGTTCGGGTAAAAGCACATTTCCGTTTAAATCGTAAATCGCTTCAACCGCAAACCCATCTTTCTTCAAAACAGATACTTGGTACTCTACCTTCACCCAATAATTACTAATTTGGTATGCATGACTTCCGTCCACAATCATGGCAAAGTTTTGATTTTGCATTGACTTAAGCTGAGGGTTAAGTTTACGAAGCACATACGCACGGTAATTTCTTTTTAAAGCGGCAACAGAAACCGGAAACTGATATTCAATTAATTTAGACGCTGCCCTCAGGTTGTGCGATGAGAAGATAAAAATACCGCCCGGCTTAAGAACTCGCTTTATTTGCTGAATAGCCAATGTTCTATCGGTAGGTGAAATGCTATCCAACCCATTAAAGCTAAAAAGAACAAAGTCAAATTCGCGATCCTTAAAACTTTTTAACGACCGCACATCGTCAGTTTCAAACTGGAACTGAGAGGTCGGAAACCGAGCTCTACAAACCTTAACCATTGCCTCCGAATAATCAACCCCAACATACCGATTTACAAGGGGCGCAAAGAACTCTGTTGTCCGACCTCCGCCAACGCCAATATCTAACATGGCATAGTGTTTCATTGAAGGAGAAAGTACTTCAAGCAGTTGCTGTTCGGCAGGCTGAAGTACGGGTATTTGATTTTTATAGTAGGTTACTACTTGATCCGACTCATACGTTTTAATATTGGTGTCCTCGGTAGATTTGTACTTTAAAATGCTAAACAGGTTGTGAATTTTTTTTTGCAACTTACCAATCATATAAAAACAATTAACGTTGTAGTGTTAAATACTGGGCGATTGATTTTTTTATTACAAATAGATCGGTTGGTGACAGGAAGAAAAGGCGAAAACCTGAAATACCAGTTCGCACCTGAAAGCGCCAGCAAGCCACAATGGTTGAAACTATGTAAGCACTAACAGAAGCAGTGGCTGCTCCTGGTGTTCCATAGTTTGGAATTAACGCAACATCCAACACTACCGTTAATAAAATTCCTAATACCGAAACTAACAACAAATCATTCAATTGACCGGCTCCGGCAAAGTAGTTTTTTAAAACCGTAAACACACAATAGGGTACAATGCCCACTAATATAATTGCGAGTAAACGAAATGCACTCGCAAATTCATTTCCATATAGAAACCGGATAATTGAGCCACCAAAAATCCACAAAACAGAAGCTGCTATCAAACTTAATGTAAAGGTAAGGCGACATAAAAAGGCCGTCCATTCATCCACCTTGCCTTCCGTTTCGTTTGCTTTAAATGCTGTAAGTACTAGTCCGATCGAGTTTGGCAATAACAACAGCATAAACCCCACATTTGCGGCCAATGCATACACACCCAACTCTGCCGCGCCCGAAAAGTAATTTATAAACCAATAGTCTAATTTTAAACTTGCAAAAAGCATAAAATTACACACATACATCAGCAACCCATATCTTACAATTTCATATGCGTGTTGTTTGTTTAGAAGTTGAAACGAAAACGAGGGGGAGACCAATTTTGAATTGAAGAAAAAGCATAGGCTTAACGTCACTAACGACATACACATTTGCACTACAAAAAAAACTGCCGGGCTAACCGGGCGGCTGCTGGTAAAAAACAGAAAAGCATAGACGATTAACATACCCGAAATATTAATTAGGCTTATCAGGTTTGTTTGCATAAAATGACGATGACCATTCAATATTGATACAAACAAATACCAACCCGTTAAACCAAAGAAATAAACCACAATCATGGATTGCTCATCCGTCCCCTGATGGGGCTTAGGTAAAAATAAATCACCAAAACCGAAATGAATACCTACTAACAGAATGACGAAAAAGACGCCTGTTGACACTCCTAAAAAAACGAGAGTTGATGTAAAAAGTCGCGATCTGTCAAATTTATCTTTTGCTGCAAAAAAGATCAGCGCATGAGGCAGGCCCAAACCAAGCAGCATGGCTAATAACTCTACCGATGTGGTATAAATAGAAAAAATGCCTCGTCCTTCAGCACCTAACATCCTAGCTGCCATAATCGAATTTACAAATCCAACTAAAAAAGTATAGATATTAAGTCCAACGGTTGAGGCTACTGACTTTTGAAACGACATTATTAAAATAAACGCGCAAGGTAAGGTTTTAATTGATGGGCTGATCTTAAAACCTTAAGAGTTGAATATATTTACACCTGATAGATGCGAATACTTTTTATTTGTCCATACCCTATTGGGGAAGCTCCCTCACAACGATTTCGGTTCGAGCAATATTTCGTCCTGTTAAACCAGCAGCAAATCACCTACCGTGTTCAAAGTTTTTTAACCACTGACAATTGGCGCATTTTCTACGAACGCGGTAAGCCTATTCAAAAAATATTAGCTTTAATTGCAGGTTATGTTAAGCGTATTCTGCTGTTATTTAGCATACACCAATTTGGTTTTGTTTTTATTCATCGGGAATCGACACCGCTTGGCCCGCCTTTTTTTGAATGGGTTCTTGCTAAAATATTCCGAAAAAAAATAGTTTATGACTTTGATGATGCTATTTGGCTCACCGATCAACCTGATGCGTCTGTATTCATAAAGATTTTAAAATGGAGAAGTAAGGTGTCTACCATTTGCAGGCTAAGCTATCGAGTAAGTGCTGGCAATGAATACTTGAGTAACTATGCAGCGCGCTACGCAGGTACTGTAATTTATAATCCCTCAACATTAGATGTAGATCATTTGCACAATCCCGAACTGCATACACCAATAAAAGATGCTAATCGCGTGGTGATAGGTTGGACCGGGTCACACTCCACTATGAAATACTTAGAGAGTATTGAGGATGAATTGATAGAGTTGGAACAAAAATTTCCGCAACTATTACTTTTGGTAATCTCCAATCAGCGCCCCAAGCTAAGGCTAAAGAACTTAAGGTTTTTACCGTGGTCGCTAGAAACCGAAATTGAAGGATTGATGCATGCCGATATAGGAATAATGCCGATGCCTGACGATGATTGGGCAAAAGGAAAGTGCGGATTTAAGGCGTTGCAGTACATGGCCTTACAAATACCAGCCGTAGTTTCTGCTGTAGGCTCAAATAAATTTATTGTAGCCCATGGTGATGACGGTTTTTTATGTTACACCCCTCAAGATTGGGTAAACTTTTTGTCACAATTAATTTCAGACAGCGATCTGCGAACTCAGATCGGAAAAAAGGGCCGCGAAAAAATCCTGAAGCAGTTCTCCGTTGAGTCAAATCAAGACAACTTTCTTTCGCTATTTGGATTTCCAAGAAGCACCAGGGCTAATGCAAAATAAGGAATCAAAGGAATTTTATAGCGCGCCAGCGTTCCAAAATTATAGGAAGTAATTCCTACTGCGAAGGCCATAGTCAACGAAAATAAAAAAACGAAAATAAAATCTGGGTTGTTCAATACTCTAAACATCCGATGCCTCGATTTAAAAACCACGAAGCCAAGTATAATAAATAGAATTAACCCTTCTAGGGCCGAGAACAACATCAAAGGGTTTTTAACTTCCCATAAATAAGGCCTGAATAGGCTAACGTTAATGGCTGCGGGCGCTTTGCTAAGCATACTAACAAATGTACCATCCAGTTCGCCCAGCGAATAGCCAGAACCAGCATGGCGCCCAGAATAAAAACCAATATCATAAGCCGTAATTTTAGCAGTCATGGCAATATTTTTTATTGAATAACGCACATCGCCCTCTCCTATTTTTAGTACTGACCAATAACCCAGAATGATAATGAGCGAAATAATTGCGGGATAAATAAGAATCTTAGCAAAAACAGAACGGATCGCGGTTAGGCGTTTAAAAAATATCCAGCAAAGCGCAGCAGGCACAAAAGCTTGCAGTATAAAGAGCTTAACACTAAAAATAAAATAAACTGAAAGTACCAACAGCGCTGCAGAACCCCAACTCCGTTTGCCTGAAATGAAAAGTCTGTCAATACTATACGTGGCTAACCCAAGGCTTGCGATTACGATGGTATCTTTCAAAATACCTGAACCCCAAAAAATAACCGATGGAATAAATAGTGTACACAAGGCGATTACGAGATTCAAGTCGGGGTATTTTCGGTAGAAAGTATAAAAGAGAGCCCAAGCCCCAGCGAAACTAAAAAGAGAAAAAAGAACAGCCGTGCCAGTGTATGCTGAGAAAGTCAGCAGATCAAAGATGGATGCAATTCGAATTACAAAGAAGGAGGTAGAATCAAAATAAAATGGAATCTTTGACGAGTATTGATAAATCCCAATCTGATCTTTACCCCCAAAAAGCAACTTAAGCCCGGCAAGTGGCGAATTCATAAACGCTTCCCACACATGGCGACTACCCCGAGAATGAAAGTTATAGGTATCTCCTCCCTCGTAATAAAACTGGTAAAGCAAACCCAAGGCAATGGCTCCCAAAATTTTTAAACCTAACGCAGGAAAAAAATATTTTCTTGTAGTAGAATCTGTAAAATGAGGCCTTGCCCGATAAGCAATAACACAAATAATCAAAAGCAACACAGGTGTAACAATGAAATCGCGCAGTTCCACCTCAAAGAATATTTTTCATGCAATAAAGGTAAGAATAGAAATCAATCTCCCTTTTCTAAATTCTTCAGGCGTTTCTTGGCATCCTTATACGCTTCGTCTTTGCGGCCTGCCTTCTTCTTCACTTCGGTGAAATACTTTTTAGCCTCTGCTTTGTTGCCCTGCTTTTCATTAATCTCGCCAAGGGCGATCAACGAAAAAAGATAATAGCCTGATTCTGTTGCTCCAATCTCCTCTGCATAAGAAACAGCCAGCGCATAATATTTTTTTGCGTCATCAAGCTTACGCTGATTTTCATACAGCTGCCCTAAAAAGAAAGCGGCATAACGACCACTCGTTGCTTCATAACCAATCTGTGCACTATCAATACGTGCTAAGATCTGTTTCGATTGGATCTCCAACTCGGGAAAATACCCACGCGAATAAAGTACGCGTGCATAGTATCGATGAAAGTAAGAATTGTCGGGATAGGTTTGATGTAGGTACTCAGCAATCTGAAAAGCTCGTACCTGGTCATTTTCATAACTATTTAAAATTCGCATGAGCCAAACCATGGCTTCCGTGCGCGTATAAAAAGCATTATACGATACTTCTTTCAGTTGTTTCAACCCTAGTTGCTTATCCCCTTTTCTAAAAAACCACATGAGCGGTTTTAAGGATTTGTAGTTTTCAGGAACCCACACTGAGAAATAGTTGTAAAGAGCATCGCCAAAGAGAAGCTCAGGACTGAGGTAATCTTTCTCGCGACAGACTTCCATGTAGTTTAAAGCCGACTTGCCCTCCACTGCGGCCTTACCCCAGTTTTTGCGTTCCTCGTCAGAATACAATCTGCCTTTAAACCCGTGGGCCGCGGCCAGAAAGAAGGCCGCTTCAATTTTATACTCAGGTGTTTTCTTATATAAATTTTCAGCAACCATGATTGTACTATCCATATAGGCCATAAAACGATCGTCATACTTCGTATTGCGGGTGTTTGGCATAATCTTCCACCACTCGCTCAATCCCAATAGGAAATATGGGAGCGGATGCCATTTGTATTTCTGCTTGAACCAACGAAACTGTTGCTCAGCCTTGGCAAACTTAAAATTGTATAAATCGTTTAGCGCCTCGCTAATCTCAATCTGCATAGCAACATTGTTGATCAACACAATGGAGGTATCTTTTTTGATTTGGGCATATGAATACCCATGTCCAACAATCAATAGAATGAAAATTAGAACTGGAATGGATTTGGTCAAAAAGAATCGCACACACATTTACTTTCCCAAATAAACAAAAAACTTACCTTCGCGTTTCACCCCTAAAAAGAATATGGCCAACGAAATCGAGAGCTCCCTCTTTTCGACTAACAAAAAACTGACGTTCATCATTCTTTGTCTGCTCTCAATTTTGCTGCTCTATATCAAGAAATCATTTATTGAATACGAAACTGCCGCCTTTGAGTTTTTGCAAGATCGGCCAGAAGGCGCTGTTTTAAGGATTATCGGTGCCTTACAGTTTTTTTCCATCCCGCTAATTTACCTCTGGAAGTTTACGGTGATTGGTTTTGTAATCTGGGTTGGCGCGTTCATGTTTGGATTTCGCATTACCTTCAGTCAATGTTGGAGTGTAGTGATGGCTGCTGAATTTATTTTTCTAATTCCGGAGTTTCTCAAAATAGGCTGGTTTTTGTTTATCGAAACAGACCCTACCCTGCCAGAGATCCGGGCTTTTTATCCCTTCTCCATGATGAACCTGGTGGATTATACGACCGTTCAAAAACAATATGCTTATCCTTTACGGGCACTTAGCATTTTCGAAATCTTTTATGTGTTAGTGCTTGTGAACGGGGTTCATTTTTATGCACGAAGAGATAAAAAAGCTGCCTGGTGGATTGTCTCAGCCTCTTACATCCTGATCTTTTTGTTGTGGCTGGTGTTTTACATCATCGTTTATAAATAAAGTTTTAACGGCAAGGGCGCGAGGTTTTTGACATTAAAACAGTTAAGAAATTAAGATCACTAATAAGGGGAACTCTTCAACCCTTAATGGGCTGAATGGTTAAAAAATTACCATCAAAAATAATCAGTGAATCTGTGGCGATACTCCCCCTAATTTGAGCCGGCCCATTTTAACATATTTTATCTATTTTCGCCCTTTAATTTGAACTAAAAGGCATGAATTTTCAAAAAGCGAATAACATCACCGGTTGGCTAGTATTTGGCGTTGCTATTATCACGTATTGGCTCACCATGGAAGAAACCGCCAGTTATTGGGATTGTGGCGAATTCATAGCAGTTTCTTATAAACTGCAAGTACCTCACCCCCCCGGGGCACCATTGTTTTTGCTGATGGGTCGCATCTTCTCATTTCTTGCCTTTGGCGATGTTACCAAAGTAGCTTACTGGATTAATTTTATGAGTGTGTTGGCAAGTGCCTTCACCATCCTTTTCCTTTTTTGGTCAATCACTCTTTTTGGTCGCAAAATGATGGGCATTCAAAAAGATGCTGATCTTACTGAAACCAATATTTGGGTGCTGATGGGTGCCGGATTAGTTGGTTCGTTAGCCTACACTTTTTCCGATTCATTCTGGTTTTCCGCTGTGGAAGCCGAAGTCTATGCGATGTCATCATTCTTTACTGCATTTGTGGTGTGGGGAATTTTAAAGTGGGATGTGATTGAAGACGAAAGCAAAGCCAACCGTTGGCTTTTGTTAATGGCCTACATGGTGGGTCTTTCCATCGGTATTCACTTACTTAATTTAGTAACTCTTCCTGCCTTAGGTCTGATCTATTACTTCAAGAAATTTAAGCCTACTACTTGGGGGGTTATTGCCGCTCTTGGTATTAGTGGCGGACTAGTTTTGTTCATCAATGATTTTATTGTTCCTGGCCTGCCGACAATCGCTGGGCTTTTTGAAGTATTTTTTGTCAACACGCTTGGGCTGTTCTTTGGTTCCGGGGCGCTTATCTTTTTTATCTTGTTGATTGCAGCTTTGATCTTTGGAATCTATTACACACAAACTCATAACAAGCCTGTTTTAAATACCTTCATTTTAGCAACTACTTTTATTTTAATCGGGTATGCTTCCTACACAACAGTAATCATCCGTTCTAATTACGATACACTCATCAATGAAAATGCACCTAAAGATGTAATGAGTTTTATCCGATACCTGAAGCGTGAACAATACGGCAGCCGCCCATTGCTTTTTGGACCTTACTTTACAGCACGCCCAATCGATGTTGAATACGGTGCTCCTGTTTATACAAAAGGCAAAGACAAGTATGAAATTTCCGATCGTAAGTTTACCTACGTGTATGAACCCGATCAGCAAACTATTTTACCTCGTGCCTGGAACTCCGATCAAGCAGCAACTTACAGAAGCATTTTAGGTTTGCAAGAAGGCGAGAAACCAACCTTTGGTCAAAACCTGTATTTCATGTTCCAGCATCAGATCGGGACCATGTACATGCGCTACTTCATGTGGAATTTTGCTGGTCGCGAGAGTGATGAACAGGGCGCTGACTGGCTGAAACCAGGTGAGTGGTTTTCAAAAGTTCCTGCAGCTTTGGCACAAAATCATGGTCGCAATAATTTCTTTATGATTCCATTCTTGTTAGGACTAGTTGGCATGTTCTATCAGTTTATAAAAGACACAAAAAACTTTTCTGTTATCGCACTCCTGTTTGTGATGTTGGGTGTAGCCATCGTAGTTTATCTAAACTCACCACCAAGCGAGCCACGTGAGCGCGATTACATTTATGCAGGTTCTTACTATGCTTTTGCTTTCTGGATTGGCTTAGCCGTAATCGGAATTTTTGAATTCATTAACTCAATTATTAAAAATGGAAAAGTAGCTGTGATCGTTGCTACGTTGATTGGACTCTCGGCTCCAACGTTAATGGCCGCTGCCGGGTGGGATGATCACAATCGGCATAACCGGTTCTTCTCTGTTGATTCAGCCTCTAACTACTTAAATTCCTGTGAAAATCAGGCGGTGATCTATACAGGTGGTGATAACGATACATTCCCACTTTGGTACGCTCAGGAAGTAGAAGGCATCCGCACCGATATGCGTGCGGTGGTTTTAAGTTATTACAATACCGATTGGTACATCGATCAAACTACGCGCAAGGCGTATGAGTCAAAACCAATTCCGTATACACTTTCACAATATCAATACCGTCAGGGTGGTCCTAATGATTACCTCCCTTTTGGTGACTTCAAAATGAAGAGCATTGATGCAAAAGAATACATTACTGCGCTTTCAAAAGATTTACCGCAGTTGCGCGATGGCGACCGCAATGTTGTGCCTAGTAAGCTATTTACGCTGAACATAAATAAAGATGAGCTCCGTGCACGCGGCATTATTCCTGCCCGATTAGATAGCCTGATGGTAGATCAAATGCAAATCCGTTTGACGAAAGGCGCGCTTGAGAAAAAAGACTTAGCTATTTTAGATTTTCTGGTAACTAACAACTGGGAGCGCCCGATTTATTTCAATAACACATCACTTGCACAAATCAATATTGATTTAAGTCCGTACGCTGTGCAAGAGGGTAATGCTTACCGCATTCTACCTGTGCGCAACCCGCGTAAGGACCGCGACTATTTGGTTGATACTGAAAAGTCGTATGACAATATGATTAACGAATTTAAGTACCGTGGCTTAGATGACCCAAGTGTTTACTTCACGGAAGACTATCGTGGCTTTGTATTAAATCATCGTAGTTCGTTTAACTCGCTGGCCGAAGCCCTAATTGATGAAGGTCAGATGGAGAAAGCAAACAAGGTAATTGAATTTATGTTGGCTAAGATGCCAGACAGCGCGGTTCCTTACGACCACACTGCCGCAACAACAGCCGATGTGCTCTTTCAGCTTGGCCAAAAGGAAAAAGCAATTGAAATGGCTAAGCTATTGGGCGACCGCGCTGATGTAATGGCAACTTACTTAATCGAAGAAGGATCTGGCCTTTCGCAGGAACTACGCAGAAATATTTTTATCCTGAATTCGTTGCAAAGCACGCTTTACCAAAATGGTGAAATGGAGCTTGGTAAAAAATATGAAGATGCCTTCAACAAGCATTTGAGCAGCCTTCAAATGGGCGGTGATGTTGAGCGCGATGATTATTAATGTTTAGGCTGTCCTCAAATAATGAGCAGTTAGCCAAGGCTGTTCGAATTTGTAATGTCGAACCCATATAGAATGGATTTGCAATCCAAGATGAGATAGCCGGTCTCGTTGTAATACCATCCTGTGATTAAATTTTAACCAAACGCCCTCTGTAACAATTACTTTGTTACCATCAAAAATAAATCCAAAGCCGTTTCACCTGAATCGGTAAGCAGGTAATCTTCGTGTTGAATGCTCATCACCAATTCATCGGCAGAGTCTTTCAATTTATTCCGGTTCAGGCGGTTCATAAATTCATAGGGCACCCGCAACAAGACTGCTGGCAGTTTATACTGCAGATTCAATACGTCCCAACGCATGAGTTTATCGACCGATTCTTTATTGCGGTCGTAGTATCGCATCACTTTCTGATTTCCAGTGATGCCCTTCATGGTTACTTCAGCAAAAAACTGTTTTGCCAAATCCGTTAATTCCTTTGCCGTGTACTCGCGAATGTGCCAAGGATTCCGCGAAAGCGACAGCGGTCTGTTGGGCGTAGTCAACAAGGCTATTCCGCCCGGCTTCAACACTCGGTGAATTTCTTTAAGAAAAAGTAAATCGTCTTTAACATGTTCGATCACCTGAAAACTAACAAGGCTATCAAAGCTGTTAGATTCAAAAACTGACAACGGTGGAATGTTTCCGCTAACAAATTTCCCTTGTGGATACTTTTTCTGGAGCAAATTAATGACTGGTTCAATTTTATCAATAGCCGAATAGCTCGTAACTTTGGGCATCAGCCAATTGATACCACGGCCTTCACCACACCCCACCTCCAACAAATGGCCTTGCACATATCCGGCAGCCACAACATAAGCTTTTAAAAGACGTTGATGGATGGGGTTATCGGACAGAATTGACTCAGAGGTTATTTCAGTGGTATAAACAGAGGCCATAATAAAAATTAATCAGGCAAAAATAACTCAATCAATTAGAATTATCGTTTTAACTTTAAATGTTAGAGTTGTAAAAATACAGGCACTATGTCAGGTTGACCCGATAGCTTTCGGGTTAACCTGACACGGGTCAACCTGACAAGTGGTATATTTGTAACACAAGTTTAAAATGTTGCTAACCTGAACTATGAAACGGCTTTTAATATTCGCACTATTCTTCTTCTCGCTATCGGCATCCTTTTCGCAGTCTCTTACCAGTGTAAACTTTAGAGAGTGGTATAATCCGGAATCTGAAATTGATTTTGATTTTCAAATAATTAAGGAATCCAATCAATTAAATGTTTTCTATCAGGTCAAATCTCGGCAGTTACCTATATCAAAATATCAAATTACATGGGAGAAGCGCGACACATTTACTCAGCGCGAAGGTGTTGCCCTGGCTATACGTGATAGTTCGGCTAGCCAAACTGGTATGCAGATCAATGGCATGTTAGGTTTTGATATTCCCGCAAAAGCCTGGTTGCTGGTTGTAAAAGTTACCAATCAGGAAAGTAATTTGAGTTGGGTGTATTTTAAATTGATAGATCCGAACTATCCTGTTGATGGCTGGCTTGAAAAAGAGAATACCGTTGTTTCCAAGAAATATATCGCCCAGGGTAAAGAGTATGTTGCCAAAAGTGGCAGTGGCGCGACACTATTTGTCTCGCACTACAAAGATAATTTCCCCGCTGCTTCGCCACCGTTTGTCGATCGGGATGGAAATGCGGACCGATTTATGTTTTATGATTCTTCCTTCCGGGTAAATTCCGGAGCTGCATTTACGCCACGCAAGCCTGGCCTTTATCTATTTCAACAAGACACCAATGCGGCAACCGGCTTTGCTGTGCGGGGCGTTACAGAAATCTATCCCAAATTTTCAAAAATAGGTGATCTGCTTGAGCCGCTCGTTTTTGTCACCACTCAGGACGAATTCACACAATTACAAAACTCGAATGGCGATAAATCCAAATTCGATAAAGTCATTTTAGATATTACTCGTGACAACGAGCGGGCAAAAAATTTCATGAGAAATTACTTTCGAAGGGTAGAGCTGGCTAATTTATATTTTAGTTCATACAAACCTGGTTGGAAAACAGACAGAGGTATGATCTATCTCATTTTTGGTATACCAGACGAACTAAGTATGAATGATGGCAATGAGGTTTGGTATTATAAAATCACACGCACTCGGTTTACCTTTGTGAAAAGCGGTAGTGTTTATGATCCTGATAACTACGTACTTCTGCGAGATAGAAAGTTTATGGAAACCTGGTTTAGCATGGTGGATTTGATTAGGAAGAGTAGGTTTTAATGGGTTGTTTAACTCTAGCGACTAACATTTAAAAAACCTGTTCGACATTTGCAATGTTTTAACCCACATGAATACAATTTGTAATCCGCAAAGCGATAAAACAGACTCCCTGCTCCCTTACCTTACACTTATAAGAACAACTTCTCCGCAGTTGGATAGAGTAGTCAACTGCCTTTCAGGCTAGCAAAAAGTTTTACCAAGTCAGCCTCGCGTTTGAAGTTGTATGAACCATTTTTTAAGATTTCGCGCAATGGCGGATAAGCTGCTTGCAATGGCTCAAAAGATGATTTATTCTTTATTAAATAAACCTGGTTGCCAATAGAGTAATAGAACTCCTGCTTCTTAAGAATTTTGTAATCTTTACTGCCCACATTTAGCGCAGGACTAAAGTCCGGCCTCAGTATTTCAAGATATGCCTTTTTCAAAAGCTGATAAGTACCTTCTTCACTAACCTCAAAAAAACCCAACAACGGAACACCATCACTTACATAGTCCTTAGCATTTATCAAAAATCTACTTTGCTGAGTAAGCGAATCAATCCAGAGCACGTTTTTAACTTTGTTACCAGGCAACACGCGCACTCCGTTATCAATTAAAAATTCAAACTCATTGTTTTTGATATCAAAACGAGCAAGATAGCTGTCTACCAAGTCCTCTCTTTCATAAAGCAAAAGGGAAGATTTAGCCCAATGGCTATCTAAATAAGTGTCTCCTATAATGCCGGTGGGTCTCGAGGAGACAATTGGGAAATTCATATCACCAGGCGAAAGGCGATTTGTACTCATCCTATTAAGTAAATTCCCTGCCCGCACATTATTATTAATATTTGGCGTTTGAGCATCTGAAATTCCTGCCAAAGCGAACAAAAATCCGAAAGCACCAATTCTTTTTAAAAACATATTACCATAATTAAATTCTTATTTCTCTACTAATCAAGCGAATTCAAGTTAATACATTTAATGGAATTTCATTAATATCTCTAAGCCGTTGTTGCAGTCTAAACAGCCTCTCCAAAAGTCCGGTAAAAGCCACAAGTGTTTGGGCCAAGCGCATAATTAAGCCGCAGGTTGAGATGATCCTTTTTATCTATAATAAATCGTAAGCCGGCTCCATAACTATGTTAGTATTATACGGGCGGATAAATTTTACCTCTTTACCCAACTGACCCACATCAAAAAATAAAACCTCACCAAATCTTTTATATGGTTTAAACCGACCGAAAGTTGTTCGATATTTGAAGTGTTGAACTCTCATTAAATAGGATTTACAATCCGCAGAGCGATAAAAACAAACCCGCGCCTTATCTTTACACTTTGTAAGGCTCAGCTTTTAAACCTTTATTCATGGAAAAAACGGAAATGATTTTTGGCACCCGTGCCGTAATAGAGGCAATAAGAGCCAAAAGAGACATCGAAAAAATTTTCGTTCAGGCCGGGCTCAACAACGATTTGATCAAGGAACTCACCCGGGTGGCGCGCATGCAAAATGTGCCTTTTACGTTCGTGCCAGAACAAAAGCTTAATCGCTTATCAACTAAAAATCATCAAGGCGTTATCTGCATGCTGGCCTCTGTCCAATATGTTGATCTCCAAAACATTATTGATAAAATTTTCAGCGAAGGGCGAGAACCCTTTCTACTCATAGTAGATCGTATAACAGATGTACGAAATTTTGGTGCCATCGCCCGCACAGTAGAGTGTGCCGGAATGGATGCTATTATAATTGGAGATGCAGGTAATGCACCCCTCACGGGAGATGCCATGAAAACCTCAGCCGGGGCGCTCAGTCACTTGCCCGTTTGCCGGGAAAAGGATTTGAAAAAGACAATAAAGTTCCTGAAAGAAAGTGGGGTTCAAATAATTGCTTGCACCGAAAAAGGGGATAAGCCAATCTATGAACTTGATCTCAACGTGCCGCTTGCACTCATCATGGGTTCAGAGGAAGATGGGATTTCTCCACAGTTACTAAAGGAGGCTGACCATCTTGCGAAAATTCCGCTGCGCGGACAAATTAGTTCACTCAATGTATCCGTAGCGGCAGGAATTTCTATTTACGAAGCCATTCGCCAGAAGAGTTACAAATAGCTGCTTCCATTGGATTTGTTTTTTAAATCGCTCACAATCGTGCGAAACAGATCTTCTTTTTCCTTTTCACAAACAATCACAACGTTATCAAACGCGCCCACCAGAAACCCGTTAAGTCCCTGCACAACAATCAGTTTATCCTTATCGGCTTTAATAACACTGTTTCGGGTTTCATACACTAAACAATCGGCATCTACCGCGTTATTATAGGAATCCCGCATTGAATTATCGTGCAACGAATTCCACGAACCTAAATCCGACCACGGAAAAGTACAAAGCCAAACATATACATTGTCAGCTTTTTCCATAATGCCATAATCGATAGAAATATTTTTTGTTTGTAAGTAGGCAGTTTGTAGGGCATTCTTTTCTTCCGGTGTAGCCAGTTTGTGCGAAGCCTCATCAAAAACTTCAGCCATTTCGGGCAAATATTTTTGAAAGGCTGTAAGAATTGCACTCACGCGCCAAACAAAAATACCAGCATTCCAGACAAAGTCACCACTCTCTAAAAAAGTTTTAGCTAAGGCAAGCTCCGGCTTCTCGGTAAAAGTCTTCACCTTTTTTAAGGTGTTACTGCCTTCAATATACTGAATGTACCCATAGCCGGTTTCAGGGCGTGTAGGCTTCATGCCCAACGTAATAAGCTTGTCATCATCCTTTGCCCGTTCCAAACATTTTAATATTGTTTGTTGGAAATCAACCTCATTAATAATGAGATGATCTGCCGGACTAACAACCATCACCGCATGGGGATTTAATCGTGCTATTTTATGACTGGCAAACGCAATGCAAGGTGCAGTGTTCTTGCGCATTGGTTCAGTTAAAATCTGACTTACATCTAACTCAGGAAGTTGCTCGTGCGTGAGTTGTGCATGCTCTTCATTGGTTACAATAAAAATATTTTCCTTGGGGCACAGCGGCAGAAATCGATCATAACTCGCTTGCAGCAACGTTTTACCTATGCCCAATACATCTAAAAATTGTTTGGGACGAGAGTTGCGGCTATACGGCCAAAAGCGGGTGCCAATTCCACCTGCCATCAACACGATGTAAAGATTTTTGTTCATAAGGCTCCGCAAGGTTAGGAGTAAAAAATTAAACAATTCCTTCTTTGAGCAAATCGTGAAGATGGATAAACCCCACCACACGCCTGCCATCAATCACAACCAATTGTGAAATGTTATTTTCTTGCATCATCTGCAGCGCTTTAACTGCAAATTCGGTTTTATCAATCGTCTTAGGGCTATGTGTCATAATATCAGCAGCTTTAATCTCGCCAATATTACTTTCTTTTTGCAACATTCTCCGCAAGTCGCCATCCGTAACAATTCCTAATAAGTTGTGTTCCTTATCCACAACGGCTGTAGCGCCTAAACGTTTGGAAGATATTTCAAGAATGACATCCTTGAGTGGCGTGTCAAGTTTAACTAATGGCAACTGATTGTTTGAGATTACATCTTCAACCTTTAGATACAGTTGCTTACCCAATGATCCTCCAGGATGATATTTGGCAAAATCTTCACTCGAAAAATCACGAAGTTTTAAAAGACAAACTGCCAACGCATCGCCCAAGGCAAGATGAGCAGTAGTGCTGGTTGTTGGAGCCAAATTATTTGGGCACGCCTCTTCAGAAATGGTTGCGTTGAGAACATAATCTGCGTGCTCAGCCAGGTATGAATTCTTGTTGCTTACAAGAGCAACAAGCTTTGAGCCTCTTCGTTTGAGAAGGGGTACAAGAACTTTAATCTCTGGTGTATTTCCGCTCTTGGATAAACAGATTACAATATCATTACTTTGAATCATCCCCAAATCGCCATGAATTGCATCGGCTGCATGCATAAAGAGCGCGGGTGTGCCTGTGGAGTTCATAGTGGCAACAATTTTATTAGCAATTATGGCACTTTTACCAATACCAGTAATTACCACTCGGCCCTTGGATTGCAGTATTTCCCGCACACAATCCTCGAAATCGTTGTCGATAAAATTAGTGAGATTTTCTATCGCCCGCGCCTCATTTATTAGCACGTCTTTGGCGATTTGTTTAATATTTTTTACTATATTCAATGCGTTAGTAGATTAAAGGAGCACACAAAGATAATTAAATCAAAATTTTATTAGTCGATACTATGATAGTGGCAGAAGAGAAAGATGCATTGAAGGCGAAACTCAAGGAAATATTCGGATACAGCCAATTCCGAGGTAGTCAGGAAGTTGTAATTAGAAATCTATTAAGCGGGAAGAATACCTTTGTTATCATGCCGACCGGGGCTGGCAAATCCCTTTGCTACCAGCTGCCTGCAATGATTAAAGATGGCCTAGCCATCGTTATTTCGCCCCTGATCGCTTTAATGAAAAATCAGGTCGATCAATTAAATGCCTATGGAATTAATGCCCGGTTTTTAAACTCCACCCTGAGCAAGGGTGAAATAACCAGATTGAAAAAAGAATGTATAATTGGTGCAGTAAAACTACTTTATGTAGCACCAGAGTCATTGAATAAAGAAGAAAATATAGAATTTCTTCAAAAAGTGAATGTATCGTTTGTGGCTATTGACGAAGCGCACTGTATTTCAGAATGGGGTCACGATTTCCGACCCGAATACAGAAAGATAAAAACGATGATTGCACAATTGGGTGAAAAAAATGTAATCGCCCTTACGGCCACGGCTACGCCCAAAGTTCAGTTAGACATTCAAAAGAATCTTCAGATGGAAGAAGCGGATGTATTCGTCTCTTCTTTCAATCGAAAAAATTTGTTTTACGAAGTTCGCCCTAAAAAAGAGACTAAGAAGCAATTGATCCGATTCTTAAAAGAACACAAAGGTAAGTCGGGCATTATTTATTGCCTTAGCAGAAAAAAAGTTGAAGAGATCGCACAACTCATTAACGTAAATGGATTTAAAGCTGCGCCTTATCATGCAGGATTAGATCCTGATGTACGAATGAAAAATCAGGATGACTTTCTGAATGAAGATGTAGATATTATTGTAGCAACCATTGCCTTTGGTATGGGTATTGACAAGCCAGATGTTCGGTTTGTTGTTCACTACGATGTGCCAAAATCACTCGAAGGTTATTATCAGGAAACAGGACGCGGTGGCCGCGATGGATTGGAAGGCCTTTGTTTAATGTTCTACAGCCACAACGATTTAAATAAATTAGAAAAATTTAATAAAGATAAGCCTGTGCAAGAGCGCGAAAACGCGCGCGTCCTGTTACAGGAAATGGAATTTTACGCGGAGTCGCCCGTTTGCAGGCGTAAACAACTGTTGCACTACTTTGGCGAAGAATTTAAAATGGACAATTGTGGCATGTGCGACAATTGCGTTAATCCGCGCGAACGTTTTGATGGACAGGAGTTCGTAACCATGGTGCTGGAAGCAACCAAGCAAACCAACGAACGATTTAATCTCGCGCATTTGGTGCATGTGATCCGTGGCACAGAAGATGAATATGTAAAAAGCTACGGACATTTTAGCTTGCCCGTATTCGGGAAGGGTGATTTGCAAGATGCTGAGTTTTGGAAATCAGTTATTCGTCAGGCATTGATTTACCAGTATTTAGAAAAGGACATTGATAATATAGGAGTTCTAAAAATTTCCAAAAAAGGTCACGCATTCCTTAAGAAGCCACATGCTATTGAATTGGCGCGTGACCACGACTTTACAACCGATGTTGAAGACGAAGAATCTTCAGAACGGGTAATTGTCGACTCAAAGTCGTATGACGAAAAGCTCTTCGAGATGTTGAGGATTTTGAGAAAAAAGATTGCGAAGGAAAAAGACTTACCTCCCTATGTGATCTTCCAAGATCCTTCTCTGGAAGAAATGGCGACCACATACCCTACAACCAAAGATGAACTTGCATCGGTGAATGGCGTGGGCATGGGTAAGGTAAATAAGTTCGGAAAAGAATTTTTAGATCTGATCTTGACTTACGTAGATGAAAATGATATCGAGACTGCTTCGGATATAGTTGTTAAATCATCTATCAATAAATCAAAAATCAAGATTTTCATCATTCAGCAAATAGACCGAAAGGTTGAACTTGATGAAATTGCTGACTCAAAGAATATCACGTTTGACGAAATGCTTACTGAGATTGAAAACATTTGCTATTCAGGCACTAAACTCAATCTCGATTATTATATTGATTCCGTATTGGATGAAGACAAGCAACAACAGATTTACGATTACTTCCTGGAATCAGAAACTGATAGCATTGAAGATGCTGTAGATGCATTGAAAGATGAAGATTCAGATTTCACTGAAGATAACCTGCGTCTGATGCGGGTGAAATTTTTGAGCGAATACGCTAACTAAAAATTAACAGGTGACAGTCGACAAGATAATTAACAATCGATAGGGATCAACATTGTCAAATTGTTACTTGTCAATTTTTAATTCATTTTTTCCGTTCTTTGGCTCTTAACTTTCAAAAATGAACATACTGATAGTGGGCAATGGCGGTCGTGAACATGCCTTTGCTTGGAAGATAAAGCAAAGTAAATTGTGTGGTCAGCTCTTCATTGCGCCTGGTAATGCAGGCACCGCACAAGTTGGTGAAAATGTATCCATCGCTGTGGATGATTTTGAAGCGCTTGGAAAATTATGCCTTGATAAAAAAATTGAGCTAGTTATTGTCGGTCCCGAAGTTCCACTCGTAAAAGGTATCCGCGATTATTTCGAAAGCAATAACGATCTAAAACAAATTGGAATGGTAGGCCCGGGAAAGTTGGGTGCCCAACTTGAAGGCAGCAAAGACTTCTCAAAAAAATTTATGATACGCAATGGTGTGCCAACGGCTAAAGCGCGCACGTTTCTTTCGCACGAAACTGCCCATGCCATTGAGTATCTTAACAGCTGCATGCCACCCATTGTATTAAAAGCGGATGGCCTTGCCGCAGGTAAGGGAGTAATCATAACCTCTTCATTGGATGAAGCGAAGGCTACCATCAAAGATATGCTGGAAGACAAAATGTTTGGCGATGCCAGCTCAAAAGTTTTAATCGAAGAATTTTTGGATGGCATTGAACTTTCGGTTTTCGTTTTGACGGACGGTGAGCACTACGTGGTTCTGCCAGAAGCAAAAGATTATAAACGCATTGGCGATGGCGATACAGGACCGAATACCGGTGGTATGGGTGCAGTTTCGCCTGTAGCTTTCGCAGACCGTGCCTTCATGAAGAAGGTTGATACTCAAGTGATCAAACCTACTATTGATGGATTAAAGAAAGAGGGCATCCCCTACAAAGGTTTTATTTTTATTGGACTGATGAATGTGAATGGAGAACCTTTGGTGATTGAATACAATGCCCGAATGGGTGATCCGGAAACGGAAGCTGTGTTAACTCGTATTCAAAGTGATTTGGTTGAATTACTATCAGCTTGCGCCAAGGGTGAACTAAAAGACAAAACAATTTCAATTGACAATGAATATGCAGTCACGGTGGTAATGGCCTCAGGCGGATATCCTAATGAATTCGAAAAAGGAAAAATTATTTCAGGTCTTGATTCCAAGAATTCGTTTGTATTCCATGCGGGTACTTCCCAGCACAATGGTAATGTTGTTACTAACGGAGGACGAGTACTCGCTGTAACCGGCAATGGAAGTACACTCTCTGAAGCCTCCGAAAATGCGTATGAGTCCGTGTCTAAAATCAAGTGGGATGGCGTCTACTTCCGAAAGGACATAAGTCAGGATCTAAAAAGGGTTGAAAAGGATCTAAATGATTGAAACCCAAAGTTGCCAATCCCCTGATAACCCCATAACTTTAACCTTTAAACCGGACTAATAACTAAACAATGGGTTGTGCTTGTGGAACAAAGAAAGGCGAAAAAGTAGGCGGCTGCAGTAACAACGGTGCCTGTGGCACAGGCGGTTGCAATAAAATGAACGTCTTTGATTGGCTGTCCAATATGGATATGCCGCATCAAGATCGATTCTCAGTCATTGAGGTGCGATTTAAAAACGGGCGCAAAGATTTTTACCGCAATACAGAAAACCTGAATCTCACTACAGGCGATGCGGTGATCATTGAAGTACAAACCGGCCATCACTTGGGCCATGTTTCGATGCAGGGTGAATTAGTGCGGTTACAAATGCAAAAGAAGAAAGTTGCCAATGATGATGAAATCAAAAAAGTTTACAGGCTAGCCAACCAAAAAGACCTTGAAAAGTTTGAAGAGATAAAAAAACGCGATCTGCCAACATTATATCGCACCCGCGAAATTATTAAACAATTTAAGTTAGCAATGAAGCTCTCCGATGTGGAGTTTCAAGCTGATAATACAAAAGCCACTTTCTTTTATTCCGCTGAAGATCGTGTAGACTTTAGAGAGTTAATTAAGCAACTGGCCACTGAATTTAAAGTTCGTGTAGAGATGCGACAAATAAGTTTGCGACAAGAAGCAGGACGCATTGGCGGAATTGGCGTTTGCGGTCGTGAGCTTTGTTGTTCAACCTGGCTGAGTGACTTTAAAAACGTGGCAACCAGTGCAGCACGCTATCAGAATTTATCGCTCAACCCAAGCAAGTTATCAGGTCAGTGTGGTCGGTTGAAGTGTTGTTTGAATTATGAATTGGAAACCTACATGGAAGCTCTTAAGGGGATTCCCGAAGTTGAGACTCCCCTGTTAACGGAGCGTGGTGAAGCCCGCCTTCAAAAGACAGATATTTTCCGTAGGATCATGTGGTTTGGATTTAAAGAAGATAACAATTGGTATCCTTTGAATATCGATCGGGTAAATGAAATTTTGACAATGAACCGCGAAGGAAAAAAACCTGCAAGCCTAGAAGCGAATTTAGTCGAAGAAAAAGTGCCGATTGCGACATTAAATAGCGACTTGGCCAGCATGGATAAAAAATTTCAGGATCGATCACGCAACAAGAAGAAGAAAAACAAAAATCAAAATCAGAATAAAGGAAACGCGCCAACACAGAACAATCCAAATCAAAAACCAAGAAACCCAAATCAAAACAAAGGAAATCAAACTCCAGGAAACCCGAATCAGAACCCACGTAGTCAGAATCAACCCAAGCGCAATAATCCCAATCAAAGAAGTAATCCAAAAGGGCCGAGTCAGGAATGAAGTATCTTTTTTTAATTCTATTTAGTTTTCTGCTTTTTGCCGGGTGCGATTCTAAACGAGTGTTTGAAGATTACAGCGAATTTAAAAGCCGTAGCTGGTTAGTGAGTGATCCTGCCTCTTTCGAATTTGAGATCAAAGACGCTTCAAAAAAATACAATCTCTATTACAACGTTCGCAATTCGCTTGAATACCCTTACGCGCGCATCTTTATAAACTATGCCGTTACTGACTCCTCTGGCAGTGAACTCACAAAAAAACTTACTTCAAACTTTCTCTTTGATCAAAAGACCGGCCAACCCTATGGTCGCAGTGGTTTGGGTGACGTGTATGACAATCAGTTTTTGCTGTTAGAGAATTATTCGTTTAAGAATACTGGAATATATCGAATGCAGCTAGAGCAATTCAACAGACAGGATACATTAGCAGGCATTCTAGCTATAGGAATTCGAATAGAAACAGCGCAATAAAAAAGGAGCCACTTCTGGCTCCATTCTTTTGGAAGAGTTAATCATTAGTTGGCTTACGTTTGATCTGAGTATTACTCCTCTTCCATAAAATTCAAACAACCTAGAAAAAACTATTATTCAAATTTAATCCGGGTGCCTGAAACCAATGATTAAAAACCATTAGAAAGGAATTAGAAACCTACGAGGAACTTAAGACTATAGTAACCGTGGTTCCCACTCCCGGGATCGATTTTATCGAAATTTTCCCTTTATGGATGGAAATAATACGCTGACTGAGCGATAACCCCACGCCATACCCCTTTACTTTTGAGGTGGCATCGGTGCGGAAAAAAGGCTGGAATACTTTTTCAATATCCTTCTTTTCAATACCAGGGCCTTTATCAGTGACGGTTACAATCAAATCACTCTTTTGACAGGCGAGTGAAATCTGTGCTTTGGCATCATAGGAAAATTTACATGCATTCTCAAGAACATTTTGAAAAGCTGTTCTGAGCAAGTAAGGATTTCCACTAACGTAAAGTCGACTTTCATCTTCCGGCATGGTTAAACGCTCCACTTCAATTTTATAGTTAGGATCAATAGCAAGTACATTCTCCCTCGTTTCCCAAAGCACTTCATCCAATCGCACTTTAGACACAGTGAACGAATCCGATTCGCGTGTGAGCCTGGCAAGATCCAACAAACTGTTTGAAAGGTGATTTAGACTTTTTATATCGTCTAACACCGATTCTATCGTTTCGCGATATTCTTCCTTTTCGCGTTCATTCAATAATGTTACTTCCAACTGCGAGGTGATATTGGTTAATGGATTTTTAAGTTCGTGCGAAACATTTGACACAAATAGTTTTTGAAGCTGGAACGCATTTTCAATTCGCGCAAGTAGTCCGTTAAATATAAGAATCAATTTTCCCATCTCATCCAGGTGCGGACTTTCCTCCAATCGTTGCGCGAGATTTTGAGGCGAAATGTTTTGCACATCAGTGATAATTCTTTTTATCGGTTTCAAAGCACGACCTGCATATATCCAACCTGAAAATGAAACGATTGCAATCAAAATAATAAACAGCGCAATCAAAAGCCTTCGTAAGTCTACAAGCCTGTTAAATCCATTTACATCCTCTGCGGAAGCGATAATCACATACTCCTTTCCGCGATCTTTAAAGGGAATACCTGTTATTGTATATTCATTGTATTTTAATTTCTTCTCGCCTTCAGTTTTCACTTCCTGAAATAATTGATCGTTAATTCCCAACTTCACTGTATCACCATTGAAATAAATCTCCTTGCCGTCCTGATCATATACTCGAATGCTCTCCCGATAAAGATTGTCACGTTTTGCCCTATCAATAACTTTAAGCAGCGTTGTATCAATCTCTACTACCTTAATCAACAAAATGGCTGAGGTAATAGCTTTCTCTCGCAAACGCCTGGAGAAATCCTGTTCCGTAAATTGCACCGTAAAAAAATAGATGGCAAAAAAAGAAATGAGTACAATCGTGCTCACCAACACCGTAAATTGCAAGGTTAGTCGAGTTCTTATTTGCACGTTTACGCTTCTTTTAAAATGTAGCCCATTCCAAACTGGGTATGGATCAATTTGCTGCCGAAGTCTTTGTCAATTTTCTTGCGCAAATAATTTACATATACTTCAACCATATTGGTACCTGTATCAAAATCTACTTTCCACACATGCTTGGAAAGTTCTGCCCTTGGTATAACACGATCTTGATTTCTTAAAAAGTATTCGAGCAAGGAAAATTCCTTTGACGTTAACTCAATTTTTCTTCCAGCCCGGATTACACTTTTGCGATTTAGATCTAATACCAAATCGGCAATGCGCAACTGATTATCATTTACCTGCTTCGACTGGCGTTTGGTCAGGGACCGGATTCGAGCCAACAACACTTTAAATTCAAAAGGCTTTGATAAATAATCATCAGCTCCACTATCCAAGCCCTCCACAACATCGTCTGTTTGAGCCAGCGCGGTGAGCATGAGTATTGGGGTTTCTATTTTGGCCTCGCGCAGTTCGCGGCACAAATCGCGCCCGTTCAATTCGGGTAAGATTACATCTGTGATGATTAAATTGTATTGATTTCGAAAAGCGAGATTCCTCCCTGACATACCGTCTTCGGCAGTATCCACCACATAGTCATTCTCTTCCAGCCCTTTTTTAATGTACTGAATTGTCTTGCGTTCGTCCTCTATTAGTAAAATCTTCATTCGCTAAAATTACTGGCGACCACGCTAAGCTACATTAGAATTTTATTAAAACTTAATTAAGGGCATCTCAAAAAAATCCGCTTACCCTTCTCTTTTGGAGAAGGGGCAGGGGTTGAGGTAATGAGAGCAAGGGTTCTTAGAGATGCCCTTAAAAAAGAAAGCAGACCATTTAGATCTGCTTTCTTAAGCGATTTGACTGACATTAAATTAGGCCGCAGCTTTCGCAACAGCTTTCTTATTTGTTTCGGGTTCCCGCTCCAAATCAAGTACTACAGGTGCGGCAATAAAAATAGATGAGAATGTACCTACACCAAAACCAATAAATAACGCAAACGAAAATCCACGTAAAACCTCACCCCCAAAAATAAGCAGGATAACTACTACAATTAATGTTGTTCCCGAAGTAATAAGAGTTCTGCTTAACGTGCTATTGATGGCATCATTAAAAACCTTAGCTCGATCATGATTTGCTCCAAACCCAACGTATTCACGAATCCGATCGAAAATAATTACCGTATCGTTGATCGAATATCCAATTACAGTCAATATAGCTGCCACAAATACCTGATCAATCTCGAACGAGATTCCAAACACTCGTGCGATCGCAAATGCTGAAATTACAATTAAAGTATCATGGACAGTAGCCACAATAGCTCCTGCGCTATAGGTCCATCGTTTAAAACGAATGAGAATGTAAATAAAAATTAAAACCAATGAAGCTAATGCCGCTTCAAAAGCTGAACCTTTGATATCATCAGCAATGGTGGCTCCTACTTTAGATGAAGAGGCAATTGTAAAATGAGTGTCATCCACCTGAGCATCGTTTTCAGTGTATTGAATGCCCTTAAACTTTTCGACACCCTTAATAAGAGCCGCTTTAACCTTATCATCAGCGACATCCGACTCATCATTAACTAAATAGGAAGTAGTAACTTTCATCACATTATCTCCATCGAAACTTTTTACCTCAAGACCTGAATTCTCAAAACTAGAAGTCAACGCAACTTTCATTTCCGAAGGAACAACTGCTTTGTTGAATTTCACCACATATGATCGTCCACCTTTAAAGTCTACACCAAGATTCAACCCTTGTATTGCAATGAGTGTAAAGCCGATCAGGATAATTACCACTGAAATTATGTAGGCCTTCTTGCGAAAACCAATAAAGTCATATTCTTTTCGCTTTTTCACCATTTTGGCCATGGCACTATCGAATGAAACATTGGACTCGTCACCTTTGCGCACCATCCACTCAACAATTACACGAGAAATATAAACGGCTGAAAAGAATGAAGTCGCAATACCGATCATCAATACAATGGCAAAACCCTTCAACGGCCCTTGTCCTAAAACGAAGAGGGTTACCGCGGTGATAAACGTTGTTAAGTTCGAATCGAAGATGGTTGTGAACGCCCGGCTATACCCATGGTTAATTGCATCGCGTAGCTTGCGACCCATTCGCATCTCTTCTTTGATCCTTTCATAAATCAACACGTTGGCATCCACAGCCATGCCCATGGTAAGCACAATACCAGCGATACCAGGCAATGTTAATGCTGCGTTTAACTGGGCTAAAATTCCGAGAATAAAGAAAATATTAAATATCAGAGCGATGTTGGCAACCCAGCCACCTTTTGAATAGTATGCTGCCATAAAAAGTACGACTATGCCTATACCGCAGGCCATCGAAATGAAACCTTGGTTTTGAGCAACCTTACCTAAGCTTGGTCCTACAATAGCTTCTTCAACAATTCGCGTTGGTGCAGGTAGTGAGCCAGCCTTCAATACGTTGGCTAAATCTTTTGCCTCCTCTTCTTCAAAACTACCTGAGATCTGAGAATTACCATTAGGAATTTCACCATTTACAGTTGGAGCTGTATAAACATAATTATCAAGCACGATGGCAATCCTGCCCTGTGGTTGTTTGGCGGCAGCAGCTGCAGTTATTTTTGCCCATGTCCTTGCTCCTGCAGCATTCATCGTCATACTAACAGCATGTCTTTGACGCTCATCAAAATCCTTCCTTGCATTGCTAATTACTTCTCCGGTCAAAAGAGGTTTTCCATTCCTTCCTAAATTCACAAAGTTTAATTGGAGATCATCTTCAACCCCTGGAGTAAATTTAGGATCTGGATTCGATTTTACATCCCAGAAATACCCAATAGTTCGTGGCAATAGTGATTTAATTTCAGGTCTTCTCAAGATGCGGTTAACCTCTGCTGTATCCTTTAGCTGATACAAAAACGGAATTCCCTGATTCATTAAAGAAAACAGCGGTGACGAAGTTGCTGCACGAAGTGAATCTAGTGAGCTAATTGAACTATCGCGCACATTGCTTAATTGTCTTTCAAGTGCCGACTTGGTTGTATCTAGTTCTGATGTTACAGATAAATCACTTTGAGTATCCTTTAATGCAAGCGCTTTGTTATTGTTCTGTTCTTTCACCAAAAAATCATTGATAGCACCTAATGACTGTTGCAGTTGTGGGTCATACGTTTCCACAACTTCCCAGAATTCCAATCGAGCTACTCCTTGCAACAATTTGCGCACACGTTGAGGATTATCCGCACCTGGAATTTCAATTTGAATTCTTCCTTTATCCTGCAGGCGCTGAATATTAGGTTGTGAAGTTCCAAACTGGTCGATGCGGGTTTTAAGAATGGTAAATGAGCGATCAATTGCGCCATCTACTTCCGTGTTCAAAAATTTAATAACAACGTCATCCGAATCACTCAACTTTACGCGATCCTTATTAGCTGCTGATGTGAAAAGAGAAGCTAAAGACCTATCAGGGTTAGCATCTTTAAATGCCTTGTAAAAAAGACTTACAAAATCATCGGTGCTATTCTTTTGCATTTCGCGCGCTTTTTGAAGAGCCGCATTAAAAGTTGGATCTTGGCTGTTGCCACTGAGTCCTTTCAAAATATCAACTGGAGAAATTTCGAGCACAACGTGCATACCACCTTGCAAATCGAGACCAAGGCTCAATTCGTTTTCTTTAACCTCCTTGTATGTGTACTCGGCTCCAAAGAGATTGTATACAGGCTGACTCCAAATTGAATCGAGGTAATTTTGCTTTTTAGAAAGACTTAATGCTCCGCTTTTATCGGTAGCATAATCAATTGCATCCTGTTCAACATTTTTCGATACAAACGTAAACGACAAATAGTACAAACAGAGCAACGTGATAATAATGCCTAAGCCGATAACCACACCTTTGTTACGCATAAAAATTTATTTTAGAAAGTTTGATTGGTTTTGAATTAGAGAAAATGACCCGCAGGCTTTTTGATTAAATACCCGGGCCAAAATTGAAAAAAGGAAAAAGATTAGGGCGCGTTTGGCGCGATGATAACCTGAAATAGTAGCTTAAAAAGATTACTAAGAATAGCCTCAGAACGAGGAATGAAATTTTTAATTTGTTGTGGCTCACCCAAGATCTCAAGCACACTTACCGGTACTTGTTCATCCACGCGCACCAAACTTCCTTGCGTCACCGCATCGGCAGGCACCGCGCTGATTGTTTTACTATCCGAATTCTCTGACCGTTCGGTGGCTACTTTCTTGTCTGCTTCTACGCGAAGTGAATAGGAATGAGATAAAATAATAACCGCAGCAGCTAATAAACCGGCAGCTATCAAAAAACCTCTGTAAATCGACCTTTTACGCACTTCTTTAGATTTTGAAGACCACAAAAGTAATGGTTAGAAGCTAATAAGCAAATACTTCTTTTCGCGTTTGGCGTTGAGCGAAATATTACTTTTCAGCCAATTTTGACTTAAGATATCCAACTAAAACGCTCAAGGCCCGATCAAATTTGCTGTTGTTTGGAATAACCAGATCAGCTTTGTGCTTCAAAGGTGCAATCAATTGCTCATATACCGGCATTACATGATATTGATAGCGATATAAAACGTCATCTACATCTGAGCTTCGTTCCAAAACATCTCTTTTTATTCGTCTTCCTAACTTTACGTGATCTTTTGCTTCAATGAAAATACTTAAGTCCAGCTCATCCGAAATCTCTTTGAAGTATTGAACAAATAGTCCTTCAATCACAATAATAGGCGCGGCTTTAAATGTGATGGTTCGTCTTTCTGCCAACGGATTATTGAACACATATTCCGAAATAGTTACATCAATACCTGATTTTAATTTCAAGAGGTCTGCTAAAAATTCCTCGCGCTTAAAAGAATCCGGTAAATCAAAATTCACAATGCCCTTTTCATCGCGGGGTTGTTCATCGATTGACTTGTAATAATTATCCTGCGAGATGAGACATATATCGTCAGTTTCAAATGCTGTTGATAAGCCTTGCAGAAAATACGTTTTACCGGAACCACTTCCACCGGTAATGCCTACAGCAATGGGCTTATTCATATTCAGTGTTCTTAATTTTTCTTAAGAAAAAGAACCAGTTTCTCAACAGCACGTGCCCGATGGCTCATGGTATTTTTTTCGTCCATGGTCATTTCAGCTAATGTTTTTGAACTTCCTTCCGGAAGGAAAATAGGATCGTAGCCAAAACCACCATCCCCTCTCTCTTCTTTTATGATTGTTCCCCTTAAAACTCCTTCAAATTGATTTTTTCCTTCTGGTGTAATCAATGTAATGACGGTTCTAAACTGAGCCTTTCGATTCACTTTGCTTTGCAGATTAGTGAGCAACAGATTCATGTTATCCTCAGCACTTCGCTGACTACCGGCATAGCGGGCTGAGTAAACTCCAGGCTCGCCTTCTAATGCCTCAACTTCTAATCCTGTGTCGTCAGCAAAACAGGAAACACCATAATTTTTGAAAACATACTCGGCTTTCTGCAAAGAATTTCCCTCTACTGTTTCCTGCTCTTCCGCCAGCTCTTCATTACATCCAATTTCTTCGAGCCCAACAACTTTTATTTGACTTCCTAAAAGAACATTAATCTCCTCAAGTTTATGCTTGTTGTTTGTAGCGAAGCAAATGGTTGCAATCATCTTACACTCAACAGTTCTATTTCAAAAACAAGATTCGCATTTGCGGGAATACTACCATTGTTACCGGAAACACGTGAACCATATGCGTAACCAGACGGAACGTATAATTTAACGATCGACCCAGCGGGTATCAAAGGCAAAACCAACTGCCAACCTAAAATCAACCCCGAAAGTCTGAATGTTGCACTCGCAGATTCTTCTATGGTGGTTCCACTGCCTAACAACTTCAAATTATACTTAATAGTTACTACGCTTTCTAAACATGGCGGAACTGCACCAGTTCCCTGTTTTGTAATAATGTATCGAGTTCCGTTAGGCTCTGCCTGAGCAATTAAATTTTTTGAAGAAAGGTAAACATCAATTTTTCCAAGATCTACTGTAAGTTGAACTTGATCTACTGCCGCTAATCTATCAGCAGGTACCTCTTTAGTGCAGATTGGATCATCGTCCTTACAACCCTCCAAAAACAATCCACCACACAGTATCAATAACAAAAAAATCTTTCTCATATCAGTGTATTTTCTTCGCTTATAATTATTTCTGAAAACAATGGGGCTGACCGCCTGTATTTACTTAAGGGCATCTCTAAAAACCCTTGCTCTCATTACCTCAACCCCTGCCCCTTCTCCAAAAGAGAAGGGTAAGCGGAGTTTTTAGAGATGCCCTTAATCTTAATGCGGTCTGCCACCTAATAGGCAGCCCGGTTATTTTATATCCATCATTTCCATTTCAAACATCAGAATTGAATTGCCCGGTATTTTCGTGCCATTGCCCTGTGCACCGTAGCCCAATGATGATGGAATGTAAACCGTCATCTTCGAACCCTTATTCATTAATCCTAACGCTTCTTCCCAGCCTGGTATTACTTGTTGGTAGCCTAACGTAACATCTAAAGGACTGTATGGTGTTCTTTGCTCATTGAATACATTATTAGCTCTGGCTACTGATTCTATGCTGCTATCAAAGCAGGCACCGCCCAATAAATAACCAGCATAATTCACTTTTACCGATTGTCCGGCCTTGGGTGTTTCACCTTTACCTGGCTTAGTAATTACATAGCTTAATCCCGATGCAGTTTTTTTAGCTACCATGGATTTTGCTTTCAGAAAATCTGCAATAGCTGTCGTGTCTTTCGCCAATTGAAGTGATGCCTCCAACATGGCCGTTTCATTTTGCTTCGCAACTATCTCGCTCTGAATTTCGCGCGCTCGTTCTTCCGTTACAATATCATTTATTCCAACAAAAAAGTTAAACATACTGGTAGAATCAATTCCCGGAGGAAATTGCCCACCCTGAAATAGCTGTGTTGACGAAACTTTAAACGTTACGCTATCACCTTTTGAAAGCAACTGAATAACTTCCGTTACTACATCACCCTTTGGCACTGAGTCCATCGCCTGCAACATGGTAGGGAATGGATTTTTCTCACTATCGCTTAGAACTGAATCCTTACCATCTTTCAAGATAAAGTTCATGACCAAAATCTCACCGGTTTTGGCCTTTACGCCATCACCTTTGCGAACAACTGTATATTTTAATCCTGAGGGAGTCTCATTTGAATTAGAACAGGCAACACATAACATCGCCACAAACACGGACAACAAAACTGATTTTTTCATTTTTTATAAATTGGATTGAGTTTACTTTTTTAATAGTTCCTTATACTCTGGAAGAATGGAAAGAAATTTTGATAATGTTTCTTCCAACGATAATTTAGATGAGCCACCGGATGCATTTCTATGGCCGCCACCATCAAAATATTTTCGCGCTAATTCATTGACAGAAAAATCTCCAAGCGAGCGGAACGATAATTTTATTTCTTCTTTACGGTCATACATCATTACAGCCATCTTTATTCCTTTTATAGAAAGACCATAATTCACCAATCCTTCGGTATCTCCGGTTTGGGAGCCATACTTTTTCAGCTCATCCTGACTTAGGGTCATATAGGCTGTATGGTAATCAGGTAGCACCGTTAGTTTTTGACTCAGTACAAATCCCGTAAGGCGCAAACGTTCGAGTGAATTTGTATCATAAATATTCTGCGCTATCGCATGCGGATCAGCTCCCCTACTTACTAATTCTGAGGCAATCAAAAATTCCTCATGACGGGTATTATTATGTCTAAATCCCCCTGTGTCGGTCATTATTCCCGCATATAAGCAGGTGGCAATCTCTTTATCAATAAGGTCTGTCTCGCCCAATTCTTCAATCAGTTCATAGATAAGACCAGCCGTTGAAGCGGAAGCAGTATTCCATATTTCAAAATCAGCGAACGCAACCGGTTCCAGATGATGATCTATCAGAACTTTTATTCCTGTTGCCTTTTTAACAAAATCACCCAGAGAATTGATGCGACTCAAACTCGAAAAATCCAAACAAAAGATAATCTCGGCCTGTTGAATCAATTCCGCTGCTTTTTGCTCTGGTTTTGGGTCATCTTTCGAAAGTGCCAACACGGTTTCATTGTCGGGCAGCCAGGTTAGAAAGTCGGGGTAATCACTTGGAGAGATTACGGTTACCTGATGATTTTTCTTACCTAAAAACCGCGCTAACCCCAACGAAGAACCCAATGCATCGGCATCGGGCTTAAAGTGGGTAACAATAATTACCCGTTTTGGCTGACTGATTAAGGACTTGAAGGCCGAAAAATTTTTCATTGAAGGGGCAAAAATGGCAATTTTATTTGGGAGTGCATAGTGATCGTCCGTGAGGACACAAACCATGGTGCTTTGGGGTAATCAATGAAAGCCAATTAAGACAAAAAACAATGCAAGCGAGGCTATGCACTACGGACTAAAAGCCTAATTTTGCGCCCGAAATAAGCATTTAGAAACAACTTAAATTTTGAGATAAAATGGCAACAAACAGAACTTTTACGATGATTAAGCCAGATGCAACGAGCGCTGGAAACACAGGAGCAATTACAAAAATGATTGAAGAGGCCGGCTTTCGCATCGTAGCTATAAAAAAAGCTCAATTGACTGCAGAACTGGCTGGAAAATTTTATGAAATTCACAAGGAGCGCGCTTTCTATGGCGAACTAGTTGCCTATATGAGCAGCGGCACCATCGTGCCAATGATTTTGGAGAAAGACAATGCAGTTGAAGATTTCAGAAAATTAATTGGCGCTACCGATCCGAAAAAAGCAGCTCCTGGCACCGTGCGTGCGTTGTTTGCTAAGTCTATTGATGCTAATGCTATCCACGGTTCTGATTCTGATGAGAATGCAGCTATTGAAGGTAACTTCTTTTTCTCGCAGTTCGAACGGTTCTAAACTTAAAATGTAATGTTCAAAATTCACGATCTTAATCGGAGCATTTTTGAATGTTGAACATTGAATTATCAAATTTGTTATAAGCACGTTAACCTGTTTCAATGAATAAAATTGATCCTTACTACTCAGAAAAATTTGAATCGCGGCACAACGCACCCGATGCTCAGCAAATTGCTGAAATGTTGAAAGTAGTAAACGCTGCATCGATTGATGAAGTCATCGATCAAACAATTCCGGCCAACATCCGGTTAGAAAAATCGCTAAACCTTCCGGCTGCACAATCGGAGTATGAGTTTTTGAATTCATTTAAAAAGATGATTTCAAAAAATAAGATCTATAAATCTTATTTAGGTACCGGGTATTATAATTGCATTACGCCAGGCGTTATTCTGCGCAATGTGTTAGAGAATCCGGGATGGTATACTGCCTATACTCCATATCAGGCTGAGATTGCTCAAGGTCGTATGGAGGCCTTAATCAATTACCAGACATTGATCATTGACCTTACGGGAATGGAGATTGCAAATGCTTCATTATTGGATGAAGCAACTGCTGCTGCCGAAGCCATGCATTTATTGTATGCATCGCGCAAAGCCAATAAGAAAAACGCAAATACTTTTTTTGTTGATGAGAATACGTTTCCACAGGTTATTGATTTATTGAGAACAAGGTCGGCACCTATTGGTGTTACGCTACAAATTGGCAACATTGAAAAATTAGATCTTACCAATCAAGATCTTTTTGCGGTCTATGTTCAAAACCCAGACAACAATGGTGAGATCAAAGATTACGCTGCGTTGATTGAAACTGCGCATGAAAAAGAACTTTTTGTTGTAGTTGGTGCGGATTTAATGAGTCTTGTTTTAGTGAAGTCGCCCGGAGAAATGGGTGCCGATGTAGTAGTTGGTTGCTCGCAGCGTTTTGGTGTGCCCATGGGTTTCGGTGGTCCACATGCTGCATTCTTTGCAACGAAAGAAGAATTCAAAAGACAACTTCCAGGACGGATCATTGGTATTTCCATTGATGCCAAGGGAAATCCGGGCTATCGTATGGCATTGCAAACTCGCGAACAACATATTCGCAGAGAAAAAGCAACTTCAAATATCTGCACAGCACAAGTATTGCTTTCGGTAATGGCCAGTATGTACGCGGTGTATCATGGACCAGTTGGGTTAAAGAAAATTGCAGGTCGAATTCATGGGCTTGCACAAATTCTTGAAAAGGAAATCGTTTCCCTTGGTTTAAAGCAAGTAAACAAAAATTATTTTGATACGCTTAAGGTTGCAGTTGCGAATTCAAAAGCTATTCGCGAGAAAGCTGAAAAAGCAGAACTCAACTTTAAATACTTTGAAGACAATCACATTGGTATTTCTTTGGATGAGACTACAAGTTTGAAAGATGTTGAAAACATTCTTTCGGTTTTCAGTCCCTCACCGCCTTCCCCTCTTCCCGGGGAAAGGGGTGTCCCGAAGGGACGGGGTGAGGGATTAAACTGGCCAAGCTCTCTAATAAGAACTTCTAACTTTTTAACTCATCCGATTTTTAACACGCATCACTCCGAACATGAGATGCTGCGCTACATAAAAAAATTGGAGAACAAAGACCTTTCAATGGTTCACTCTATGATTTCATTAGGCTCTTGCACAATGAAATTAAATGCCACTACCGAAATGATTCCGGTAACGTGGCCTGAGTTAGGTCAAATGCATCCATTCGCGCCAGCCGATCAAACACTTGGCTACAAAGAGATGATCACCAACCTGGAAACCTGGTTAATAGAAATAACCGGTTTTACAGCAATATCGTTGCAACCGAATAGCGGTGCGCAAGGTGAATATGCTGGCTTGATGGTTATCCGTGCCTATCATGAAAATAGAAATGAACCGCATAGAAATATTTCATTAATCCCTTCATCTGCGCACGGCACAAACCCGGCAAGCGCAGTGATGGCAGGTATGGATGTAGTGGTTATAAAATCGGATGCTGAAGGTAAAATTGATGTTGCCGATCTAAAAGCTAAAGCTGAACAATACAAAGACAAGCTTTCCTGCTTAATGGTAACGTATCCTTCCACACATGGCGTGTTCGAAGAGTCAATTATAGAAATCTGCGAAACGATTCATGCACACGGTGGCTTGGTGTATATGGATGGTGCCAACATGAATGCGCAGGTTGGGTTAACCTCACCCGCTAACATTGGTGCCGATGTTTGTCACTTAAATCTTCATAAAACATTTTGTATTCCACATGGTGGTGGTGGCCCGGGCATGGGGCCTATTTGTGTGAATGATAAACTAAAACCATTTTTACCCGGTCATACAATTATAAAAACTGGTGGCGAAAAAGCTATCACAGCGGTATCATCTGCGCCTTGGGGTAGTGCCAGCATCTTAGTAATTTCTTACGCTTACATTGCTATGATGGGTGCTGAAGGCTTAACAAATGCTACCCGATTAGCGATACTCAATGCAAACTATATAAAAGAACGGTTGAATGGCCATTATAAAATTCTCTATACAGGAAGTAACGGGCGATGCGCACATGAAATGATTGTTGATTGTCGCGACTTTAAAAAAGCCGGCATTGAAGTTGAGGACATTGCTAAGCGATTGATGGACTATGGATTCCACGCACCAACTGTTTCGTTTCCGGTAGCAGGCACATTAATGATAGAGCCAACTGAAAGCGAACCTAAAGAAGAAATGGATCGCTTCATTGAAGCCTTGATAGAAATCAGAAACGAAATTCGGGAAGTAGAAGAAGGCAAAGCTGATAAAGAAGAAAATGTTTTGAAGGCAGCACCTCATACTGCAGCAGTAATCACTGCTGACGAATGGACAAGACCCTATAGCAGGCAAAAAGCTGCTTATCCTTTAGCCTTTGTGAAGGAAGCTAAATTCTGGCCAAGTGTAAGCAGGGTTGACAATGCCTATGGAGATAGAAATCTTGTATGCAGTTGTTTGCCGATAGAGGAGTATCAACAAGCAGAAGCTTAGCGAATCAAAAAAATGATATTTATAAGGGCTGCTCAAAAGAAGGTAGCCCTTATTTTTTTTTATTATTTTAATCCATACTTATCAATCAAATAAACTAAGGCGGCCATGGAGGCTGAACCTAATTCCAATTCGCGTTTGTTTACTTTATCAATCGTGTCTTCCTGGGTGTGGTGATAATCGAAATAGCGTTGTGAGTCGGGAAGAAATTCCATCACAGGTACACCTTGTTTTTCTAACGGACCAATATCAGCTCCCCCACCTTCCTGATCAAAATCGGTAAGCCCGTAAGGTTCTAATAAAGGTTTCCAGGTTTTAATTTTTTCTCGCACAGCTTTAGGTACAGTCATTGTAAATCCACGGGGTGTAAAACCTCCACGATCAGATTCAATAGCAACCACATGTTTCTCTTTATTTTGAGCAGCTAGCTCGGCATACTTCAATCCCCCACGCAATCCATTCTCCTCATTCATAAACATTACCGCACGAATGGTTCTCTTTGGTTTGAATCCCATCTCCTTAAACAAACGCAAAACCTCAATTGATTGAACACATCCCGCTCCATCATCGTGGGCACCCTGTGCTAAATCCCAAGAATCCAAATGACCACCAACCACAATTATTTCTTCAGGATATTGAGAACCTTTAATTTCTCCGATCACATTAAAAGAAGGCGCATCTGCTAAAGTCTCTGAATGATTCTCTAAGTATACCTGCACGTCTTTATCTTCCTTCAATAATTTACTTAACAACTCAGCATGTTTAGTACTTACAGCCAATGCAGGAATTTTTGTTCCGGTTGCAGCATAACGCATCCCACCAGTATGTGGATAATCTTCCAGATTAGAACCCATCGAACGCACCAGTACTCCCACCGCTCCATACTTGGCAGCTTCCGTTGCACCAGCACCACGCTGATTGACAGCACCACCATAAGCTTCGAATGTATTTATCTTGGTTGCATCAAAGGCACGATTAAAAAAAACAATCTTGCCTTGAACACCTTTTATTCCAATCAATTTTAATTCATCAAAATTCTTTACCTCAACAACACTAGCCGAAATTCCTGCCGGCCCTGTTCCTATCGTTCCGCCTAACGCGCAGACATTAATAATCAGCGTTCCTACTTTCTTTGAAACAATACGACCTGTCTCTTTTTGCCCGCGCACCCAATGCGGCACCATTACCGGTTGCAACCATACCGAATCAAAATCAAAGCCTTGCATAGTATGGCGACTCCATTCTACCGCTGCTGCGGCTCCCGGAGAGCCTGAAAGTCGTGCACCTATATTTGTGGTTAGGTCATAAAGCATTTCGTAGGACTTTCCATGACTTAGCGCCTGATCAAAAATTTGTTTTATCGCTGCTTCATCAGCGGATTGAGCGAATCCCGTAAGACTTAAAAGAGATAAAATAAAAACAGAAATTAATTTATTCATGGGTTATAGTAAATAGTTGATGTTAGCGAAGATGGGGATTTAAACACACTTTGTCGACTCAGAATGGCATCAAAATGTCTCAATGCTTTGAATCCTCAAGAATTTACTCTTTAAATATTTCATTCAAACGTTTGAACGGCAATCTTTTACAGTCGACCTTCGTATAAAAAAGTATGACCTTTCTTTTTGATTCATTTGAGGGCTGGAAGAAATACTGCACGGAGAAAAAAGTGTCCATAGTGCAGGCAGTGTTGGATTATGAAATAGAACAAAAGGGAAGAACCGAAGAACAAATCTGGATCGGCCTTGCGAAGGCTTGGGAGGTAATGAAAGAAGCAGTTCACACCGGGTTAACCGAAGATATGACATCACGCTCTGGTATGATTAATAATGGCGCAAAGAAAGTATTTCGCCATCCGGTTGCCGTACTTTCTAAAGAATTTCAAAATCTGATTTCACGCGCACTCGCAGCCAAAGAAGTAAACTCATGCATGGGGCGTATTGTAGCAGCGCCAACTGCCGGTGCTTCAGGTATTATGCCCGGAGTATTATACACGTTACAAGAAATTCATAAAATTGAAGACAAAAAAATTCTGGAGGCCATGCTATTGGCAGCGGGCATTGCTTTAATCATGGAACAGAAAGCAAGTATCTCAGGTGCAGTAGGTGGCTGTCAGGCCGAAACCGGAACCGCAGCAGCAATGGGTGCGGGCGCTATTGTATATTGTCTGGATGGAGATACTGATCAAATTTTTAATGGTGTTGCGATTACGGTTCAATGTATGTTGGGGTTAGTATGCGATCCGGTTGCCGGATTAGTTGAGATACCTTGTGTTGTGCGCAATGCAAGCGCAGCGGCTATTGCCAATAGCTCCGCACAAATTGCGCTGGCCAATGTTAGCAGTGTTATTCCCGTTGATGAAGTAATTGAAGCCATGGGCGAAATCGGTGCGAGTATGGAAACGCGGTATAAAGAAACTGCATTAGGTGGATTAGCAGCTACGAAGACCGGCAAAGCCATCGCAAAAAAAGTATTGATTAGGGACATAGAAATCATGCCTGATGAAAATGTAAGTTGAGACTTATTTTTGCAAGCCTGCCTGCGCGAAGCTTCGGCATAGGCAGGCAAAGCCGCTCAAGAAAAAACTAATCAGCAGATAACATGGCCTCAAAAGCATGGCAAATAAACTCAGGGTCATTTCGCTGATCAAAGCGGGTCATGTTGCACAATAGTTCCTCATTGGAGTCATTGTTCTTTTTGCAACCTGCGCACAAAGTAGGTTTACTAATAAGATTAAAATTCACCTTATTTCCATCGTCATCGTAAAAGCCATTGATCTCTTCCATCTTAAACAGGCTGAACTCTTCTTATAAAATTCATCACGGCATCATAGCCAAAATAAATAGCACATGTTAAAATGACTGACCAGATGCAAGCGCTGATGAACATATAAATAATTATCTTCTCACGGTTTGGGCTTACACTTACTGCTATCAACGTGCCACCAAGGGGTGAAAGAAGAATAGGTGTTAGCGCAGCAACACCAACCAATCCATATTTCTTAAGAAAACTAGATTTCTCTTTATAAGGTTCATCCGATGGTCTCTTTCTAAAAAGACGATTCCAGATTCTTTTTCTAATGAACTCTCCAAAATAAGTAAAAGCCACTACAACCGTCATCATCCCTGCCACAGTAACAACCATGGTGGTAATGATGTGCAGTCCGGCTGCCTTCCCTCCAATAGGGCCAAAAAAAAATTTTACCATGCTCCACAAATACACGGTAAGCGCCTTCAAAATCTCTTCCCACATCGTAATTCAAAATTTAAAATTTCAATTCAAGATTTCAATTCCCTTTAAATATCCACCAATTTTACACATTGAATCTTGAATTTTAAATCTTCTTACCAAAGCTTAAATCTCCCGCATCACCAAGGCCAGGCACAATGTAAAACCGGGTGTCTAACTTTTCATCAACAGAAAAAGTCCAAATTGTAAAAGGTATATTAAGATTCGCTTTTATATATTCAATTCCTTCGGGTGACGCAATCAAAGATGCCAAATGAATGTGGGTAGGTTTGCCATGCTTCATTAACGCATTTATTGATCGAATAAAGGATTTGCCGGTTGCCAACATCGGGTCAATTAAAATTACTTCGCGCCCCTCCAATTCCGGAGTCGCGAGGTACTCAAGTTTTATTTCAATCTCTGCGCCTTCTTTTCTATACGCCCCAATAAACCCAGCATCCACCTGATCAAAATAATTTAAGAAGCCCTGGAAGTAGGGCAAGCCTGCCCGCATTACGGTTAATAATATGGGTTGCTCCATTAGCTTTCTGGATTTAAGTGAAGCTAGTGGCGAATTAATCGTACACGCTTGATACATTAATGTCTTTGAGATTTCATAGGCCATAATTTCACCCATTCGCTCCAGGTTCTTTCGAAAGCGCATCCTATCCTGCTGACTATCTTTATCTCGAATTTCATTTAGAAATTGATTGGCAATGGATGGTTTCTCTCCCAGGTTAATCAAACTCATGAATTATTTTTTTCTCTCCAAAATTTACGATAAAGTTGCATAAAGACAGAGCAGTGATGAAAAAAATAAAGAAACCTTCTTTCAGGAAAACCAAAGGCCTCGACACTCAATTATTAAAGCAATTATGTGCGATTCATGCGCCTTCTGGGGAAGAAGCAGCAGTAAAAAATTTCCTGTTAAAATATATTGCCAAAGAAAAGGCAACCTGGAAGCATAAGCCACAGATCATTCATGGAGAAAAGTTTCAGGATTGTTTGATTTTAAAATTCGGGAAACCGCGCACAGCCATTTTTGCGCATATGGATTCAGTTGGGTTTACGGTGCGCTATTTTAATCAATTGCTCTCCATTGGTAGTCCCGATGCAGAATTAGGAACGCGTTTAGTCGGCACCGATTCCCTTGGTGATATTGACTGTGAGTTGGAATATGATAAAGACAATCATGCCTTTTATAAATTTGGACGACCCATTGATCGCGGTACTTCACTTACCTATAAAATTAACTTTCGCGAAACGAGAGAGTATATCGAAACAGCCTACCTCGATAATCGACTCGGAATTTATAACGCTTTAAAAGTAGCCGAACAACTTAAAGACGGAATAATTATTTTTTCATGTTGGGAAGAACATGGCGGTGGAACAGTTGGCTACCTGGCGGACTACTGTTATAAAAAATGGAACGTGCGTCAAGCATTGATCTCAGACATTACGTGGGTTTCGGATGGCGTGGAGCATGGCAAAGGTGTTGCGATCTCCTTGCGTGACCGCAACCTTCCACGTAAAAGTTTTGTCAAGAAAATAATTGATATCGCTGCAAAAAATAAAATTGATTATCAATTGGAGGTTGAAGGTTCAGGCTCCAGCGATGGTGGTGAATTACAAAAAAGTTCAGCCCCCTATGATTGGTGTTTTGTGGGAGCACCGGAACAGCATGCCCACACCCCCGATGAAAAAGTGCACAAGCATGATATTGAGACAATGGTTGAACTTTATACTTGCTTGATGAAAGAACTCTAGTAAGAATATTTACCGCAATGGGCCTGCCTGCGTATAAATTCGGCAAAGGCAAGCGCTGAGTAGACAAGAGGGAGTTTCACCCTCAAGCCTCTCAAAGAACCGTACTAACCATTTTATCAGGTGTGCATCAACATGAAGTAACGTCTGTCGAAGCCTTCGTGAAACTCTCGGGGTCAGACCAACTTTTTTCAACAGATCATTAATCGCTTTCAGCATTTGCTCCGCTTCTTCTTTACTAACACAATGAAGTACAACATCATCTGCATATCTGACAAAGGGCACGGATGAATAATACTTCGATAACCATTGGTCTAACGCAAAGTGTAAATACAGATTGGCCAGCAAGGGGCTGATAACCCCTCCTTGAGGTGTACCCTTTTCCCTTGCATACTGTTCTCCGTCTGCTTTTTCTCCTTTCGCCTTCAACCATCACGCTACATACATCCTTACCCACTTGTCCTCTATCAAATACTCCACCGCTTTCAGCATCAGTCCATGATCCAACTCATCAAAGAAGTTGCTGATATCAAGATCGATTGCCCAATCTTTCTCCAGACAATTCTTGTGAACTTCTTCAAGGGCTGCATGACTGCTCTCTAGTAGACGGAAGCCATAGGAGTGTTCATGAAATAGGTGATCTATTTTGATTTCCATGTAGTTCCCTACCACTTCGTGTGCGATTCTGTCACGTGCGGTTGGAACTCCAAGCTTGCGCAACTTTCCATTCTTTTTCTGTATCTCGATCTCGCGAACCGCTGAAGGATGGTAGCTCCCTGGCGACAGGGCTGTTCCATATCACATATAGTTGTTTTTCAACTCCTGCTTGGGCGAAGTCTTCCCAGCTTTCACGATCTACTCCTGTTACTTTCCCTCCTTGATTTACTTTTTAATACGCTTTGGCAACCATCTCATAACTGACGGGTACTGTTCTTGGTACGTGTACATCCATGTTAAATTAAATCATCCTCCTTTGAAGTTGTCTAAATTTAATGTCACTGAAATAAGCGAAGCCCTTCGCTCCGTTCACATTATTGAACTTCTTCGCTACTATGGTTTAGTCCGACTTCCTGATAGCTTACACAATCTTCCTTTTCGTGAGTCCTCGTGCTTTTTTTTCACGCTCGTTTCGGGACACATACACGTAAGTTCTTCTTTCAGGATCTCCCATGTTCTCTTTCAAGCCTGTGTTAATATCATGCTGCCTGTATAACGGTGGGCGTGTGTCCAGTGTAATTCAGGGCGTCCGACACACTCTTAACATCTGCTTCGCATAAGATGGTCTTGCTCCACAACTTTTTGCGGTTTCGTCACTTCATCAGCAGTTCATTTTCATTCATCTCATTACCACCTACATGGCTGGTTTTCCCAAGGCTTTCCCCTGTAAGTTCAGTACCACCTTCTTACGAAGAAAGCACCGCAGGGTAGTTTGGCAATCCTGCCTGCACAGCATTGCCGAGGGGCCATCCCTCATCTTAAAAAGAACTTCATGGCACAAGCGAAGTCTCACAAAGCTAAATTTCTGAATCGATCAACTAATCTCCTTACCACAACTTTTCAAGTAAACTCTTAGTTGCTAAAATACCATCGTGTTCGCTCAATGGGCTTCCTTCATATTCAATCCCTATATATCCATTAAAGCCCGATTCCTTCACAAGTTTCAACATTCTTTCGTAATCGATTACCTCTTCGTTTCCATCTTCATCGAAGCGGTATGACTTGGCGCTAACTCCCTTTGCAAAAGGCAACATTTCATTAACACCCAAGTAGCTATCATAAACATTTTCGCACGTGCCATCCTCCGTGCTTCCCCATTTGGCCGCGAGGCACCAGTTACCAAAATCAGGAAGTGTTCCACAATTCGACATATTAACTTGTTTCATTATTTCCGCTATCCATTTTCCATCGGAACTATACAGTCCATGGTTTTCAATCAGCACATTAATGTGCTTCGATTGCGCATAACTACATAGTTGTTTCATGGCATCTATCATCGCAGCCTGAACTTCCTCTTTACTTCCTTCACCAAACGCATTAATTCGAATTGAATTACAGCCTAAAATTGACGCAGCATCAACCCATTTAAAATGATTTTCAACGGCTTGTTTTCTCGTCTCAGCATTGGGGTTCCCTAAGTCCCCTTCCTCATCAACCATAATGAGTAAACTTTTTACGCCTAATGAATCTGCTTTGGCGCGCATGCGTTCCCAAAATGCTTTGTCTGTTCCGTGCAACTTATAAAAAGAGCTCACGTACTCAACTGCATTAATCCTATAATCATTCTTAGCAATACTGGCAAAGTCGTCAGCTTTTAAAATACCGCTTTCCAGTGCCCGATGTATTGACCACTGTGCCAACGAAAGTTTGAGTTCGGGAAGCGAAGAATCCATAGAGGTTTCATTTTTTGGTTTACACTGAATGAGTGTCAGGATTAGAAAAAAGGATAACACTAGGGTTAGCTTGTTAAAAGAATAATAATGAGATTTCATACTTCTAAACTAATGAATCCCCGTATCAAAACTTTGTTATTGCAGGATAATTTCTGTTGCCGTATACTTGATCCCAGCTAATGATTTGCCTTATGAAAAATAAAGTCCTTTTGTCGTTATTATTAATTTGTTCAATCAGCGCTTTTTCTCAAGAGTCTTTCCGCAGGTGGCGGATTGCCAATCAGATTCGGCTCGACAAATTTGATTTAATACTGCCGGAAGTGATGCGCGAGAATAAGATTGATATGTGGATTATCATGAACCGCGAAGGAAACTTTGATCCTTTATATCATTTTCTGGGCGAAGGCTACGTGGGGCATACGGGCTATTATATTTTCACCGATACAGGCAAGCCACGGATTGAGCGCACTGTGCTCGGCATCGATGGCCACTTGCTGGAAGAATCAAAAGCCTACGATTATTTCGGATCAGAATCAGAGTTAAAAGATTTTGTTGCAAAACACGATCCTAAACGAATTGGGTTGAATATCTCGAAAGATATTGGTGGGGCCGATGGTTTATCCTATTCTGGCCGACAAGAGTTGGTCGAGATTCTCGGAACCAAATACGAGGCACGTTTTGTGTCAGCCGAAAAGTTGTATTCTGATTTTAGATCACGGCATGTAAATACAGAACTTGCTGCTTTCGCGGAAGCCGGTGATTATTCCTATCGAATTGCTGAACAGGCTCTATCCAATGATGTAATAACTCCTGGGCTTACTACGCTGGAAGATGTTGCCTGGTGGATGAAAGAACAACTTTTCAAAAATAATCTTGCCTCTTCATTTGGAATGCCATCAATCTATGTAACCGGTCCATCCGGTATTGAGGCAACCTCTTCCGATCGCATCATTCAAACTGGCGATATTCTAATGCTCGATTGGGGCGTTGGGTATATTGACTATTATACCGACATGAAACGTATGGCATACGTGTTGAAACCTGGAGAAAAAGAAGTTCCTAAAAGTATTCAACAGGCGTTTGATCAGGCTATAAAGGCGCGCAATATTGTTACAAGTACTATCAAGCCTGGGGTTACCGCACAACAAACTATGGACAATGTTTATAAAGCACTTGAAGCAAATGGATTTTTGCACATGAAAGAATTCAATAAACCAAGTTCAGAAAATAAAACAGATGTCATGATCGGCTGTCATTCGGTAGGCGATTGGGGACATGGCACTGGGCCATCCATCGCACACTTTAATCCTGTTCAACTTAAGTACACACTTAAGCCAACAAACTTACTGTCTATTGAATTGTTTGCTTACACAAGCATGCCTGAGTGGGGTGGCAAAAAATTAAGAATTCCGTTGGAAGACGATGCGGTTGTTACTGCGCGTGGAATTGAATGGGTATATCCAGTAAATCGAAAAGTAATGTTGATTAAATAACTCAGACTAGTTCAGGTATCTCCAGCTTTACGGTTGTTCCCTTGCCTTCTTCCGATTCAATTTGAATGGAACCATGAAGTTTGTCGACTGTTTCTTTAACAATGTATAAGCCAAGACCAGAGCCTGCCCCATCATCGGTGGCCCGGTAGAACATGCGATACACATTCTTTAAGTGTTCTTTAGAGATACCCCGACCATTATCCTCAATTTCAAAATGCGCCATTTGATCGGCCACATTCACATTAATCTTAATAACCGGATCGCGACCATTTCTATACCGTATGGAGTTCGAAATAATATTGTTGAGAATCACTTTCAATCTCCAGCGATCGCTGTAAAAAGGACCTTCTTGTTTTACGTCAACAATTTTTTCAACGGCTTGTCCTGTAGAGGTGGCAAACCTTAATTGGTCAAACGTTTCATCAATCAACTCTTCAAATTGAATTTCATCTTTCTTTACTTCCAATCGCGAGTTTCTTGACTGATCTAAAATCTCACGGATAAAATTATCTTGTTGCATGGCACTGCTGTGAATCTTATCCAGATAGACAGTAGCCATAGCCCGATCCTTATCATTCTTTGCAAGATTAATCAAACCAAGTACGGAAGCGATGGGTGCGCGTAAATCATGGGATACGCTGTATACAAAATTATCTAGCTCCGTGTTTCTTTTGCTTAACTCCTTGGTACGCTCTTGAATCATCGTTTCAAGGTTAACATTGAATTTTGTTAACTCATTTTCGGCTTGTTTTCGTTCCGCTACTGTGGCCGAGAGCACGATCGCTGAAACGCTAATCATTCCAATAAAGATTTGTAGCAAAAGCATAGTCTCGTTTGCATTCTGTAGCAAGAATGGACCAACTCCTTGAATAGTAAAATAAATTGAGATCAGCGAGATGGTCAGCGCAAATGTGGTTGTTCCTAAAAAATTAGATCGAAACGCTGACCAAAGCATAAGTGGAATAGTCATATAGGGAAGGGCCCGAACCAACGTAGAATTAAAATATTGAAGCCGAAGTAAAAAATAAATTCCGATCATACACGCGGCAAAAATTCCAATTTCTAAAATTCGCCCAGTTTGAAATGTGAATTTCTGCTTTTGTGTAACCGACAATATAAATGGTGTGAATAATAAAATTCCGACAACACTACCAACCCACCAGGTAAAGCCATTTTTCAATAAAGAATCTGCTGTAATCACTCCGTTAAAATGCAAACTCAATGTTGCAAATGTGGCACCAATCATACACATAAAAAGCGCAACAAAAAGAAAGCGGAACGTATCGATGGCACGCTTGAACGGATAAGGATCTTTTATCCAGACCTTCACCAAATAATTACCTGCAAGAACTTCGAGCGTTTGGCCAAGGGCAATGAAAATAGAAATTGCAAGTATCGATTCCTGACCAAGGTCTTTATTATTCCAATACGCCAGAATGTTGGCAACCAATGCACCCAATGAAACACCAGGCCAGGACGACCGACCTAATAGAATAATTAAAGCAAATGCAATCCCTGATGGCGGCCATGCAGGCAAGTCAGTAGTGTCTTTAAAGGCAAGGAAATAACCCAGACGAGCCGCCAAATAATAAAGCACCGCTGCCAGAATAATCTTGAAATCCGGGAGGTATTTAAGTGGTAGTTTACGTTTTAAATTCAAAGCTCTCATTATCAGACAAATATTAATATAAATATTGAAATATTCTAATCATATTATACGGTGGCTACAAACCTCAAAAAATCTCTAAATTGGGTGCCTATGAGAAATTTGAAGAACCAGCTCCTTGTATTCTGGTTATTAGCAGCTGTAACCCTTACTGGCCAACCTATTCCGTTGCCTGAGCATCCCCGTCCTGATTTTGAGAGGGCACAATGGCAAAACCTGAATGGAAGTTGGCAATTTGAATTTGACTCTCTTGATCAGGGTATAACTAAAAAATGGAATGAAGGCAACGCTGACTTCGCATATAAAATCAATGTGCCATTTCCATGGGGATCTCATTTGTCCGGAGTGAAAGACAACGCAGACATAGCCTGGTATAAAAGAGAACTTACCATTAGCCCAGACTGGAAAAACAAAAGAACATTTTTAACAATAGGCGCATCGGACTGGGAAACAACGGTTTGGCTAGATGGAAAAATTTTAGGAACTCATCAAGGCGGTTACACACCATTCTCTTTTGATCTGACAGAGCATGTTACTTACGGCAAGCCTCAAAAATTAATTGTACGTGTAGATGACAAACGTAGAGATTTTACCCTTTATGGAAAACAAGGTTATGGCAATGCACGTGGCATTTGGCAAACGGTATATGTTGAGGCCCGTGGTAACGAATATGCCGAGGCCATTCACTTTATTCCAGACATAGATAAGGAAACTGCCACGGCAACTATCTATTTGCCTGCTGATGCGAAAACAGATATCAAAGCATCGGTGTTTATAAAAACTGCTACAACTCCCATTCGCAAGGAGGTTATCATTCCCAAAGGAAAAGATAAATTCATTTTCACGATAGCCATTCCAAAACCACACGTGTGGTCGATGGACGATCCATATTTATATGATGTAGATGTTACTGTTGGTGATGATGCATTCAAAACATATTTTGGAATGCGTAAAGTTTCAGTTATCAATCTTCCCGGCACAGACTTTCCGTATGTGGCCATCAACAACAAACCAGTTTATCTTCAGCTTACGCTGGATCAATCGTATCATCCGGAAGGATTCTATACATTTCCGAGTGATGATTTTATGCGCAAGGAAATTGAACTCGCTAAGTCGATCGGACTAAACGGAATTCGTCCACACATTAAAACCGAAATTCCACGCAAACTTTATTGGGCCGATAAACTTGGTGTACTAGTAATGGCCGACTTGCCAAACAGTTGGGGTGACCCCGATGCAAAAATGCAACACGAAGCCGAAACTACCTTTCGCGAAATGGTGAAACGAGACTTCAACCACCCTTCTATTTTCTCATGGATTTTATTCAATGAAACCTGGGGCTTACGCACACACACCGAAGTAAACGGAAAACAGGAAGCTAACTACTTGCCAGAAACTCAAATGTGGGTAGCGTCTATGTATTACCTCGCTAAGTCATTAGATCCAACTCGATTGGCGGAAGACAATTCTATTTGCTGTGGTGCGGGTCATACACAAACTGATATCAATTCTTTTCATGAATATTTACCCGGTTGGGAATGGGAAAGTTTCTTGAAGAATTTAACCGAGAAATCTTCTGAAGGAAGTACGTTTCAATTTGAACCTGGTTTTAAGCAAGGCAAGCAACCAAAAATTAATTCAGAGTGTGGCAATGTGTGGGGCTATGAGGGCAGCACCGGAGATGTTGATTGGAGTTGGGATTATCATCGTATGATGAATACATTCCGAAAATATCCGGAAGTAGCTGGTTGGCTTTACACCGAACATCACGATGTTATCAATGAATGGAACGGTTACTGGCGTTTCGATCGCACCAATAAGTTTAC
>Ga0209181_10000764_pt1 | contig 59400 bp, 45 predicted proteins | sample MAT05_FD_187208 | JGI IMG/M metagenome (GOLD analysis project Ga0209181, IMG submission 187208) | Freshwater microbial communities from Lake Fryxell liftoff mats and glacier meltwater in Antarctica - MAT-05 (SPAdes) (version 2) | ecosystem: Environmental > Aquatic > Freshwater > Ice > Liftoff...
GTGATCTCGAACGTGTTTCTGCGGATGATCAAGTGCCTGTTGGTTCCCCTGGTTTTCTCAACCTTGGTGGTGGGGATCGCGGGTCACAGCGACGACTTGCGAGTGGTCGGACGTGTCGCGTTCAAGGCGATCGTCTACTTCGAGATCGCCACCACGCTGGCGTTGGTGGTCGGACTCGTCGCGGTCAACTGGGCGCGTCCCGGAGACGGCATTTCCTTGCCTCCGCCGGGGGCCGCCCAGGGCGAAATCACGGCCAAGGAAGTGACCCTGGCGAGTGTCATCGAACACATTGTTCCCAGGAGCTTTTTCGAAGCGGCCGCGACCAACGATGTGCTGCAAGTGGTCTGGTTCGCGGTGTTTTTCGCGGTGGCGCTCGCACAGGTGACCGGGAAAGCGCGGGAAACCATGGTGGGCTTCTTCGATGCGCTGAGTCTGGTCATGTTCAAGTTCGTGGGTGTGGTGATGCTCTTTGCGCCCTTCGGCATCGGCGCGGCGATGGCCTACACCGTCGGGCACAGCGGCGTAGGGGTCCTGCTGAACCTCGGAAAACTGATCCTCACCTTGTACGCCGCCCTGGTCGTCTTTTGCCTGTTTGTTCTCGTTCCCGCCGCCCTCTGGGCCCGGGTTCCAATCCGCGCATTCCTTCGAACGGTTCGCGAGCCGGCCATGGTGGCGTTTTCGACCACTTCCTCGGATGCGGCCCTGCCGGACGCCATGGAACGGATGATCAAGTTCGGGGTCCCCAAGCGGATCGTGTCGCTGGTTATGCCGCTGGGGTACTCCTTCAATCTGGACGGTTCGACGCTCTACCTGGCGGTCGCGTCCATCTTTGTCGCGCAGGCCGCGGGCAAGGACCTTTCGATCGGCCAACAGATTGCCCTGATGCTGACGCTGATGCTGACCAGCAAGGGGATGGCCGGCGTGCCCCGCGCCTCTCAGGTGATCCTAGCGGGAACCTTGGTGACGTTCGGACTGCCACTGGAAGGTATCCTCCTGATCATCGGGGTCGATGAACTGATGGATATGGCACGCACCACGGTCAACCTGGTGGGCAACTGTCTGGCCACCGCGGTGGTGGCACGCTGGGAAGGTGAATTCAAACCAACCGAACACGGCGGCGACAGCGCTCCACCGAGCGTAACCCCACCACCGGATAGCCCAGGCACGGGTTAAATCAGCGGCTGCCGCCTGCGAGGTGCATACATTCAGGCTTCCGCGACCGCCTCGGCCTGAGGGGGTGACCGTCGCCGCCACGCCAGCCAGCGTCCCATGACTTGCTTCACCCACGGCGTCAGACGTTCCCGAGGCCATCACCTACGTTCTGGGCGACAGCCCCGGCTTGAGCTTCGATGGAACCCTGCTAGCCTGACTTCCACGATCCGGAACGACAGGCTTCCGGGGAGTCATTTTGGGAAACCTACAGAACCACACATGCCACACGAACTCTCTCCGCTACCCTATCCGAAGGAAGCTCTCGAACCTACGATCGACGCCGCCACGATGGAGATCCATCACGGCCGCCACCACAAGGCGTACGTGGACAATCTGAACAAGGCCATCACGGGCCATGAAGCCCTTGAGAAGATGCCCCTGGCCACCCTCATCGGTGACGTGCTCGCACTTCCGGAAGCCGTCCGCGGCCCGATCCGCAACAACGGGGGTGGACACTGGAACCACACCTTCTTCTGGAATCTGATGGGGCCCAACGCCGGCGGCGCTCCGTCCGGCGCGCTCGGCGATGAAATCAAGGCCGCCTTCGGGAGCTTCGATGATTTCAAGGCCAAGTTCGAAGCCGCCGGTCTGGGGCGCTTCGGCAGCGGCTGGGTCTGGCTCCTCCGAAGCCCGGCCGGCAAAATCGAAATCGCCAGCACCGCCAATCAGGACAACCCCCTCATGGGCAAAGCCGTCGCCGGTTGCGAAGGCAAACCCATCCTTGGCTGCGATGTCTGGGAACACGCTTACTACCTCAAGTACCAGAATAAACGCGCGGATTACCTGAAGGCCTGGTGGAACGTGGTCAATTGGGCCGCAGTCGCCAAGAACGCCTGATTCCAGCGCAGTTCGCCCGAACCCAGCCTTCCCACCGTTCCATCCATCACCCCAGGGTCGCTCGTAAGAGTCACCCTGGGTTTTTTCGTCCGTGATCAGGGCGTCTCCGCAATCAACCGGTAGAACCGCGCCTCTCCCGTCGGCGGTTCGGCATCCAGCCACGACACATCCCCGCCCGTCCCGTGAACCGCTTCCGCTCCCACCTCGATGAATCCGGGGCCGATGCCTGAACTCCGCTGCACCCGGTATTGGAATCCGGCCCGTGAACGCCAACTCAGTCGGACCGGCCCCTGGATGGATGGGGCCTCGATGGCCACTCTCAGGGCATCCCCGGGCCGCGTGGGATCGGTGCCCCCCAGCCACTCGGCCAGATCCGACACCCCGTCGCCATCCCCATCCGTGCCCACCCCAGCCAGGGTCGTTCCGCCAAAGTACCGGGTCTCCCACGAATCCGGCATGCCATCGACGTCATCGTCGAGCGCCGCCGTCACCCGCACCCAGTCGCTCAGGGAACTGTCGGTTTCCGATTGGACCACAATGGGCAGATTCCAATCCGCGCTGATCCCCTGGGGAACCGAAAAGGAAACCACCAGATCCACGGCCATCCCCGGCCGCACCCAGGCGGTCCTCCAGGCATTGCGAAGGCCCTGCCCTCCCAACTCGGTCGTCGCGACCCCGTCGCCTTGCACCCCGACATTCACCCCTGTTGGAACCTCGGCGCGAATGCGGAAACGATCCGGGGTGTTGCCATTGTTGCGAACCCGCAGCACGAACATCGTGGCTTCGGCCCCAGCCAACGAACGCGACAAAACGACGGTTGCCGGACGCGTTTCAGGCGTTCCTACCCCATCTCCCCGCCAGGCTCCCGTGCCTTTCACCAGGGCATCCACGCTGGCGCGCGCCAGGTCCGCGACATAGATCTGACCCGCCGCCAAGGCGGGTTCCAGCATCAGATTGCCCGCCCACGACTCGAACGCCAGATGCCGGCCGGCCGCACCAAAACGCACCGGAACACTGTGGCCATCGCCGAAATCCCCGCGGCGCATCGCGCTCACCCGGTCCAACCGGGAACTCCCCAGATCATAGACAAACACCTGCGCTACCGATCCACCCACCCCGCATGGGCGCGACGCCGTGATCCCAAGCCAGCGCCCGTCCGGACTGACCACCGCCGACCGTACCTCGAATCCGTCGGCGATGGGCCCAACCCGATCCGACACCCGCTGCCGCACGCCCGTCGATCGATCGAGCAGATAGCTGTGCCGCTCGGTTCCGGATACGCCAGGGACCAGATCGCTGGCGTACGAAACAAACGTCACCCACCGCCCATCATCACTGATCGATCCGCCACCGCTGCTCCCGTTGGCGGCGATGCCGTTTGTGTTCGCGCTCACCAGTTCCATCGACCGCGATGTCCGATCCCAGAGGTACACGTCCGCATAGGTGTTGCGATCCTGAGGCCCCAATCCACGCGCGTACGACGTAAAGACCACAAACCGGCCGTCGGCGCTCACCCCACCACCCTCGCTGTCGCCGTCGCCAAAGGCGCCCGCGGGCGACCGACTCACACACTCGGTCGAACCCGTTTCCAGGTCGCGGAGGAAGACGTCCTGGGAACGGTTGCCGTCGCCGTCCACCAGGTTCGAAGCAAAGCTGGTGAAGACCACATGGCGTCCTCCCCCCGCCAGGGAAGCACCTTCACTTCCACGGTTCGCCTGGCCGCCCGAGGTTGAAACGCTCACCCGGTTGAGCCCGTCCGACGTCAGGTCCTTCACAAAGATGTCCTCCACCCCGTTCGAATCCGATGCCACCAGATTGTCGGCCCGCGACTGGAAGGTGACGCGATTGCCATTCGAGCTCAGGGACGGGTATCGGCTGTCACCATTGGCCTGGACCGCGGTCGACGCATCGCTCAAACGACTCACGGATCCCGTTCCGCGATCGACCAGGAACACGTCGGCCTGGAAGTTCAGGTCGCCCCGGGCATCGAGATGATCGGCCTCCGACGAAAACACGATTCGGCTTCCGTCCCCGTTGATGCTCGCCGCCTCGGCCGACCGCTCCGCCGGTGATCCGTCCGCACCGCGGCTGACGAGAGTCCAGCCTGGCGGCCGCAGAACCGAAGAAGTCACGAGGTTCACCGCGTCCAGAGCCGGACCATCGGCGGTGGCGCGCGCCTCGATGCGAACGGTGAACAGACTTTCGCCTTCAACGCCGCCCTGGGTGACCGACACCCGAAACACCCGTTGCGCTCCGGCCGGGATCGACGGAGTCGTCCAGCCGTTCCCAGCCAACGCCGCCGTGATGTCCTCCCCTTCGCCTTCGCCCTCGACGTTCCCCCGAACTCGAAGACTCCACCCGGTAGTTATCGGCGACGCCTTCATCACGAACGAGCGCGTTTCACCGGCGTTGGCCAACACCACCTCGTATTCGGCGGTCTGACCGCTCCCCACCGCCTGGCCGGCGCGCTGCGGCCGCAGCGGGTGAAGAATCCCTTCCCCCGTCCAACGGTTGGTCCCCGCCACCCGAACGCCCAAATCAACGATCGCGTCCCCGCGGTCCAGAACGAACACATCGCCGACCGCATTGCCATCGCCCGGCACCAACCCCGACGCGTTCGAGACGAAGGCGACGTACCGGCCGTCAGAACTGATCGGTCCATAGAACGAGCTGTCGTCCGCCACGTAGCCGGCGTCATTCATCGTCACCCACTCGTGGATGCCGCGCAGCCGGTCGAACAGGAAGGTCCGGTAAAAGCCGAGTTCGCCGCCCGGCGCCATTCCCGGTTCATCGGTGGTCACGCTCACGAATCGCCCATTCCCGCTGATCCCGAACGATAGGGCGTCCGTCTTCGGCAAAACTCCCGCCGCCAATCCCCCGGCACGAACGATCCGGTTCTCCTGCCGGTCCACCAACAACAACACCAGCTTGCCGTCGGTGGGCCCTCCCGCGTAATTCGTCGACGCCGAACTGAATGCCACCCAACGGCCATTCTCACTCAACAGCGGATAGAGGCTGTCGTCGTCTCCCGGCCGATCCCGGACAAGTGCCTCGGTCCTGCCGCGGGACCGATCCCGGATAAACACGTCCCATTTCAGATTCACATCCCCAGGCACCAGGTTCGCCGCCGCCGAGTGGAAGGCCACCGTGGAACCGTCCGCACTGAGGGTCGGCGCATCGCTCCAGTCGAACGATTCGGCACCATCCGTCGCCACACTCACCCGCTCGGTCGAACGTCGGGATCGATCGCGAACAAACACGTCTCTGACCTGATTCCCATCCCCAGACACCAGATCCGTCGCATCCGACGCAAACACCACCAGCGTCCCGTCCCGATTCACCATGGGAACTTCACTGACCCCGTTGCCCGAAGCCCTGCCATCCGTACGCAGACTGATCAGCTCGCACTGTCGGGAGTTCCGGTCCCAGAGAAACACGTCACGGGCATCGTTCCCGTCGCCGGACACCAGATTCTTCGCCGACGAGACAAACACCACGTGCCGTCCATCGGCGGTCACCGACGGACTTTCGCTGTCCCCGAGCCCGCCCGCACCCGATCCGGTCTGGCTCACCCGTTCCACCGTGTTGTTCACCCGGTCCCGCAGGAAAACATCCAGGTACCCTTCCGTGTCTCCGTTCGCCAGGTTCGTCGCTGCCGAAACAAAAGCCACCCACCGCCCATCCGCACTGATCGAAGGTTGAAAACTTCTTCCCGTTCCCCAACGCCCGTTCGACGCATGGCTCACCGACGTCATTCGAGCCCCGGGCCGAAGGACCTCCGGCAGTTCGGTCGGAACCTGGTTCGCCCGCGCCTGTTCCACCGCCCGGGCCAGATTCAAACGCCCCCCCGTCCGGCTCATCCCGTCCCAGGACGGCACCGCATCGGTCGTGCCCAGCAACAGCGCCCGAATCTCGGCCGGGCTCGCTTGGGGTCGCAACCCGAACAGCAACGCCGCAGCACCCGACACATGGGGCGCCGCCATCGATGTCCCCGACAGCACCGCATACCGCTCACCACCTCGAAACGTGCTCAGGATGCCGCTGCCCGGTGCCGCCAGATCCACCGTGACCCGACCGTGATTGCTGAACGAACTCGGCTCGTCGCACGTCGTCGACGCGCCCACGGACAGGATCTCCGGCAGATCGTAGACCGCCGGAAACGCGGGTCGCGCATCAATGTCGGAATGGTCGTTCCCTGCCGAACACACCATCAAGATCCCCGCCGCCGCCGCCGCTCCCATCGCCTCCCGCAACGCCAGGCTGGGAAAGCTTCCGCCCCAGCTGCAATTGATCACCCGCAGATTCACCCCGCGACGTTTCAACTGCACCGCGTAGTCGAAGGCGCTCGCAAACTCCGCCGTCGTTCCAGATCCGTCCACCGAGAGCACGCGCACTGGCAGCAACTGCACCCGCCACGCCACCCCCGCCACGCCCACACCGTTGTCTCCCACGGCTCCAAGGGTCCCCGCCACATGCGTCCCATGCCCGGCGTCGTCCGACGGATCTCCGTCGCCTTCCACCACGTCGATGCCATGCACGTCGTCCACCCAGCCGTTGGCGTCATCGTCGATCCGGTTCCCCGGCACTTCGGCCGGATTCTTCCACAGATTGGGCACCAGATCCGGATGCGTCAGATCCATTCCGGTGTCGAAGACCGCCACCACCACCCCGGCTTCACCCTGGGTGATGTCCCAGGCCGCCGCCGCACCGATCCGGTCGAGCCCATACAATCGGCCACGGTCGGGATCGTTGGGAACGCGGTGCGCCCGGTACCGCTGATTGGGCTCCGCGGCAAGCACTTCGGGTCGCTGACGAAACCAGTCGAGTGCCTGCCGTCTCGGCTGGTCGGGCGGCAACTCGATCAATTGCCATCCGCCCACCGGCAGTGACCGAACGACTCGAGCTCCCGCGGGCAGCCGTCGAATCGTCTGAAGCTGCGGCCCCCCGCCCATGCCCAACTCTTGGAACTTGACCAGGATCTGTCGTTCGACCGCCTGTTCGCCCAGGGCCACGCCACACGCAACCCAAAGAACCATAGGCACTAACAAATCTCCAAGACCCAATATGGAGAACCTTCTTTGCCTAGGCATGAGGCGGAAACTAGTAGCACTACCTAGCCGATGTCAGCATCCAAAACGACGTACACCAGTTCTTCACATCCCGGACTCCAGCCCTTCCGGTTGACCCAAAGCTTATCCACCGAGCGCCGATGCCTAGACCGCCGTCAGTGACCCTAGCGAACAATCACCACCTCGAAGACGGTGGGCCGGGTCCACTCGCCGGCAACTCGGAGGCGATCCGGTTTTCGAATCAATCCGATCACCGGGCTTGCTCCCGGACACTGTGTCTGGCTATACCCGCCTAATCCCAATTCCAAGTGAGGCTGATCCTACCCGCTGCGATTCACGGCATGCACCGCTCGACCCAACTCCCCCACTCGTCGGACTCGACCGCGCATCGAGTCCACTCCGTATTCCCGGCCTCCGCCCCATTAGCGATCGTCCTTTTTCTTAGCCTTGTCGCCCTCGCCCCGATTCACGCGGCCGAACCGTCCCCAACCCAGGCACCGGTGAGTTTTCACCGTCAGATCCGTCCCGTTTTTGAGGCGAATTGCCAGGGATGCCATCAACCCGCCAAAGCCAAAGGCGGCTATGTCATAACGGACTTCGCCCCGCTGATGACGGCCGGCGAAAGTTCCAAGAAACCCATCGTCCAAGGTCAACCGGACTCCAGTCATCTCATCCAACAGATCACCCCGTCCAAGGGTGAGGCCGAAATGCCCAGGGGACGTCCTCCGCTTGCCGATCACGAAATCGCCCTGATACGGCGTTGGGTCGCTGAAGGTGCCCTCGACGACACCCCGCCCTCCACGGTTCAAGCCTACGACGCCGCTCATCCCCCGCGTTACTCGCGCCCGCCGGTCATCAATTCCATCGATTACTCTCCGGACGGCAGCCTGCTCGCCGTCGCCGGCTTTCACGAGGTCCTCCTCCACCATGCCAACGGGAACGGAATCGTGGCGCGCCTCATCGGCTTGGCCGAACGCATTCAATCCGTCCGCTTCTCGCCCGATGGCCGGTTCCTCGCCGTCGCCGGCGGAAAACCGTCGCGCGTGGGTGAAATCCAGATCTGGGATGTGGCCACCCGGGAATTGAAGGTCTCCGTCCCCATCGGCCACGACACCGTGTACGGCGTGAATTGGTCGCCCGACGGCCGCTGGGTTTCCTTTGGGTGCCCCGACAAGACCGTCCGCGCCATCGAAGCCACCACGGGCAACCAGATCCTTCAACAGATGGCCCACGAGGACTGGGTGCTGGACACCGTCTTCTCCACCAACGGCACCCACGTGATCTCGGTCGGCCGCGACATGACCGCGAAGCTGACCGAAGTGCCCACCCAACGCTTCGTCGATAACCTCACCTCCATCACGCCGGGTGCGCTTCGTGGCGGTCTCCAAAGCGTCGCCCGCCACCCCCAACGCGACGAAGTGCTCGTCGGCGGCGCCGACGGAATTCCCCAGATCTATCAGGTGTTCCGACAGGCCGCCCGCAAGATCGGGGACAACGCCGCCCTGCTCCGGAAGTTCCCGGAAATGGAGGGACGCATCTTCAGCGTGGACTACAGCCCGGACGGTGCGGTGATCGCGGCCTGCGCCTCGCTGGATGGCAAGGGATCCGTCCATCTCTACGCCTCGCAGTTCGATCCCAAAATCCCCGACGTGCTGCTCAAGGCGTATGAGAAGACCAGCGGCGAATACACGAAGGAGGAACGGGAAGCCATCGAACGATTCACCACGGAGGACGTGAAACTGCTCCACAAGCTTCCGTTCCCGAGCGCGCCCGTCTACGCCGTGAGTTTCAGTCCGGACGGCAAACGCCTCGCCGCCGGCACAGGCTCCGGCATTGTTCTCGTCCTCGATACCATCACCGGCAGCTTGGATCTCGTGTTCTCGGTGACCCCCGCTGCCGAGCCGGAATCAGCACCGAACAGCGGCTCGAATCTCGTCAGCACTCCCACCCCGGCCCCCGCAGCGACTCCCGTGTTCGCCGCCCCGCCCGCGCCCCCCGGCACCACGGCCGCTCCCACCATGGCTTCCTTGCCCGCCGGCACACTCCTTATCGAACCCGCCGTCATACGCGCCATCGAATTACTCGTCGAACCGCCCATCCTCCAGTCCGCCAACCGAAACGAACACGTCCAGATCCTCGTCCATGCCCGGACGCCCGACGGCGACCTCGTGGATGTCACGCGTCAGGCCACTTTCCAAATGCCGCCTGAGTTAGGTTCCATTTCCGCTCGTGGCCGTTTCGTTCCCCATCAACCCGGTCGCGGCACCTTGCGCATCTCCGCCGCGGGCCTGACCACCGATGTATCGGTCGACCTTTCGAAGTTCGCCCCCGAGTACCATGCCGACTTCATCGGTGACGTGAATCCCGTCTTGTCCCAACTCGGCTGCAGTGCCGGCACCTGCCACGGCGCACGCGAAGGCAAGGTCGGGTTCAAACTCTCCCTTCGCGGTTACGACCCTATTTTCGACGTCCGCGCCTTGACCGACGACCTCGCCGCCCGACGCGTCAACCTCGCCGCACCCGATGAAAGCCTGATGCTGCTCAAGTCCACCGGCGTCGTCCCGCACGAGGGCGGACAACGCACACCACCCGATTCGCACCTGTACGCCATTCTCCGCCGCTGGATCGCCGACGGCGCGCGATTGGATCTGAAATCGCCGCGGGTCACCGGCATTCGGCTGTCGCCGTCGAACCCCACCGTCCAGGCCCTCGGCGCCCGCCAACAGGTACGGGTCGTCGCGAGCTACTCCAATGGCACGACCCGGGATGTTACTGGGTACGCCTTTGTGGAGACCGGGAACGGCGACGTCGCGAGCGTCGGGCCCGGCGGCCTCGTCCAAGCCCTCCGCCGCGGCGAGGCTCCCATTCTCGCCCGTTACGAAGGCAGCTACGCCGCCACCACCCTGACCGTCATGGGCGACCGCACCGGCTTCGTCTGGACCGAACCTCCGACCCACAACCGGATCGATGAATTGGTCGCCACCAAATGGCAGCGGATGAAGATCCTCCCCAGCGACCTTTGCACCGATGCCGAGTTCATTCGGCGGGTCTCGCTCGACCTTAGCGGTCTACCACCCACCGCCGCCGAGGTCCGTGAATTCCTCGCCAATCCCCGCGACACCCGCAGCAAACGCGACGCCCTCATCGAACGTCTGCTCAATAGCCAGACCTTCCTGGATCATTGGGCCAATAAATGGGCCGACCTGCTCCAGGTGAACCGGAAGTTCCTCGGCGAGGAAGGCGCCCGGCTTTTCCACGACTGGATCCGCTCCGAACTCGCCACCAACACCCCCTACGACGAGTTCGTTCGCAAACTCATCACCGCCACCGGCTCCAACAAGGACAACCCCGCCGCCGCCTATTGGAAGATTCTGCGCACGCCCACGGAGACGATGGAAAACACCACTCACCTTTTCCTAGCGACACGGTTCAATTGCAACAAGTGCCATGACCATCCGTTCGAGCGCTGGACCCAGGATCAATACTACCAACTCTCCCAGTACTTCGCGCAGGTCGACTTCAAGAAGGACGACGCCAGCGGCGATCGCCGCATCGGCGGCACCGCCGTCGAGGGTTCCAAACCGCTCTTCGAAATCGTCAGCGACCTGAAGGACGGCCACGTCAAACACGACCGCACCGGCAAGGAAGTCCCGCCGTCCTTCCCCTACCCATCCACCACCTCGGGCACCCCGCCCACCCGGCGGGCCGCCCTCGCCGCCTGGATGACCGCACCGGACAACGCCTATTTCGCCCTCTCGTATGTGAACCGCCTCTGGGGCTACCTGCTCGGCGTCGGCCTTGTCGAACCGCTCGACGACATCCGCGCCGGCAACCCACCTTCCAATCCCCAACTGCTCGAACACCTCACCCGGGAGTTCGTCGAAAGCGGCTTCAATTCCCGCCATATCCTCCGTCAGATCTGCCAGTCACGGACTTATCAGCTCGCCCTCACTTCCCACCGGTGGAATGAGGACGATCGAGTGAATTTTTCGCATGCCCTGCCCCGACGCCTCCCCGCCGAGGTCCTTCTCGATGCCGTCTATACCGTGACCGGCACCACGCCCAACTTCCCCGGTGCCCAGGGCCTGCGGGCCGCCCAACTCATCGACGGTGCCGTGGATGTGCCGGGCGGATTCCTCGCGAATCTCGGCCGGCCCCCACGCGAAAGCTCCTGCGAATGCGAACGCAGCAACGACATGAAGCTCAGCTCCGTCATGTCGCTGCTCAGCGGTCCGGCCGTGTCCGAAGCGGTCGGCGATCCTTCCAATGCCATCACCCGCCTTGTCGCCACCGAAGCCGACGACCGCAAGCTGACCGACGAACTCTTCTTGCGAATCCTCGGCCGGCCCGCCCGCGAATCCGAACTCTCCCTGGTGAGCCAAACCACCGCGAGCCTCGAGACCGAACACCAGCGTCTCACCCAAAACCTGGCGACTGCCGAGATCGCCTGGGCCCTTCGCAAACCGACGCTCGAACGAACCCGGTCCCAAACCATGGCCAGCGCCGAGAAGGCTCTCTCGGATTATCTCACCTCCCGTGCCACCGGCATCGCCGCGGCCCAGCGCCAACGTCAGGAACGCATCGCCACCGCCGAGGCTGTCGTGCAGGAACTCGAACCCCACCTCAACCCGCGCGTCACCGAATGGGAATCCGCCCTCCCACCCGCTGAGCTGGGAATCACCTGGGTCGCCCTGGACCCGCAGTCGGTCCAGGGCGCCGGTTCCGCCCAGCTCCGAAAGCTCCCCGATGGCTCGATCCGTTCCACCGCGAGCATCGGTGAACTGCCCACCTACACCGTCACGGCCAACACAGCGCTCGCCAACATCACCGGCGTTAAACTCGAAGTGCTCCCCGATCCCGAACTCCCAGGCTACGGCCCCGGCCATAAGGATGGCGATTTCATGCTCGCCGAGTTCGTCGTCGATGCCGCGTCCGGCACCAACGCCAACAACTTCGCCCGCCAGAAGATCACATCCGCCGCCACCGATTCGATCGCGGACGGCCTTAAGATCGAGCAGACCTTCAACGGCATTGCCGAACAGGGTCGACTCGAGGGCTGGCGCATCGGAACCGCCACCGGCCGTCCCCACTGGGCCGCGTTTGCCTTTGAAAAGCCCCTCGGCGACACCAACGGCACCGTCCTTCGCTTCTCCCTCCAACATCGGTACGAGGCGCCTCATGAGATCGGACGGTTCCGGCTCTGGGTCACTACCAGCCCGACACCCACCGCCGAGGGTTTGCCCGCCGGACTTTACGAGGTCTTGCAGGTTCCCGCCCTCCGACGCAATCCGGCTGAACAGGATCGCCTTCGCAATCACCTCCGGTCGCGGGACCCACAGTTCCTCAAGGCCGATTTCGATCGGGTCCGAGCCCAGGCCGTCATTCCGGAGGACCAAAAACTGAATGATCTCGAGCAGGAGCTGGCACGCGCGTCACGCCCGGTAACCACCGACGCCGCCCTCGTCCAACTGCGCCAGGACGCCGGAGTCAGTGCGCGCCAACTCACCCGCAAACGCCTGACGGCAGCCCAGGACATCACCTGGGCCCTGATTAACACGCCTGCGTTCCTCTTTAACCGTTAACTTCCACCCCCCACCGAGATACTCACCCATGATCCAACTCCCCGGCGGCACGTGCAGCGACCTGTGCGATGCGAACCTCAAAATGACCCGGCGCAATCTTCTGCGCCTCGGCGGCTCCTCCATTCTCGGCCTCTCCCTCGGCCAGTTGCTCAACCTCACTTCCCGCGCCTCCGAAAACGTCGCCAAAGGCGGCCCCGGTTGGGGCAAGGCCAAATCCGTCATTCTCTGCTACCTCCAGGGCGGCCCCAGTCACCTCGACCTCTGGGACCCCAAGGAGAATGTCCCCGACAAGATCAGGAGCCCGTTCTCGTCCATCCCCACCAAGATCCCTGGAGTCCATTTCACCGAGCTACTCCCCCGGCTCGCCCAGGTGAACGACAAATTCACCACCATCCGGTCGATGAGCTACACGCCCAACGGCCTGTTCAATCATACCGCCGCCATCTACCAGATCATGACGGGCTACACCACGGACAAGGTGTCGCCGTCCGGCCAACTCGAACCCCCGAGTCCCAAAGACTTTCCCAACTTCGGCTCCAATATCATCCGGCTCAAACCCGTCACCGAGCCCATGCTGCCGCTCGTCATGCTCCCGCGTCCCCTCCAGGAGTCCAACGTCGTCGGCAAAGGCGGCACCGCAGGGTTTCTCGGAAAAGCCTACGACCCCTACTACCTCTATCCCGAAGGCGATGACATGGATCTCGCCAAGATGGACCGGATCCGCACCGACGACCTCAAACTCCCGCAGGAGGTCTTCGCCCTCCGCCTCGAGCGCCGTGCCCAACTCCGTGATCTTCTCAATCAGGCCATGCCCGAAATCGACAAGGCCGTTGAAAGTTACCACCTCGACGAATACTACCAGCGCGCCCTGAGCCTCGTCGTGTCCGGCAAGGCCCGCACAGCCTTCGATCTCGCCCAGGAACCCGACGCACTCCGCGATCGCTACGGACGCAATACCTTCGGCCAAAGCTGCCTGCTCGCCCGTCGACTCGTCGAAGCGGGCACCCGCGTCGTCGAGGTGGTATGGCCCAAGATCGCCAATTCGGACAACCATTCCTGGGACGTTCATGTCGGCCTCTACGCCCGCATGAAGAACCAGTCCGCCCCCATGCTCGATCAGGGGCTCTCCGCTCTCTTCGAGGACCTGGATCAACGCGGCATTCTCGATGAAACCCTCGTCGTCGCCATCGGCGAGTTCGGTCGAAGTCCCGAGAAGGGTGTCAGCACCTCGGGCAACAGCAACAGCCCGGACGGCCGCGATCACTGGCCCTATTGCTACACGTCGGTCATCGGCGGCGCCGGCATCCGCCGCGGCTACGTCCATGGCCGCTCGGACAAGACCGGTTCAAGCCCGCTCGAGGAACCCGTCCATCCGATGGAATTGCTCGCGACGATCTACCACGCGTTCGGCATCGACCCGGGAACGATCGTCTACAACCATCTCAATCAACCGCGGGAGCTCGTCAAAGCCCAGGCCGTCACCAAGCTCTTTGCATGAGCCCCGGCCCCTGTCCGCCGAACCCGTGAACCCTCCCTCCGCCACTCTTGCCGCCCGCCTCGTCCGTCACCGCCTCACCGGCGCGGCACTCGCCTCCGCCGCCGCTTCGTTGTGGTTCACAACAACCACCCCCCTCCCCGCCGCCGATCCCATTTTCTCCGGCCCGCAACCGTCCGAGAAGACCACCCCGTTCAAGGTCCTCGATCTGGCCTCGGAGAAGGAAGGCGCCGAACGTAATCCCATCGCCGACCACGCCGGTGCGCCGACGGCCATGGTCTTCCTCCATGGCATCGAGCGTTCGCTCGTTCCGCTGCTCCGCGTGATCGACGAGTACGGCGCCCAACGCAGGGACCGGATCAAGACCGAGGTCATCTTCCTCGCCCCCGACCGCCTCGCCGGTGAGCAGCGCTCCAAGGCCGCCTCCAGATCTCTCCGGCTCCAGTCCCGCATCGGCCTCTCGCTCGATGGCGCCGAAGGTCCCGGCAACTACGGCCTCAACAAGGATTGCCTGATGACGGTCGTCACCGCCGTCAGCAACCGGGTGACCGCCAATTTCGCCCTGGTCCAACCCGGCATCGCCGATGCCCCGAAGGTTCTCGAAGCGCTGGCTCGCACCGCGGGCGATACCAACCCGCCGACCGTCGCGAGCCTCAGCACCCGTCCGGGCGAACGCGCCGGTGCCCGGGGTGGCGGGGAGTCCATGCGCCGCGACAACGCCGCCTCGGAGGACAAATCCAAGGCCCCCTTTCCTGGCGCGGTTCCCACCGACGATCCGCTCCAGTTCCTGCTCCGGCGCTTCATTCGCGCCACCAACGACGTGGCGACCACCGACAAGCTGCTCGCCGACGTGAAGGCCCACATTCAGAGCAAGCCGGACCTTCAAAAGCAGGCCATCGACGGGTGGACGCGGGTGCTGCATTTCGGTGATCACTACGGCAACGAGTACTCCCGCAAGGTCGGCCGCGAATTCCTCGAATCGCTTCAGAAAAGCACTGCTCCCCGTCCGTAGACATCGCAGTCCTTTGCAGCATGCCTCCCCCTCCTCATCCGGATCGTACTCGTACTCGTTATCCTATTCCCGCCTCCCAACCCGGTGGTTGACCCGTGAGCAGATCATTCTTGAACAGGACTTTTCCCGTGAACCGTGCCTCGTCCAACCCTCCGAAACCCGCGGAGTACGTTCTCCCTCTCCCCCCGGGAGAGGGCCGGGGTGAGAGCCGCTCGCTGCATTCCTCGCAACTCGGTTCATGGCCCGCAAGCTGGTCATTCTTGAACAGGAATCTCTCCATGTACGCCCCCAACTTTTCCCCACTTCGCTCCTTTGCACCCCTGGTCTCCCTGCTGGCGACGCTCGCTCTGCCCCTCGCGCTTCCCGCTGAGACCGTCGCCGACAGCAAGGGCGCCGTACTAAAGGACCGCGCGTTGCTCGGCGAAGATCCGCGCTGGATCTACGACGACTACGAGCGCGCATTCGCCGAGGGGAAACGCAGCGGCAAACCCGTCCTCGTCGTCCTGCGCTGCATTCCCTGCCTTGCGTGCATCGGCATCGACTCCGCCCTCCTGCTCGAACACTCCAGCCTATCGACGTTGCTCGACCGCTTCGTCTGCGTCCGCGTGGTGAATGCCAACGCCCTCGACCTTTCCCGATTCGAGTTCGATTTCGATCTCTCGTTCTCGGCTTTGATTTTTCATGGCGATGGGACCCTCTACGGCCGCTACGGCTCGTGGACCCACCAAAAGAATCCCACGGACAATGGCACGGATGGCCTTCGGGAAACCCTCGAGAAAGCCCTGGCGCTTCACGCGGAATATCCAGGCAACAAGCAGTCACTGGCCGGCAAACAGGCTCATCCCAGTCCCTACAAAACGCCCGTCGACATGCCCACGCTCGCCGGCAAATACACGCGTGAACTCGATTGGGAAGGCCAGGTCATGAAGAGCTGCGTGCATTGCCACCAGATCGGCGACGCGCTACGCACCGAGTTCCGCAACCGCAAGGAGCGCGTGCCCACGAAGCTCATCTTCCCGTTTCCAGGCCCCGAAACCATCGGCCTCGAACTCGCCGCCAACACCGCTGCCACCCTCAAGGCCGTCGCCCCGGGATCCGCGGCCGAACATGCCGGCCTTCGTGCCAACGACCAACTCTACGCCCTCGCCGGACAACCCATCCTCTCCAGCGCCGATGTCAGTTGGGTTCTGCATCATTCACCGGACAGCGGATCCCTGCCCGTCGTCGTTCGGCGCGGTTCGGAAACAGTGTCCGGCTCACTGGAGTTGGGCACCGGCTGGAGAACGCACGCCGACATCTCACGCCGTGTGGGCACCTGGGGCATGCGGGCCATGGCCCTCGGCGGACTTCTCCTCGAAGATTTGCCCGACGCCCAACGCGAAGAACGCGGTCTCGGCAAGCAGGGTCTCGCTCTCCTGGTGAAGCACGTCGGCGAATACAAAGAACACGCCGCCGCCAAGAAAGCCGGCTTCAAGAAGGACGACGTGATTGTCGCCGCCGCCGATTCCTCCGCGCGCGAATCGGAAAGCGCCTTCATCGGACGGCTGCTCGCCCGGTTTCAACCCGGCGACGCCGTCCCCGCCACCGTCCTGCGGGGTGCCGAGCGCCTCGACCTTAAGTGGCCGATCCAGTAAAGCCTCACCGGGGTTTCTGAAGCCGTTCCCGGACCAACTGCGGCAGGTACTTGGTCGGCACCGATCCATGGTCGATCACCGCCTCGTGGTAACGCCCGAGTTCGAAACGATCCCCGAGCTCACGCTGGATCGTCTGGCGCAGCCGGTCATGGGCCATGCGCCCCACGAAGTAGGTGCTGAGCTGGGTGGACGATTGTTTGGCCCGAACAATTTTCAGGCGCGCTTCTCCTTCGGACTGAAACGCCCCGATCATAAGGAAATGCAGCGCTTCATCGTCGGTCATCGCGGCGCAATGCATCTTGTGGTCGAGCATCGCGTTGGCCACTGCCCGCAAGTAGAACTTCAGCTGGTTCAGCCGAAGGCGCAGGTCGCCTTCACCGTACCCCTGGTCGAGCATCATCTGCTCCGTGTACACCGCCCATCCCTCAATGAAGACCCCGGACTGCAGCACGCGCCGAATCAGTGACGGCGATCGATTGGAATACTCCAATTGCACGTAGTGCCCAGGGTAGGCCTCGTGGATCGTCAGAATCTGGAGCATGTGCTGGTTGTATTCCTCCAGGAAACTCTTCACCCGGTCCGCTCCCCAGTGGGAGGGTGGCGGACTGACAGCATAGAAGCTGGCGGTCGCCGGTTCCAGCGGAGGTGCTGATTCGAGGTAAGCCAGCGAGTTGCCGCGCTTGAATTCAGGCATTTCGATGACCTGACAGCGGTCGGGTTCCGGCAGCCGCAGAATGTCGCGATCCTGAATGAAGGCCTTGATTCGTTCGACCGTCGCGCGCGCATCCCCCACCAAGGCTTCCGTCGTCCCATGCTCTTTGCCGACCGTCTGGGTGACCCGCGCCACCGTCGCCCGCCGTCCGGCGTCATCGCTGGGCGGCATCGTTTCTTTCGGGAAGTACCGGCTCCAGAGCTGGCGGGACACCACGTACATCTCACGATTCACCCGCTCGAACTCCGCTTCCGCATCAGCGAGGACCTGGTCCGCCGACACCCCGGCATCCAAAACCAGATCCAGCTTCCGCGCGAACCGCTTGCGACCCAACCGCCATTCCCCCGTCGCACGAGCCATGAGATCGCCTTCGAGAAACGTCTGGTACTCCTTCAGAGCGGCCACCACCGGAACCGCCGCCAACCGCATCGTTTCCAATTGGGTCGTGGCACCCGCGAGTTCGAAGACTTCCTTCTCGTAGAAGGCGATGGAGCCCTTGTTCTGACGGATCGCCGTCTCAAGGATCGTCCGAGGCGGGTTCCGGAGGGTCGCCCGGGCGGTGCCCACCACCCCTGGGATCTTCTGCAGGCGCGCCACCGTATTGGAGACATTCACCTCCAACGGTTGGGTCGACTGCGCGAGCAGCATGTAGACGCTGTCGCTGATGTAGGTGTTGTAAACCCGCGGGTCCTCCTCGAAGGGACGCGTGTTCTCCGACAACCAAAGCGAGGTTTCCAAATCGTGCCGAAAGATGTCGAAGTCGATCCGACCGTCGGGGGTCAGGCGGTTGCGATCCACAACCTTCGGCAGGTTCCGAAGGGTCCGCTTCACCCAGCCCAACCACGCCTCCCGCACCTCCGGGGTCGGATTCTCCAATTGGTCGTCAAACCGGTGGTCCCCCAACTGACTCGCGGTCGTCGGCTCCATTCGAAAGCGTTCGTCCAGATACGACCGGAAATACGCCGCGAGTTTGCCATCCTCCGGGCCGTTGTTGTCGCTCTCCGCGGCCCTTGCCACCATGCCCGACGCCATCCACATCGCTGCCATCCCCGCCACCCAGGCCAGCCCCCGCATGCCGCGGTGGATCAACGTACGAACCATGCCGAAAGGTTTTCACAGCTCTGGGAATGACTCCAATCCCTTTCCCCGCTTCAATCCGCCCGACATGCCGCGTGATTTGTTCCCAGGCGCCTCCAATGGCGAATACGGCGCACCGCCCGAACTCCTCCCGGTCCTGGATCGCGGCTCCGGCGCCCACGTCTGGGACACCACCGGGCAGGAGTGGATCGACTTCACCATGGCCTGGGGTTCCGCCCTCGTCGGCCATGCCCATCCTCGGGTCGTCGAGGCGGCCACCCGCCAGGCTTCTTCCGGGATTAATTTCGCCGCCGTCAATCGCCGCGCCGTCGAACTCGCCGACCGACTCCATTCCCTCGCCCCCTTCCTCCAGCGCCTCCGCTTCGTCGCGTCCGGCACCGAGGCCACGATGATGTGCCTGCGCGTCGCCGCCGCCGCCACCGGCCGTTCCAAGGTTCTCAAATTCACCGGAGCCTACCACGGCCAACACCCGGTCGGCGTCGCCGCCATGCTCCGCGGCAATGGCCCCGACGGACGCAGCGCCGATGACGCCGGCACCGGCGCCGATTGGATCTCGTCCCGCGTTCTGGCCGCTCCTTTCAACGACCTGCCGGCCACGGAGAACCTGATCGCCCGTCACGCCCAGGAACTCGCCGCCGTCATCGTCGAACCCGTCCATCGCTGTCTCGCTCCCGCTGCGGGATTCCTCGAAGGACTTCGCGCCATCACTCGACACCACGGCATCGTCCTGATCTTCGATGAAGTCGTGACCGGCTTTCGCCTCGCCCCCGGCGGTGCTGCCCAGTTCTTCGGCGTCCAACCCGACCTCGCCGCCTACGGCAAGGCGCTCGGCGGAGGTTTTCCCATCGGTGCCTACGGCGGCGCCGAAGCTCTCATGGAAGTCGTCAATGAAGCCCGCATCGACGATCCCTCCTACCTCTGGTCCGCTTCCACCACCGGCGGCAACCCCGTCTCCTGCGCCGCCGCCCTCGCCACGCTGGATATTCTCTGCGCGCCCGGGGTCCACGACCACCTGCATCGACTCGGATCGAAGTTCCGCGAAATCCTCGCATCGGTTCTCCACGCCGAATGCGAAACCGCTCAAGTCCTGGGAATAGGTCCGCTCGCCCAGATCGCCTTCGCCGCCGAACCGATCCGGGATCACGCCGGCTGGCAGCGCGCCGACCGCAAGCGCAGCCGCGCCGTCATGCTCGAATTGCTGAAGTCTCACGTCTTCCTCAACCCCATGGGCACAAAATTGTATCTGTCCTTGGCGCACGACGACGCCATCCTCGGGCAATTTGCGGAATGCCTGGCCCAAGCACTGCGGGCGACACGCCCCGCCCGATAACGGGTGGACCGCCGAAAGCACCCAACCCAACCGCTTTGACGGACGCAAACGACTGGGTCCACCCTGCGCACCTCGACAGGCCAAGCCCTTGGCAGGGCGATGTCGTCAACGACCATGAAACCGACTGATTCTCAAAGCGTCGAAGCGGCCAAAGCGGTATTCGTCCGGGAGTTTTACAGCCAACAAATCCGCAGCGCCCTCAAGCTGGCCCTCCTCCTGGGCATCGCCTACCTGCTGTACCGGTTCTGTCCACGTCCCTGGAATGGTGCGCTGCTCGGAATGGCGCCGGCGGTCTACATGACCGGCATGCTCGCACTCCGTCCCCAGTCGCTGCGCAGCAAGACCGGTTCGCTCGCCCCGGCCATCGGACTGGTTTCGTTCCTCTGGTGCGTGGCGATCTTCGCCGCCGTCACCACGTGGATGGCTTCCCGCTGACCCCTCATGCCCTGGCCCACCGCACCGTTGAGGCCAGGGCCGGCACGACGCCACGCATGCTCCACCCAGCCGGAGGGTCGCCGCCCGGGTCGGGGTGTCCTGGCGTGCCTCTTCCTCGTCTTACTTCTCACCGCTTGCCAACCGCTCCCCCCGGCAGACCTCACCGTTCTCAACGGTCCCGAACCCAGTTCACTCGACCCGCTCCTGGTCACCGGCATTGAGGAACTCCGCGCCGTCCTTCCCCTCTTCGAAGGCCTGACCCGGCCTGATCCACAGAATGCCCGCCCCATGCCCGGCATCGCCGAACGCTGGGACATCTCCCCCGACGGCCGCGTCTACACCTTCCACCTCCGCACCAACGCCGTCTGGTCCTCCGGACAACCCATTCTCGCCGAAGACGTCGACTTCTCGTGGAGACGGGTGCTCGAACCCACCAATGGCTGCCAATACGCCAACCTGCTTTACCCGGTTCGCGGTGCCGAAGACTTCCTTGCCGGCCGCAACCGGGACCTGAACTCCGTCGGAATCCGAGTTCTCGCACCCCATCAATTCCAGGTTGAACTGCACAGCCCGTGCGCCTATTTCCTCGAACTTTGCGCGTTCCAGACCCTGGCGGTGGTTCCGCGAGAAGCCATCGAACGCCACGGCGACCGCTGGATTCTCGCCCATCCCGTTCCCTCCAGCGGCCCCTATCAACTCGAGTCCTGGCGGCTCAATGACCGGATTCGGCTCCGGCGAAATCCAAGGCACTGGGACGCGGCCAACACCGCCCTCGAGATCGTCGATCTGATTTCCATCACTTCTCCCAACACCGTCTTCAACCTTTACCATCGTGGCGACGCCGACATCGTCTGGGACAAGCCCCTGATTCCCACGGAACTGATTCCCCTCCTCGCCGGGCGCCCGGATTATCATGCCTTTCCGATCCTTGGTTCCTACTTCCTCCGGATCAACGTCACCCGAAAGCCGTATGACGACCCGCGCGTCCGCCAGGCCCTTGCCTCTGCGGTCGACAAGTCCCGGATCACCCTTCGCCTCACCGCCTCCGGCGAAGAACCCGCCCAGCACATCGTCCCGACAGTCACCGCCAATTACCTCCGCGGAGAAGGCCAGAGCCATGATCCTGAACGTGCCCGAAAACTGCTCGCCGAAGCCGGTTTCCCCCAGGGCAGCGGGTTTCCCGCCATCGACCTGCTCTTGGACAGTGCCGCCGGCGGATCCGCCCAGATCCACGAACGCGCCGGCATCGAGCTAAAGGAAATGTGGGAACGGGAACTCGGCATCCGCGTCAACCTGAGGCGCATGGAAAAAAAGGCATTCTTCGTCGCCCAACGCAGCCTCGAGTTCGACCTCAGCCGATCGAGTTGGATTGGCGATTACAACGATCCGAACACCTTCCTAGACCTGTTCATGAGCGGGAATGGCAACAACCGGACCGGTTGGTCCAACGCTCGCTATGACGACCTGCTCCGTGCGGCGGGATCGGAATCAGACCTTGAAAAACGAGCCATCCTGCTCCGCGACGCCGAAACGCTTCTCGTCCGGGATGAAGTTCCCGTGATTCCGCTCTGGTTCGAGGTGGGCTTCAGCCTCTATCGCCCCGATGTCCTCTCAGGAATCCATGCGAACCCGGTGGACACGCATCCGCTGAACGCCATCCGCCGAGTCCGCTGAATCCAAAGGCTTACTCGAGTCCCAGAATCCGGCGGCCCTCGGCCGAGATCATCGACTGGTGCCAGGGCGGATCCCACACAATGTCCACGTCCGCCGTCTCGACACCGTCCAGCATCAGCAGTTTCTCCTGGGCGTCACGCGCGATCACGCCACCCATCCCGCAACCCGGCGCCGTCAGCGTCATCTTCACCGACAACCGGCTGTTCCCTGACGCCACCGGCTCGATGACCATGTCGTACACCAACCCCAGATCCACGATGTTCACCGGGATCTCGGGGTCGTAGCACGTCTTCAGGACTTCCCAGACCCCTTTCTCGTCCACCGGCCCCGCCGGACGGTTCGATGCCGCCAACACTTCCTCAGGTTTCAATCCCAGGGCATCCACATCCTTGGTCGCGATCCGGAACAACCCGCCCATGGCATGCACTGTGTACGTGCCGCCCAGAGTTTGGGTGATATCCACCGACGTTCCCGCCGGTAGGTTCACAACGTTACCGACCGGGATTTGGACGGCTTCGCAATCGCGGGTGAGATCAACGGACATGGCGTTCTGCATGGTTCAAAAGGCGGACTCGCCGCGAGGTCAATCTAGCCACGAACCCCAACCGACCAAGTGAAATGTTCCTTACCCGTCCGCCCAATACCGCGCCACCGCCTGAGCCTCCAAGCGCTGAAGTTCCCGTATCAAAAGCGCCACCTCAACATCGGCCGCCGGTCGCGCCGACGCCGAAACGGCGTCGATGAATGCCATCGGATCCCAACGCCCGTCCCGGATCAGTCGGAACGGAAGCGCTGCGTGTGCGGCCAGAAGCGGCGCCGCCAATTCCGCCATTGCCTCCAGGGCTTCATGCTGGCCCACCCGATGAAACCAATATCGGGCATTCGAATAGTCCGGTTCCCGACGATGCATGATTCCATGCACCCAGGCCGCATCGGCCCCGGAGAGGTCCTGTACCAGGGTGTGGGCCTCATCCAAATGATCGTGCCAGAGTAGCGCCAACCCCCGCAGACATTCCACTGCCTTCCCGTCGAGTTGGGAGCCCTTCGTGGCTGCCTCCACCGCTGCCAGAACCTCCCGAACTTCCCAAACCCCCGAACGTCTTTCCGGTCCCAATCCAGCGGGTTCCGGCGTCGCAAACAGTTCGTCCGTCGTGTTGCCTTTCATCGCTCGCCTTTCTCGCCTCGGTGATCTCCGCGTCTTGCGGGTCGATCCACCCCGGGTGTCCACCTCATGATCACGATACCGGCGCGAGATTCTCCGCCACCGGCGTCCGATACGCCTTCCAAGCCGGCACCAGCCCCGCCAAGGCCGCCAAACCGATCATCCCGATCGGCGCCCAAATCATGACCGCATTCGGCGCCCACGGATCCAACACAACTCCGGTCTGCGACCGCACCACCGCCGCCACCGCCGTCAGGATCGCCACATGAACCGCAAAGGCTAATGCCATGCCGATCGCCGCGATCGCCACCGCCTCCAGCACGACGGCGGAGAAGATTGTCCGCCGGCGCGCCCCCAAGGCCCGTAGAATGGCGATGTCGCGACGCCGTTCCTTCATCGAATTGTAAATGCTCACCAGAATGGAGCCGGTCGCCACCACCGCCACGAGATAGGCCACCATCGCCAGCACCTGATCCACCCAGGCGATCTTGTTGAACAACTGCGCCACGATCTGCGCGATGGGCCACGCGAAGGTCAGGCGGTTCCCCTGTTTGTTGTACATCAGGTCCAACTGCCGGGCCGTCAGCGGACTCGTGTCCTTGAACTTCAACAACACCCCGCTCAGGTCCGCCGATGCCTTCGGATCATGCCCCGCCATCAACTGAACGCCCTGCAACGGGATCCAGATCACCCGGTCCACCGGCGTGTTGCTCGGCTTCATCACCCCCACCACCACGTAACGTTCCTCGTGCTGGTCTTGAGGATTGAACAACAACCCGTGGTACGGCTGAAACGCGTCGCCCGGTCGCAATCCCAACCGACCGGCAACAAAACTTCCCACCACCGCCTCCCTCAGCCCCGGATCAAACACCCGCCCCGCCGCCATCTCGAACCGCCGACCCGCCTCATATTCCACCTCGCTGAACAGGTTCGAGGTCGTTCCCACGATCCGGTACCCGAGATAGTTGTCCCCCAGGGCAATCGGGATCGCGACCTTCACCGCGGCGTTGCTCCGGATCAGGTCGTAGTCTTCGGGCCGAATGTTCCCTGGGGATTCCTCCAGGTGAAAAATCGTGTTCAATACCAACTGGAGCTTCGAGCCCCGCGCGCCCAGCACCGCGTCGAAGCCCGCATTCACCCCGGTGAAAGCCCGCTGCGACTGTTCCTTCACCACCCACACCGCCATCAGCAACCCTCCCGCCAACGCGATGGAACATGCAGTGATGACCGTCGACAGCAGGTGCTGCCGAAGGCTCTTCCGCACCATCAAGGGCAGGGTCACGCTCCCACCTCCCGGGCGTGCGGGGCCCGATTCAAGGTCATCAAGTCCTCGCGATGCTCGAATTCCCCCAGCACTTCCCGGTCGTGACTGACCAGCAGCAGCGCCGCCTCGAACTCGCGGCAGGCATCCCGAATCAACTGCAATGCCTCCCGGCCCGAACGATGATCGAGGTTGCCGGTGGGCTCATCCGCCAGCACCAGTTTGGGGCGGTTCGCCAAGGCCCGCGCCACCGCCACCCGTTGCTGCTGTCCTGTCGAGAGTTGCCGCGGATAATGCCGCAGTCGATCGGCCAACCCCACCCGATGGAGCAACGACTCCGCCCACGCCCGGTCCGGCCCCGGCCCAAACGACATGCCCAACAGCACGTTCTCCACGCAGGTGTAGCCCTGCAGCAGGTTGAAGGTCTGAAAAATGTACCCGACCTTGAACGCCCGAACCCGGTCGCGCGCCGCCTCGCTGAGCGCCGCCAGATCCACCCCGTCCAACCGCACCGTGCCGGCATCCGGCGCCAGGATCCCGGCGATCAAATGAAGGAGGGTGGTCTTGCCGGAGCCGCTGGCGCCGCTCAACGCCACCTGGCGCTTCGCCTCAAGATCGAACGAAGGCACGTCCACCACCGTCAGCGTCCCGCCATCCGGAGTGGTGTACACCTTACGCAGGTCGCGAAGTTCGAGAAGTGCCATGGTGGGACCTCGCCCTAGCTCTCAATCACGTTGATCTCCACCGGCTCCACCGTCACCCCCTGCTTCTCCAGCCAGCGGATCGCCTCCTTGATGTCCGACCGAGGCCCGCTCAGTTCAAGGCAGACAATTCCCAGGGCGTCCGTCACGCTCGCCTGACGGACGTTGAACACCACCGGAAACTTCTGGCTGAGTTCCCAGATCACCGGACGCGTGACCAATTTGCCCGGGTAGGTCAGCCAGAACCGACGGCTTTCGCTTACGGTCTTGGCAGCCTTGCCAGGTTTCGCGGTCTTCGCCGTCTTCGCCGTCTTGGGGGACGGACCTCCGGTGCCAGCCGGGCGGCGTTTAAGGTTCTCGTTCGACATGTCGGATGGAGTGTCGCACGGGCGACTGCCCAATGCCGGGCGATCTCCGCCGCCTTGTCAATGGCTGAGACACCGTCACTATCCCACCTCCGACACTTGGCAAGGAGACGAGGTCGACCGACTCATTACCAGAACTCCGTCGAACCGGCCATGCCTTGGTCACCCTTTCACCCATCGATCTTCCCCAACCCTACATCGCACCCACTTCGCCTTCCCCGGAGAATCGGCCACTCCTGGAGGCGTGACGCGGGGATCAGGAGGGCCTGAACGGACTCAATGAAAAAGAAATCGCTCAGGATGCATCCAGAATGAGTTCAGATGCGGATAACCGGTTGGAAGGCGCCGACGTGCCAGCTCACCAGGAACGCACGACGCAACATTCGAAAGCCCAACCGTTGTCCCAAGGGTGGGACATGGATGGCGCGGCGGAAGATGCGCGCCTCCTGTCAGCCATCGGTCAAAGCGAACACATCAGCCTCAACCGCCTTTACGAGCGCCGCGCCGGCGCCCTCTTTTCGATGCTCGTCCGCATGCTCAACAACGATGGCGAAGCCGAGGAATGCCTCCAGGACACATTTGTCCGGATCTGGCACCGCGCCGCCACCTTCGACCCGGCCCGCAGCGCCCCTTTCACTTGGATGGTCATGATCGCCCGCGGCATCGCACTTTCCCGCCTCCGCGCCCGCGGTACAGCCCTCCAAGCCCAGTCCGCTTACGAAACCGAGGTCGCCTCGCTCGAAATCGAGCACATCGACACCTCCTGGCATCCGCCCGATTCCGAACTCAATACCGCCTGCACCAACGCCTTACGCACCCTCCCCGACGAACAACGCCGCGCCGTTGAGCTCGCGTTCTTCCGCGGCTGGACCCACGGCGAAATCGCCGAAGCCACCGGCGAACCCCTGGGCACCATCAAAGCCCGCATCCGCCGCGGACTGCTCAGCCTTCGCGATCTCTTGAAGGACTTCCATGCCTGACCTGCCCCCCATCGAGGACCAGGCGGTCCGATACCTTCTCGGGGAACTCGAAGGCGCCGAAAAATCCGAGTTCGAAGTCCGCCTGGCCGCGTCCCCCCACCTGCGCGCCCAACTCCACGAGCTGGAATCCGCCTGCGACGCCCTGGCGCTGTCCGCTCCGGCCCGACGGCCCGCACCCCGTGTCTGGAAGCAGATCGCCAGGGAAACCCAGGCCCCGCAGCCAATCCTACCCGCTCCACCTCGTGCTGCCCCAGCATCCCGTCCCGCGTGGCTCCCCTCATGGCGCGAGCTGTTCTGGGGCTCCGGCTGGGCCGCCGCCGCCATCACAGCCATCCTGTGGGCCACCAACGACCCACACCAAAGTCTCTCCCCCTCCCCTGCCACCTACGCAGCCGATCGAGCCGCGTCCGACACCCGGTCATCGCCGTTCCCTCAGCCCGCGCCGGTCACCGTGACATCAGGTTCCTCCAGAACCCCCACCGGCCGCAGCCCTTCCACGACGGCCGGAAAGTCCGAGACTCCCACGCCGCCGGATTCCCAATTGACCCCTGAGGAATGGACCGCCCTCCGACAACGCCTCCGCGAACTCGGCACCCTGAACCAGTCGCTCGCGCAACAACTGGTGCTCCCGCCCGGGGCCGCCCGTTTTCAGGTCTTCCGACTCACGCCGACCAACAACCTGGCCCTCTCCTTCACCCAAGGCACCGCCCATCTCCTGGCCATTGCCGACCCCACACCTGATTCCGATTCCGGCCCCCAGGTCCCAACCGATTCTGCGACGCTCCAAAGTCTGCTTACCCATGCGCTTGCCCGGGAACTCGCCGCTGCCACCCCACCGCCGTCCACCGCGGTCCCGTCCTCCCCCACACCCCCCTCGTCCTCCACCCTGACGGCATCCATCACCCCCAGTTCCCCCCCAACCGAGGACGTCGACGCCGCAGCCACCGCCCCGACAACCCCCACAGCAACCGCTTCGGACACTACCAGTTTCGCCGTCATCGACCTTCCCAACCCGTCCAACACCACCACCGCGGACGCTGGGCTGACTCCACCCACGTCCTTCGCCAATCGCGCGGCCAACACCACTCCCGCCTCCCCGGCCGATGTCGTGCCCCCTGGCACGGCCACCGCCACAACGCCAGCTTCCGCGCTCGGCGTGTATTCCTCTGAAACCGGCCTAGGAAGCATCGCGCTCGTGACTTCCGAAGGACCGCCGCCCGGCTACGCCTACCAATTCTGGGTCGTCAACAACCAAGCCTATTCGACCATCAGCCTCGGCACCACCACGCACGCCGGGGGCCGGTTGGTGGTCAATTTCTCGCTCGATCCCAACCTGGTGTTCAGCCCCGGCTTTCTCATCACCCTCGAACCCGAAGGTGGCTCCGCCATTCCAACCGGCCCCGTGGTCGTCGCCCCTCCGACCGCGTCCCAACCCCATCCAACACCATGATCCCTTTTGGGTCCAAACCCGCGGAGCGCATTCTCCTTCTCCCCCCGAAAGAAGGCCGGGATGAGGGCCGCCTGCGACTCGCCTCGCTCCACGGTTCATGGCCCGTGAGCAGTTCATTTTTGAACAGGTGGCTCTCCATGAACCCGCGGTCCGTACCACAGACTGCCAATCTGCCGTATCGCCGACTGGCAGTCGGCAAAGCGCCGCATCGATTCGACCTCCGCAAGCGGGCAGCCTGCGATACTCCTCACCGGGCTGCCTCCGACACCGTACCCTCCCGCACCGCACCGAACGTCATTCTCATCGCCCCGTCGCCCGACACCACTTTTCAACCGACCATCTCGTACTCGCCTACCGCATCATGAAAACCAAAACGCCATTCCAAAACCTCGTGGGGTGGATCGCCCCGCAGGTCGCCCAACTGTTCGTCCTGGGCCTGCTCGCCACCGCGGCCCACGCCAACACCTCCCCGCGCATCACGGCCATTGATCTCGCGGATACCGATCTCGTCATTTCCGCTGAAGCACCCCAGGGCGCCGTCCGCCTGGTGCTTGAAGGAACCGAGCGCGGCGAACTTCGAGCATGGCGTCCACGCGCTGTTCAACGGGTCAACGCGCCAGGCACCGTCACCTTCCGGCTTCCCTGGAAACTCGCCGCCACCTTGAACATCGAGATGTTCAGGGTTCGATCCGACACCAATGACCCGCTGCCCGCGGCCTTCTACACCGGCAAAACCGAGTTCGCCGGGGAAGCGGCTGGCGGCGGCAATCCCATGCTGTATCGGGGCGCCGACGGCTCGGAATGGGTGGTGAGCAACGGCGCTCCCGGCACGCCCACCTCGGCTCCAACCCAGGACAACGCCGCCCCGCGCTCCGTCGTCGAATCCGACATCTGGCGTCTCGCCGGCAACCGGCTTTACTTCTTCAACCATCAGCGCGGCCTTCAGATCGTTGATGTCGCCAATCCTGACGCGCCCGCACTGCTCGCCACGTTCCCTCTGCCCGCTTCCGGCGAGCAAATGTACCTGATGGGCGATCACCACGTCGTGCTCCTCGCCCGCTCACGCCCGTGCGATTCGGACTGGGGCCAGAACGCCAGCAGCGCCGCCATCGTCATCGACGTCTCCGGCGACGCCCCCCGCGAAACCGCACGCTTCGACCTCCAGGGTCGCATCCTTGAAAGCCGCCTGGTCGGAACCGCCCTCTATGTCGCCACCGACACGTGGCATCCGAAGTCCGACCTCCCCGAGGAACAGGGGGTCTGGATCAACGGCACCCAGCTCTATGGCATTGATCTGGCCAATCCGGCCCAGCCCGTTGCCCGCAATTCCGTGTGGCTCCCAGGTTCGGGCAACGTCGTCACCGCCACCGAACGCTACCTTCTCGTCGGCATTCAGAACCACGAAACCCGACAATGGTGGGAATCCCGCCTGCACGTCCTCGACATCCAGGACCCCGCGGGTGCCATCCAGGAATTCACCTCCTTCCAGCTCGGTGGTCGTCTCCAGGACAAGTTCAAGGTCACCGTCACCGGCGACATCCTGACCGCGATCACCGCCGGCCCCGCCAATGCCGATGGGTCCGGCGCCTGGCGCAGCGCCCTCACCAACTATCGCCTCTCCCACCCCGCCGCCGGAGCCCCGGTCGCCGCCATCCGCCTCGGTTCCGTCGAGGTCGGCCATGGTGAACAACTTTACGCCACCCGCTTCGACGGCCAACGCGCCTACCTCGTCACGTTCCGCCAGATCGACCCCCTCTGGATCATCGACCTCTCCCAACCCGAGAACCCACGTGTGCTAGGCGAACTCGAGATCCCCGGCTGGTCCACCTACATCCAACCCATGGGCGACCGACTGCTCACCATCGGGTTCGACACCACCGGCGGCGTCCGCGCCGCTGTCCAACTCTTCGACGTCTCCGACCCCGGCAAACCCGCCCTCCTTTCCAAGGTCCCCCTCGGCAAGGAATGGTCCTGGTCGGAAGCCAATTCTGACGAGAAAGCCCTCGGCGTCTTTCCTGAGGCGGGTCTCGTCCTCGTCCCGTTCTCCTCCAGCAGCGCCGATCAACAGGTCGTCGGCGTCCAGGTCATCGACCTCGAACGCAACACGCTGACCGCCCGCGGACGCATCGAAAGCAAGAACGTCGTCCCCCGTCGCACCACGCTCATGGGTGACCGCGTCCTCGCCGTCTCGGCCCGCGACCTCGTCTCCGTCTCCATCGCCGACCGCGACCAACCGGCGGTCCGTGGCCGCTTGGAACTCTCCTACCCGGTTGACCGTGTGATTCCCGTCGGTGACTGGCTCGTCGAATTCTCCGAGACCCACCTGCGCACTCGCGCCGCCGGCGTTCCCGGAGAAATCCGCGCCCAAGTCGAACTCGATTCCATTCCTATGCTGGGCGCGACCCTGCGCGAGGGTCTTATTTACGTACTCCAAGGCCAACCACCCGAGACGCTGTGGAAGAATGACCAATGGATCACCAACACCCCGGCCTCGGTGAAGCTCACCGTGCTCGACGCCTCCGCCCTCCCCGCTCTCCGCGTGGTCGGCTCCGTGAGCGAGAACGTCGAGATGTGGGTGTCCGGCGATTTCGAACCGCTCTGGCCTCGTCCGAATGTCATCGTCTGGTCCCCGATCTCGTCGTCGCAACCCTGGTACTTTCGGGGAGGTCCCATCCCCACTGATAGGATGCCGGTCCTGTCCCTCACCCCCGGCGCGGCGGCCAACGCCCCCGCCCCGGCTGCGGAAACCGTCGTCGCTTGGTCAAAAGCGACAGCCGTCGATGCCCGCGTGGCGGGGGAGGCCACCTTCGCGGCCTTTGATCGAGGCATCATGCGCTTCGGGCCCTGGTGGAATCCAACGCCTCCGACCTTGTTTGCGTTTAATGTCGCCACCCCCGCCGAACCCCGCTTTGCCTCCGCCATACGCGCCATCGACGGCGCGTACTCGGCAAGCCGGGCATCATCGGTCGACGGCCTCGTGTACTTCGGCCATGACACCCAGGAGGTGCGAATCACCGGCACCAATAGTTATGAAAACGTCATCTCCGAGCCGGTCACCGTCACCCGCGACGTCCTGGTCACCAACATCGTTCAGATACCGTACGATTCCCTCGTCACGAACGTCTACACCAAGGAGTTCGGTGTTCCCGCTTCCCAAATCGCCACCCCGCTCCTTGCTCCCGCCGTGGCGGGCACCCTGCACGCGGTCGGATTGGACGCCAGCGGCACGGTCTTCGGCTGGGGCGACAATCGGGCCGGGCAACTCGGCTCGTTGACCCTGCTGAACAGCCAGACCCCGCTCCAGATCGCCTTCCCATCTCCAGCCACCTCCCTCGCCGCGGCCACCTGGTTCAGCCTTGCCCGCCTCGCCGACGGCTCCGTCTGGATCGCGGGCGATCCCTCCGGCCCCGAGGCCCCACCCATCCCGGGCCAGCCCGACGGATCCCCCCGCGACAATCCGATCCGTCTCATCCTTGGGCTGCCCGCCGCCATCGCCGATGTCGCCGCCGGCTCCCGTCACGCCATGGCCCGTTCCGCGGCCGGACGCCTCTACGCCTGGGGCAGCAATGATCGCGGCCAACTCGGCACCGGCGACGGACTGGACCACGCTGAACCCACGGAAATCGCCCTTGGCTCCCCCCTCACCCAGGTGGCCGGCGGCGGACTTCATTCCCTCGCGCTGACCACTGTCGGCACCGTCCTGGGCTGGGGCGACAATCGTCGCGGCCAAATCCAGATGGGCGCCTCGGACCTTGTCCTCGCTCCACAGCCGGTTGCCGGTCTGTCCGCAGTTCGAACGATCGCCGCCGGCGATTTCCATTCGCTCGCCCTCGACCATGGTCAGAGAGTTTGGAGTTGGGGTGAAGCGTTTGGGGAAGATCCCGCTGCGGGCGCCGTTCCCCAGCCGGTGACCGGGTTGCCCCCCATCCGCGCGATCGCCGCAGGCCGCCACCACTCGGTGGCCGTGGATCTCGAAGGCCGTGTCTGGTCGTGGGGTGCCCATACCTCGAAGCCCTACCGCGTCCAACCGCTGGAACCGATCCAATCGGTAAATGCCCGGGGATCCTACGCCCTGGCCAGCGGCATCAGCGGCCAAACCTATATCTGGCAACTCGCCGATTCCGTGACGCCGTTTGCAGGCTCGAAATTGGCACTCACCCTGGTGGGCAATACCTACACCAACGTCGAGAATGAGGTCCTGTACCGGGAAGAAATCCAGGTGTTCACCAAGACCCTTCGCGAAACCCGTTGGATCGAGACCACCGTCATCAACAGCTATCCGGTCTATGAGTACTTCACCCATCACCACCTGAACGTGGTCGATTACACCGCGGACGCCACCCGCCCGGTCGTCCGACCGCCCGTCAAGATCCCCGGAGCCTTCCAGGGACTCTCCCATCAGGGCGCCCTGGTCTACACCGTCGCCACCCGGACTGAGACCGACCCGAAAGGCAACTCCATGGTCCGATCCTGGCTCGAGGCGTCGGCATACGATGGCACGGCAGCCCATCTGGTCACCGACCTGGAAATCGCCAATCTCTCCGCTGGCGACTCGGCCCTGACCGAAGTCACCCCCGGCGGCACCCTCTGGCTGAGCCAGACCACCGATGCCGGCAAGAACCAAAGTCTGAGCGTCCTCGCCGTGAACGATTCCGGACGTTTCGAGAAACGCGCGTCCCTCCCGGTGAAATCGACGGTCCAAGAACTCGATCACCTTGGCGAAATCCTCACCGTGTCGTTCGGAACCACGGTCCAACTCTTCCAGGCCACGCCCGAACCAGGCATCGCCCCCCAAGGTCTTCCGTTCGATCTCGGTTGCCTTCTCCCGGGTCTCCATCGCCTTGCCGGCAATCCGAACAGCGGCTTCTGGGCACCCTTGGGCGACTACGGCAGCGCGCCACTTCCGTAGCGCGACGCGGAAGGAACTTCGACCGGGGCGAGACGAAGACGCTTCGTTCGCCCCGGTGGGGAACGCCCGCCGGCCGCTTCACGGCGGGCGTTCCTTGAGCTCCTCGTGGCGCCGAAGGCGGCCCGCGTGCTGAAAGAGATCCTCCCCTGACGGGTCTTCGGCCTTGTGCGACAATCCCGGCGGTCTACCGTCACGCCATCGTCCGTCCCATGAACACCCCGATCCGTCGCCCCCAGAACCGCGGCTTCACGCTCATTGAGCTTCTGGTCGTCATCGCCATCATCGCGATTCTCGCCAGCATGTTGCTCCCCGCACTGGCCAAAGCGAAGACCAAGGCCCATGGCATTCATTGCCTGAACAACCTCAAGCAGCTTCAGCTGGCCCACGTCCTCTACACCGACGACCACAACGACAAGCTCGTCCCAAATCTCGAGCCCGGAAACGCGGAAGGGAACTGGGTCAAAGGCTGGCTCGACTTCACCGCGAGCCCCGACAACACCAACACCCTCTTCCTCACCGATCCCAGGCACGCCAAGCTTTCCCCGTACTCCGCCCATACCGCCGGCATCTACAAATGCCCGGCTGACCGCTCCACCATCAAGAAAGCCGGCCGAACCCACGCCCGCGTCCGCAGCGTCGCGATGAGCGTCGCCGTCGCGGATCCGGCCGGTGGCCCCTGGCTGAACTACAAGGTGTCCAAGCCCAAGTTTAAGGTCTTCATGAAAAGCAGCGATTTCAACGGCGGCTCACCGTCCATGGTCCACGTGTTCGCCGACGAACACCCCGACAGCATCAATAATGGCGCATTTGGTGTCTGGATGGCCGACCCGGCGAACCCCGCGAAGGCCTACATCTTCGACTTCCCGGCCAGCACGCATAACGGCGCCTGTGGATTTTCCTTCACCGACGGTCACGCCGAAATCCGGAAGTGGGTCGACGGCCGCACCAAAGCGCCGATCCGCTACAGCAGCACCCTCGCCCTCGGTGTGGACTCCCCGAACAACCGGGACATGATCTGGCTTTCCGAGCACACCTCGTTCCCGGAGTGAATGCCCGTTCAGCAGCCCACGTGCAGACGGGCCGCCTTTCGCTTCAGAGCCGCAGCGATCCATTCCGAGGCGTAGGTCGACACACACCCTTTCCGCACCGGGGTCGCGTCGAAGCGGCCTAACCGCTCCCCCAGTTTAATGCAGCGCCGCGTCCAGGCCGGCAGGTGGACGGCAATCTCCACCAGACATCGGTTCGTTAACTCCTGCTTCTTCTTCGGCTCCGCCAGAATCTCCGACTCGATCCGCTTCAACAGACCTTCCACCTCCAGGCCTTCCGCCTGCCCCTCCGAGATCCGCTTCGACAGGAGAAGCCATCCCGCACGACCGACCCACTCGTCGGCGGAATCCATCCACACCGTGCGTAGCGCTTCGGCATGCGCCGATCGCGCCACGACATTCGAAACCAGTTCGTCGACCAAGCGGAAGAATCGGATCGGTTTCAGCAACGCCTGGATCTCGGCGGCGGACGACTGCCCTGGGTTCATCAACATCGTCGCCAGAATCATCGCGTCGACATTGCCTGTGCTCCAGAGCGCCACAGCCAGTTCGTGGCGCGTCTTCAATTTTTTCGCCAGGGCCCGAAGGTTTTCCAAGGTGACGCCAAACTGGTTCTCGCCCGCGCCCATCTTGGCATAGAGCCTGCGCGTGTTCTCGGAACCCCAGGCCTCAAGTTGCTTCATGACCTCGGCGAACCCCATGGGTGGCGTCTTCATCTCGTTTCGCGGCGGTGTTGGACGCCGGATACCTTGCGTGGGCTTCCGTCCCTGACAAGCCCGCCCATCAAGGCCAGGGACTCATCCAATCCCCTTGCCCCAGCAATCCCCGTTGCCGTTGGCTTGGCCCGTGTCGAAACCTCGGACGCCCGCCTTCCATTCCGTCCTGAACCTGCTGGTCGCGGAAACCACCGCCGACCAACTCAGCCTCCGTTCCAAAGACTTCTCCGTCCGCCTTCGCGCCCTCGCCGACGATCTCTTTCACCTGCGAATTCTGCGCACCCCGATGCCGCCCGAACCCTCCTGGGCTGTCATCAAAACCGATTGGCCCACCTGCTCGGCCCGTGTCGAACGTCGAGGATCGACGATCGCCCTGCAAACCGACGCCGCCCGGTTTCGCATCAGTCTCAAGACCGGAGCCTGGTCCGTGACCGACCGCCACGGCATCGAAGTCTTTTCCGCCGTTGCCGGAGAGACCGGATTCGCTGGCGACCAATCCAGGCTCTGCTTGTCGCTCACCGAACGCGAAGCCCTCTTCGGCCTGGGCGAAACCACCGGGACCTTCAACAAACGCGGCCTCATTCGAGAGTTCTGGAATATGGACGTCCTGGGCCATGCACCCGCCATTCACCCCAGCCTCCGAAACCTCTACGTTTCGATCCCCTTCGCGCTCTCCCTTCGCGATGGCCGGGTCGCCGGCCTGTTTTGGGACAACCCCACCCGTCAAAGCTGGGACCTCGGCCAAACACAGCCCGATGCCTGGCGCATGACGGCCGCGTCGGGGCCGATCGATCTCTATTTGTTCACCGGACCCAAGATCAGCCAGGTGGTCGAGCGCTACACCGAACTCACCGGTCGCATGCCCCTCCCGCCCCGTTGGAGCCTCGGTTATCAGCAATCCCGCTACAGCTACGAAACCCGCCAGCGCCTCGAATCGGTGGCGCGGGAGTTCCGTCGACGTCAACTCCCTTGCGACGTCCTCCACTGCGACATCCACCACATGGATGGGCACCGGGTCTTCACCTTCGGCTCCGACTTTCCAAAACCCGCCCAGATGATGGCCAGACTCGCAAAACAAGGGTTCAAGGTGGTCGCGATTGCCAACCCGGGGGTGAAAGACACTCCCCGCTTCGACGTCTTCCGACGCGGCCGTAAACTCAAGGCCTTCGTGAAAGATCCGTCCGGCAAGAAGGACGCCCTCGGTGAAGTCTGGTCCGGTCGTTCCCGCTTCCCGGACTTCCTCAACGCAGCGGTCCGCGCCTGGTGGGGCAACGAACAGGCCGCCCACCTGGCCAAGGGCGTCGCCGGCATCTGGAACGACATGAACGAACCGGCCAATTTTGCGCGACCGGACAAGACCCTCGATCCGGAAGCCCTCCACCACACCGATCACGGCCCACGCCGGCATCACCAGATCCACAACCTGTACGGCATGCAGATGGCCCGGGCGTCCCGGGACGGCATGCTCCTCATGGCCGACAGCGGCACGATTCCACCCGGCGAAATCCCGCCCCACCGCCACCCGCGCCCGTTCGTGATCACCCGTGCCGGATACGCGGGCATTCAACGTCACGCCGTCGTCTGGACCGGCGACAATTCATCATGCTGGGAACACCTGAGTGACTCGCTTCAGATGCTGCTGAACCTGGGTCTGAGCGGCGTGCCCTTCGTCGGCTCCGACGTCGGGGGGTTTCTCGACAACACCACGCCGGAGTTGTTCGTCCGCTGGCTGCAAATGGCCGTCTTCACCCCCTTCCTGAGAAACCACTCCAACATCGGTACAATCGCCCAGGAACCGTGGGCCTTCGGTCCCAGGATCGAGCAGATCGCCCGGGATTCGATCCACCTCCGCTACCAGCTCATCCCTTACCTCTATGGCCTCTTTCAGGAAGCCTCCCGGACCGGGGCACCCATACTGCGCCCCCTGCTCTGGCACCACCCCAACGACCCCGTGGCCGCAGCCTGCTCCGACCAATTTCTCGTCGGCGAAGATCTCCTGGTCGCCCCAGTGTTCCGACAAGGAACCGTCGCCCGCAGCGTCTACCTGCCTCGCGGGGAATGGTTCGATTTCTGGTCTGGCGAGTTGTTCCAAGGCGGCGTGCACGTCGTCCTTCCCGCCCCCCTCGAGCGCATCCCCATCCTGGTGCGGTCCGGCACCCTCCTGCCGATGACTTCGGTCCGGCAGTTCATCGGCATCCGCGAACCGTCCACCCTCGTGCTCCACGTCTGGCCTCGGGAATCAGGACACCTCGACTGGTATGACGACGACGGCCGAACCCAGGCCTTCACGACCGGGATGTCCCAGACGCGCCGCATCCAAACCCACGTTCAACGATCTGGCGGACGCTTGGAGATCGGAGCCATCAACGGCCCCTATGCTGGCACCACGCGAACCTGGCGTGTGGTCCTGCGAGGCATCCACCGGGAATACAACGTTCAGATCGACGGCGAGTCCGTCGCGGTGGAGTACGTGCCGGAGATTGGCGTCCTGGCCTTCGACATGCCGGCCGTGCCGCATCGATTGGAGGCGCGATGGCGATGATCGTCCGACCCTCCGAAATCCGCGGAGCGCATTCTCCATCTCCCTCCGAGGGAGGGTCGGGGTGAGGGCCGCTCGCGGCCCTCCTCGCTTATCGGTTCAGGGTCCCAACGCGGGAAATTCCTTTCGTCGTTCCTCTCCATGAACCGTCCATCTCTTCCTCCCTCTCCCTCCGCAGCAAAGCGAAGGTGGGAGAGGGTCGGGGTGAGGGCTCCCCTCCCCGGTTCATGGTCCCAATGCGTGTCCATTCTTTGGAAATCGTTCCTTCCCATGAACCTCCCATCCGGCGGAACCTTCGGTCGAATGGCGGTTGCCCTCTTCACCCTGGCGATCGCCCTGTCGCTGCGCGCCGCGGAATCGGAACCCCTGTTCAAGGGCCGGGACCTTCAAGGCTGGCACACGTGGCGAAGCTCACGGCGGAAGTGGCGTCGGATCGAGGCCCGAAAGGTCTTTCCGAACCGAGGTCGAATCCTCCACCAGTGCGAAGGTTCCGAGATCTTCTTCCGAAAGGTGGAACTTCTTCCGCTCACGAAGCCGGATTGACACCAGGCCTCTCCACCGAGCGACACTCGGTACCACCACATGGGTCTCTTTGGCTCCCAACGAAAAAAACACGGGCTCTACTATCTGCTGCCCGGGATGACGCGCGCCAACCGCGTGAAGCGGAAGCGCATTCTCTTCTGGTCCATCACGACCGGCCTCCTGGTTTCCGGCGGATTCGCCGCGGTTCTCTGGTACCTCGCCCGGTAATCCATGCTTATCCACGCTTCAGTCGTCGACGCTTCACGCATGAATCTGTCGCGCGAAGACTTCCCGGTAGGTACCTCCCGCCGCCAGCAACGCTTCATGACGTCCTTGCTCGACGATCCGACCTTCCCGCAGCACCAGGATCAGGTCCGCGTTCCGAACCGTTGAGATCCGCTGGGCAATCACGAAGGTCGTCCGTCCCCGGCTTAGTTGCGTCAGTGCCTCCTGAATCAGCCGTTCCGTCTCGGAATCGACGCTCGCCGTCGCGTCGTCCAGCACCAGGACCCTCGGATTCATCAGGAACGCCCTTGCGATGGCCAGGCGCTGCCGCTGACCGCCGCTCAGGGAAACCCCTCGCTCGCCAATCACCGTCGCGTAGCCGTGCTCCAATCCCGCGATGAACGCATGGGCTTGCGCCGCCCGGGCCGCCACCTCGATCTCAGCGTCCGTCGCCTCCGGCCTGCCATAAGCGATGTTCTCCCGGACCGTGGTGCTGAAGAGAAACGTGTCCTGAAAAATGAAGCCCACCGCCCGGCGCAGTTCGTGAATCCGCATCTCCCGCAGATCCACGCCATCCAAGCGGATCTCTCCCTCGTCCGGATCGTAGAACCGCGGGATCAGACTCACCAAGGTGCTCTTCCCTGAACCGGTTGGGCCCACGATCGCCACCGTCTGGCCCGGCTCCACCTCAAAACTCACGTCATGCAACGCCGCCGTAGGACGCTCCGACGATTCCGGCCCCGAGGCGCCAGGCGCGTGCTTCGTCGGATTCACCACGGTCGGATGCGCATACCTCACCCGCCGAAACTCCACCCGCCCGCCGCCCGGCGACATCGGTTGTGCCCCGCCAATGATCGCCCGTGGCTCCCGCAGGATTTCAAAGATGCGTTCCGCGCTCGCGCTCGCATTCTGAAGAATGTTGGTGAATTGGCCGACCATCCCCAGCCGATGCGCGATCGCCATCAGATAAAACACAACCTTCGCAAGATCCCCCACCGGGATGGTTCCCTGGATCACCAACCCACCTCCCGCCCATAGCACCATCGGGGTGCTCAGTCCGAAAATGAACTGCGCCAGCGGCACGCGGGTGGCCCAGTAGTTCACCGTCCCCATCAATTTCGTCAGGAAATCATCCCGCCGTCCCCGGAACTTCGCGATCTCGGCCTCCTCCCTAGCAAAGGCTTTCACCACCCGCACCCCGGCGATGTTTTCCTGGATCACCGTGGTCATGGCGCCGTGAAGGTCATGCACCTCCCTCCATCGAGGTTGGAGTTGCGCCGCAAAAATCCCGATTAACACCACCGTCGGAATCATCGTCACTGCCACCAATCCGCCCAACATCGGGTGAACCGCGAAAACGAGCCACAACGTCGCCACCAGCGCTACCCCGATGTCCACCGACATGAACAAGCAGGCGAACATAAAATCCATCAGCCGCGACACATCCGTCGTCGAACGCGAGATCAGTTCGCCCGAACTGGACCGGTCGTGGAACCGAAAAGCCAGACGCTGCAACGCGTCATAGAGATCCGCCCGAAGGTCGTTAATGACCCGCTGAACAAGCCGGTTCCGAATCGGGCCGACTATCATACCCACCACGGCCCGCACGACGACCAAGGCCACGAACACTTGAAGGTAAAACCACGGCACGAACGGCGCCCCTACGGTTCGGTGACGCTCCAACTGGTTGACCGCAGCCCCGATGACCTGCGGAAGCGACATCTCAATCGCGATGTTCACCAGCAGCAACCCCACCGACAACAGGACCGGCCCGGGATAGCGTCGCAGATAGGCCAGCATTCCCAGCAGACTTCGAAAGCCGGCGGATCGCGGGGTTGTCGGTGGAGTTTCAGCCATCCCTTGGAGGGACGATCATGCCGCCGACCCACCCGTGTCTGCAACGCACGGGAGCATGGGCACTCGTTTCCAGCAACCCTGGCTGACGCCATGGACTTCCGTTCTTTCGGGCTGCCAGGCCTTCCCGCCCTGCGGCCTCTCCCGTTCATGGCCCATGGGCAGGTCGATTTTGACCAGGGGGCTCTCCATGAACCGCCCCCAACTCAACCCTCCGAAACCCGAGGAGAGCGTTCTCCTTCTCCCCCCGGGAGAAGGCCGGGATGAGGGCCGCTCGCGGTCTTCCTCGCTCAACGGTTCAGGGTCCCACCGCAGGAAACCCCTTGCGTCGTTCCTCTCCATGAACCGCCCCCAACTGAACCCTCCGAAACCCGAGGAGAGCGTTCTCCTTCTCCCCCCGTGAGAAGGCCGGGATGAGGGCCGCTCGCGGTCTTCCTCGCTCAACGGTTCAGGGTCCCAGCGCGGGAAACTCCTTTCGTCGTTCCTCTCCATGAACCGCCCCCAACTCAACCCTCCGTAACCCGAGGAGAGCGTTCTCCTTCTCCGCCCGGGAGAAGGCCGGGATGAGGGCCGCTCGCGGTCTTCCTCGCTCAACGGTTCAGGGTCCCAACGCGGGAAACTACTTTCGTCCTCCCTGCCCATCAGGAACCGCTCGATTGCAGCCTCCAAGTCCGCGCCGGCGTCGAGCCATGGAGGCCGTGGCTAACCGACCGCGGAGGGATCGGCCGACAGCCATCACGGCTCAGTTATCCAGCGTCGCCTCGCTCCCTGATCGCCGCCCAGGCTCAGGTCCAGATCGGACACCCGTTTCGAAGCATACCGGACACCCAATCCGGGACCCCCCGCAAAGTGTCCGACATGAATCGGAATCACTGTCCGACTTCGATCGGAACAGGTGTCCGATATCCGTCGGAATACGCACGGACAATGCGGACGCTGGACCGAAGCCTGAAGAAACTGATCATCGACCCACCGCGCGATCCGCGAAAGTAGGCAGGCTCATGCGCGTTGGGTCGGTAAACTGAGAATTCCCTTGCCTGCACAGAGAACCAGGACGATCAAGTCGTCCCTGCCCGACCGGTTCTTCCGTCGCCTCGGCCTACTGGTTGCCGGCTGGATCGTCGTGAACGGCTGCGCACCGCTCCAAGCCTGCTGCGGGGATGACGTGCAGCGACCTGGATGGGATGCCTCCGGCAGTCGTCGACGGCTTAGAAACGCGCATGGCAACCGGCTCGGGGGTCGGACTCCGGCTCGCTCAAGCCATCGCCGCCACCCAAGACTTCGAACTGTCACGCGCCGGGTATCGGATGGATTCAGAGAAGACATCCCTTTCCACCCCACAACACGGCCACTTGGACCCGCCGAATGCTTCTCCATTTCGCCAACCGCCGTCCTCAGAGTCATTCCGCGACACAGTACAGAGAACGTTCCCCCCTCAAATAGAGTTCCCGGTCGATCAGCGCCGCCGACGCACTGAACGCGTCGTCGAGATGGTTTACAGCGAGAACGGCGTTCTCGCGATCGTGGCGAACCACGACCGTCGTGCCGTCCCGTCCGGTAACATAGATGCGGCCCGCAGCGCCGACCGGGGAAGAAAAGATCATGTCGCCGATCCCTTCCAGGCGCAGAGGTTCTCCGCGAGGTTTGCCGCTCACCGGATCCAGCCGGGAGAGGATGTTCTGAAGGTGCCGGAGGAAATAGAGCGTGTCGTCATAGAGCAGGGGAGACGAGACATACGGTGTCATGCGGTTAAGTCGCCAGGCGACCCGATCCGTCTGGGTGATGTCGCCGCGGGCTCCATCGAGCCGTACACCAAACATCGCCTGGCGATAGTAGCTGTTTCCGGCAAAAACCATGCCCAAGCCAGACACCGGCGAGGACACGACATTGTCCGTCAGGCCGCCGCATTCCCAGAGCTGGGCGCCCGTCTCCGGGTCGTAGCCGCGCACCCGCTTGGTGGCGCTCACCACCAACTGAGTCTTCCCAGCGTGTTCGACAAGAATCGGGGTGGACCACGAGGTCTTCTCGTCCCGCGCCACTTTCCAGCGCTCCGCACCGGTGCGCTTATCGAACGCGAACAGGAAAGAGTCGCCTTCGTGATCCCAGCAGACGAACAGCGTGTCGCGATGGATCACCGGTGAACTTCCCTCGCCGTGGGCGTGGAGGGTGTTCATCAGGCCGAGCTCTTTCTGCCATTTCAGTTCCCCGTCCAGGCCGAGTGCGTAGAGGCCACGCGAACCGAAATGGGCGTACACAAATTTCCCGTCGGTGGTGGGTGAATTGGAGGCGAGACTGCCCGTCTCGTGTCCGCCTTCGTGGGGAAAATCCTCCTTTAAGGTCTTCTGCCAAGCGATGTGCCCGTCGTTGCGTCGAACGGCGAGCATCACGAACTGATGCCGGTAGGTAACTGCGACGTTGTCATGGGTTCCCGGGGCGTGGTCGTAGACCGGCTTCTGGCGTTCGCCGATCGGGATGGCGGTGACAAGGTAGACGTTCTCGCCGTGGACGACGGGCGAAGAATGGGCTTTGCCGGGAACGGCGATCTTCCAACGGATGTTATTGGTTTCACTCCAACGCGTGGGCGGATCGGCGTGGGGTGCGACGCCCGTGGCCAGCGGGCCCCGCCACTGGGCCCAGGAATGGGCCAGCGGTGGCTCCGCGCTGACCGCCTCCGGAGTGCCCGCAGCCGCGAGGGTCACCTCAACCCACCCCGACACCACGAGCGATATGAAAAATCCGGCAAATAGGGCTTTCATGTGACGGACGACACCCATAGCTCGGATTGACAGCGGTCGCGAATTCCCATCGCCCTCAGCGGCGGGAATACAGGCCTATCACGCGGTTGTTCGAAGGTCGGAGACTGATTTCAACCCCCGCCATGACGACACACGGAACCGGATCCAATGCTTCGCAATCCAGATCCTCGCTGTTGTGATGTCGGAGCCGTTCTGAAAATGTAACTCGGATGCCGGTTTAAAAATGCGGTCTTCTTCCGTTGCCCTCTTCTTGAAACTTCCGTCCTCAACTCTTATTCCGTCTTCTCCGACGTCGGTGTTCTGGCAGGGCGAATAACTGAGAAGCATATGCAGTTTGACGGCCGACTTGGTCGAACGGAGGCGCGCCCACGGGAATCGACTTATGCAGAGGTCGATCGTCGTAGAATCCAGGGCGTAGACCGTCGTGTTCATTTCCGCTAAGAGGGGTTCTTCCGAGTACAGCCGGCGGGCACGAGCGATCAGCCCTTGGGCGAGGTCCACGTAGATCCGCCAATCTCGAGTTCGGTTGGAATCGGCGAGAGTGCTGTGCAGTGCCGATTATTTTTCACCAGCGCCCGATTCTATTGGGTGGGACGCGCGTTGGCACCTCATGAGGCTAGGCTCCATTAGTCAGCGTCTCGCAGCCTGCAATGACGTCGAAGAGCTCCTCGTCGATCGAGGTCTGGCGCAGGCGGTTGAAGGTTCCCCGCAACTCTTCAAGCAGATCGTCGATGTTCCGGTCCGCACGTTCCATCGCCGCCAACCGGGCGGCGTTCTCACTCGCGAGGGATTCGGCGCACGCCCGGAAGAGTGAGATGAAGAGATATTCGCGAACGAGCGCGAGCAGTGTCCCGGCGCCGACGCCCATGATCTCGGGCGGATTCCGGGTTGGCCAGGAGATCCTGGCCAACCCCACCTGCCATTGCGCGTCGAGGGGCAGCAACCGCTGACTGACTGGCCGGTAGACGGAACCGGACTGCGGCCGGTTATGGAAGACATAAACTTCCTCCTGGTCACCTCGGGCGCGACGTTCCTCGCTCTTGATTTGAATCTGTCCGACCAGCGGGGCGATGGCCTGCACGGAATTCGGGAGACTGAAGAGGCCGACCACAGGCAGTTTCGCGGCCATCAGGCGCGCATGAACCCGCTCACCGACCGCCCACACCTGCGGTTTGCCCGGCAAGGCAGCAAGGGTCCGGACCACAGCCTCGGTCACCACGTCGTTGAACTGCCCGACCAATCCCTGGTCGGAGCCGAACACGATGGCGCCGATTGTACCGGCGTCTCTCTGCTCTTTGACTGCCATCCTGAGGGTCCCTCCCGTTTCGGCTTCTCGCAGGCACGCTCCCAAGCCCAGTTCCACGGTCCGATGGTAGTCGGTCAACGTCCGAACAGATTTCTCGTATTGCCCGATACTCGAAGCGGCCAGAGCTTTCATCGTGCGGACCACGGACTGAAGGTCTCCGGCACTGGAGATCTTTCGGCGCAGGCCTGCCATGGTGTTGCTCATGGCTTCGCCTAGGGTACCAACGGGGGCGCGATTTGGGTCGGCGAGGTGGACTCTGGCCCGGTCTCCGCCTGGCTTCCGGCGGGGACTTTGGCCGCCGGCTTGGAGGGAAAACGCGCGAGCACCTGGCGAGCCATCTCGACAATTGACTGGCGGTCCGCGTCATCCAGTTGGGTGGCGGTTTCGAAGCGCGCCACCAATTCGGCCGGAAGGTTCGTCGCCGCCTCCTGCACGGCCTGCTCGGCGGCCGTCATTTCTTCAAGCGGCACCGGGTCGAAGAGTTCGGCGGTCAATGCCAACAGGACGGCGATTTGTGCCGGTACCGACACAGGTGCGAATTGCGGCTGCTTGAGACAGGCCCGAATGCGTCGTCCGTGATCAATGACCTTGCGCGTCGCTTCATCCAGGCGGGCGCCGAATCGCGCGAAGGTCTCCAGTTCCTCGAATTGCGCGTAGGCGAGCTTGAGACTGCCCGCGACCGAGCGGTAGGTCGCGCGTTGGGCCTTCCCACCCACCCGCGAGACGGACTTACCGACATCAACCGCCGGCAGGACACCCAATTCGAAAAGCGAGGGTGAGAGGTAGACCTGCCCATCCGTGATCGAGATCAGGTTGGTTGGGATATAGGCGGAGATGTTCTGGGCTTCCGTCTCAATGATCGGGAGGGCGGTGAGCGAGCCGCCCCCGCGCTCCTGGCGCAGACGCGTCGCTCGTTCCAGCAGCCGGGAATGAATGTAGAAAATGTCGCCGGGAAACGCCTCCCGACCCGGGGGACGGCGGAGTAGAAGGGAAAGCTCACGATAGGCCCTCGCGTGCTGTGTGAGGTCGTCGTAGACAATCAGCACGTCCCGGCCGGTTTCCATGAAATGCTCCGCGATGCTGGTCGCCGCGTACGGAGCGATGTAGGCGAGCCCCGGCGGATCGTTGCCTTCCGTCACGACCACCACGGTGTACTCCAGAGCACCCTTCTTCCGCAGAACGTCCACGGCCTTGGCCACCGCGGAGGCGCGCTGACCGATCGCACAGTAGACGCACAGCACATCCTGGCCGCGCTGGTTCAAAATCGTGTCCAACGCGATGGTGGTCTTGCCCGTCTGCCGGTCGCCCAGGATGAGCTCACGTTGGCCGCGTCCAATCGGGATCAGGGCGTCGATGACTTTGAGGCCGGTCTGAAGCGGCACGGTCACCGGTGCCCGGTCCATGATCGGCGCCGCCGGCCGTTCGACGGGAAGGCGCTTATCCGTGGACACGGGCCCGCCCCCATCGAGTGGCCGGCCAAGGGGATCGATCACCCGTCCCAGCAACCCGTCCCCCACGGCCACGTCCATCACCCGTCCCGTCCGCTCGACTTCGTCGCCCGCTTGCAATCGCGAGTAGTCCCCAAGCAGCACGACCCCAATTTCGTCCGCGTCCAGGTTGAAGGCGATGCCAGACCCTCCGCCGGGGAACGTCACCAACTCCTCGAATCCCGCGCCCGGAAGCCCTGAGACCTTGGCGATGCCCGTGGACACGTTGGTGACGGTGCCCACCTCGCGGGGATCCAACGCTGGCGTGTAACTCGCCCGCCCCTGACGGATGCCAGCAAACGCGAGTTCCAAGGTGCTCTCCAGGGCTTCAGGCGAAAAGGTCATGACACTTGCAGTGCGGTCGTCACTTCGGCCTGGCTCCCGCTCCCGGGCGCTGGCTCCGACTTGGCGGACCGACTCAGCACCTCGGTCACGCCCCGTTCCATCGCGCCGAGATAATCGTCGATGCTCCAAGCGATCTTCTGTCCGTTCGTCGTCAGTTCGATCCCGCTGACGATCTCCGGGGCGATTTCGAAGCGGAGTTGGATGTCGGCGGAGAACGTCTCGTTAATGGCATTCTGGATTGTCGCACGCTGCGCCGCAGGCAGGTCGAAAGCGGTGCGCACGACCCCGGGCTGGGACTGCGACTTGATGGCCTCGGCAAGCCTGGATTTCGCAGGACCGTCGAGGCCGCGGAGCCGGCGCGTGAACACCTCCCCGAGGCGCTCCTCCAAACCCGTCGTGGCCAGATCCGACAGGGCCTTTCGCGCAATCGCAAACACCTCCTCCCGGGTCCGCGTGAGAATGGCGTGGCTCAGATGCTGCGCTTCGTCGGTCAGGGTTTTTTGCCGCTTTGCGCTCATCTCCTCCGCCGTCTTCCGCGCTTCCTCAAGAAGCCGCTGACGCTCCTTCTTCGCCTCCTCCGTCGCCTGACTCAGAAGGGCCGCGCGCTGGCTGTCGAATTCCTCGTTCTTGCGCTGGAATTCCGCGCGCTCCTTCTGGGCTTCCGCCCTTTTCGAGTCGGCATCAGCGAGTTCCGCAGCGATGCGCTTCTCGCGCGTGTCGATGGCATTGAGGACGGGCTGGTAGAGGAATCGCCTCATCAACCACACCAGGATGACGAAGTTGAGTACTTGCGCCCCGACGGTGAACCAATCGATTAGCATGAGCTATTTGGCCACGGTTTCGGCGATGGCGTGGGTCCAGAATGGATTGGCAAAAATAAGGATCATCGACACCACGAAGCAGTAGATGGCCGTGGACTCGATCATCGCCAGCCCGACAAACAGCGTGCGGGTGATCGTGGCGGAGGCGTCCGGCTGTTGGGCCAGCGAAGTGAGCGCAGTCGCGACGGCTCTTCCTTCGCCCAGGGCCGGACACATACAGCCCACGCCGGTCGTGAGCCCGGCGGTGGCGATCGAAGTCACTGCAATGAGAGTCATGCTATCCATGATGGGTCCTTGGCTTGGTGGGTTGTGGTTTCAAATCTTGGGAGCCAGCTCCGCCTTGGGTTCCGGCTCCGTCTTGGGCTCGCGGGTCTGCGTTGCCGCAGCGATATAAACGGCGGCCAGGATGGTGAAAATGTAGGCCTGCACCATGCCGGTAAGCAGACCCAGCGCCGTCATCACGATCGGGAAGAGGAGGGGCGTGATGGTCAGCAGAATGGCGATGATCATGGCCCCGCTCATCATGTTGCCGAACAGACGCACCGCCAGGGCGAGCGTGCGCGAGACCTCGCTGATGATATTGAACGGCAGCATGATGACGGTCGGTTCCACATAGGACCTGAGATAACCGCCCACCCCCTGATCCTTGATGCCAAAGAACGGCACGGCCACCAACACGCACAGCGCCAGAGCTGCGGTCGTCGAGAGGGAGCCCGTCGGCGGCTCATAGCCGGGAATGACGGTGCAAAGGCTGGCCGAGGCCACGAACAGAAAGAGAGTGCCCAGGAAGCCCAGATACCTCTTCGGATGTCGGAGACCCACTTCCGCGATCTGTTTCTCGATCCCAGTCACCACGATCTCGAGAAGGTTCTGCCACCGCGATCGCGTCTGGTCGGTGGAAAGTCGGCGCGTGATCAGTTTCGCGCCCCCCGCCAGGACGAGCATCAGTCCCCACGTGAACACGATGGTGGCGTTGAGTTTGAAAAACCCCTGCTGCCAGAAGACCATTCCGTCGGGACTAAGGCGCATGGCTGACCTCCTCCGCCGGGCGTGCCGGGCTGGCTGCCAGTGGCCGGGTCAACCGCGTCACGACGACGCGGGCCATGACAAATCCGATCAGACACAGCAGCAACCGGTCCCAGTGCCCCTGCGACACGAGATAAAATCCTACCATCACCCCACCCATCCGCAGCAGCAGGCTGCCGGCAAACCAAAGTGCCGGCAGCCGGCAGGAAACGCCCTTGCGGACGGTGTACCAAAGTCCTCCGAAGAACAGTGTGCCCAGGAGGCCCCCCGCCATCCCGGCCAGGATCAACATCAGGATTGGGGTTTCATTCATGGCGATCCTCTTGATCCTCCCGCATGGCCTTGTCTTCCTTGTCCACCCAGTGCCAGGCATTCAGGCAGCCGAGAGTGAGGCCGGCCATGAGCAGCACCAGCGTCCAGGCGTGCCCACCCGGATAGTGCTTATCCAGCCAAAGACCCAGTCCCGCCCCGAGCAGCGTTGGCACGACCACGGACCAACCGATCAGTCCCATCATGCCGAGGCCGAACCACACGGCAGGCTTGGGGTTACGCCGCGCCTTGAGCTTGCGCGCCGTCCTCGCTCCGATCTGCCCAGCCAGAGTGGGCCCCCCCTGCGACGGCTTTCTGGGAGCTTCGTCATTCATGATGAAAACTCGCGAAGCGGCTCAAGAATCCGCTCTCCAGTTTCGTCATGACCGCGCGCACGTTCTGCTCCTGCTCGTCCAGGGCCAGAAACTCACGCTCCACGGCCTCGCGCAGTTGATCGAGATCCGTCCCCCGGATCGCACGGCGCACCGACACGAGGACATCCCGACCCGCTTTCACGAGCACGCCTTCGTCCACCGCGACGAACACCTCACCCTCCGCCTCCGTTTCGTAGATCAGGATTCCCGGTACGATCGCGGCGATGCAATCGCGGCGATGGGGCAACAGTCCAAAGGCGCCCTCCCGCGCCTCCGCCACGATGCGCGTCACCCGGTCCGTCAGGACAAGGATCCGAAAAGGCAGGAGAACTTTAAGCGACATGAGCGTCGGCGTCATGCTCGGCCTTGGGTGGAGGGGTTGAGTCCGGCTTCGCCGGCGATTCGGTGATGGGCTGAGCCGGCGCTGCGGCGGCCGAGGCCAGCTCGCTCTTGTCTCCGGTTCCAGGGTCGGAGAGGGTGGATCCGGCGGGCGGCGCCGATTTGGCCTTCGTGCGCGCCTCGGCAATCGTCCCGATCATGTAGAGCGCGCTTTCCGGGAGGTCTTTGAGCTCATCGCGCAGGATCTGCTCACAGCCGTCGAGGGAATCTTTGAGACTGACGAGTTTTCCGGGCAGGCTGGTGAATTGCTCGGTCGTGTAGAATGGCTGGGTGAGAAACCGCTCCAATCGGCGGGCGCGAGCCACGACGTTTCGGTCTTCCGGCGAAAGCTGCTCGAGGCCGAGCATGGCGATGATGTCCTTAAGGTCGGCGTATTGCGCGAGGGTGCGCCGAACTTCCTGCGCCAGCTGGTAGTGCCGTTCGCCGACGATGCCGGGCGTGGCCATCTTGGAGTTGGACTGCAGCGGATCGATGGCTGGAAAGAGACCTTCGCTCGCGCGTTTGCGCGAGAGCACAATGGAGGCGGAAAGATGTGAGAAGGTGTGCACCGCCGCCGGATCGGTGAAGTCATCGGCCGGCACATAGACCGCCTGGATGGAGGTGATGGCGCCGCTGTCGGTGTTGGCGATGCGTTCCTCCAACCCGGCCAACTCGGTGCCCATGGTCGGCTGATAGCCCAGACGCGAAGGCATCTGGCCCATCAATCCTGACACCTCCATGCCCGCCTGGATAAAGCGAAAGATGTTGTCGATCAGCAGCAGCACGTCGCGGTGTTCGTCGTCCCGGAAATACTCTGCCATGGTCAGGGCCGTGTGACCCACCCGGAACCGGCTGCCAGGCGGCTCGTTCATCTGGCCGAAGACCATCACCATGTTTGGTAGCACGCCCGCTTCCTTCATGTCTCGGTACAGCTCCTCACCTTCCCGGCAGCGTTCGCCGATGCCGCAGAAAATGCTGACTCCCTGCTGGTGGCCGATCATGTTGTGGATCATTTCCGTCAGCAGCACCGTCTTCCCCACGCCCGCTCCGCCGAACAGCCCGGCCTTGCCTCCGCGCTCCAGCGGCACGAGCACGTCGATGACCTTGATGCCTGTCTCGAAGATCTCCGACTGGGTGGAACGTCGGGACAACGGCGGCGGCGCTCGATGGACGGAACGCCATTGGACCGCGGACAACGCGGGCCCGCGGTCGATGGTATTGCCAAAAACGTCGAACATTCGTGCCAACAGCCCCGGTCCCACAGGAGCCTTCAACGGTGCGCCGGTGTCCTCCACGGTCATGCCGCGCGCCAGACCCTGAGTGGGCGTCAGGGCGATTCCCCGGACGTGACGCGCATCGCGTTGCGCGAACACCTCCAAGATGATTCGCCCTCCGTCTCCGGCTCGCAGCACCGAGTGGATGGGAGGCAAGGGACCCTCGAATCGGGAATCGACGACCCCTCCGCGCACCGCGACCACCACGCCGCGATTCGGCGGGGCGTGGTCTGGCGCGGGGAACGTCCCCTGTTTCGCGTGGCTTGCAGTGCTCATGGCTGGCAGGACCTGGAAAGGCCGTCAACTGACTCCCGGTTCACGCTGACCGTCGATCTGGCCAACGCCAATAGGGTGAAGACCCCACGCCGATCCAGATCTCGGGCAACTACCTGGATGGTCCTGCTGGACCTCCGGGTGCATCGGGCAGGTCTTGAGGCCCTGACCCGTGGCGGCCAGCGCCCACGTGCCAGATAAGCGTTGCCGCCGGGGGACAGATTCATCGGCTACGTTCAGAGATTTTTGCGGATGGATATTAATTCCTGCCGCCGTTTCGCGGTAGTTTTGGGATAAGCCATCTTCAGTTCGTTGAATGCATCCAGGACAATTTGAGAAACAATCAACCGGGCATTCTCCTTGTCGTCGGCAGGAACAACATACCAAGGTGCGTGCGCGGTGCTGGTTGCAGTGAGACAATCCTCATAGGCCTGCATGTATTGCTTCCAGTGTTTCCGCTCGTGAACGTCCGCCATGCTGAATTTCCAATTCTTGTCCGGCTCATCGATGCGTGCGAGGAATCGTTTCCGTTGTTCTTCTTTGGACAAGTGCAGGAAGAATTTCACCACGCGCGTACCGTTGCGGTGGAGATGCTCCTCCAGGTCCACGATGGAGCGATACCGCTCGTTCCAAATGGCCTTCGCGGCGAGCACCTCCTCGGAAAAACCTTGGGCGCGGAGCAACTCCGGATGCACACGAACGATAAGCACCTCCTCGTAATAGGACCGGTTGAAAATGCCGATCCGTCCGCGTTCCGGCAGACGGCGGTTGGTGCGCCAGAGAAAATCATGGTCTAACTCCTCGGCACTCGGCTGTTTGAAACTGAAGACCTGACAGCCTTGCGGATTGACCCCGGACATCACATGCCGAATGGCGCCATCCTTGCCGGCCGCGTCCATCGCCTGAAAGATCAGCAGCAAGGCATGGCGGTTGGAGGCGTAGTGAAGGCGCTGTAGATCGCTCAACTCCTCCACTTGGTTTTCCAAAAGCTTTTTATATCGCTTCTTCGACTTGCAGATCGGCTTCACCTTCGTCGGCCACTTCTGAAGCAAAACCTTTTTCCCGGGTGGCACCTGGAAATCCTTTGAATTGATTTTCGTCTTCACGCTTTGGCGGGTTGTTTTTGAATGGACAAATCCGGCTTCGTTTCGAGTGCTTCCCGCACTTGCCCCAGGCGGCGCTCAAAGCAAGTTCGGTCGTGGGCAGACTCGATGTTGTGGGCGGCCAATTCGGCAATCCATTCCACTTGTTCACCGAGCGATTTCCGCCGGCTCGGGCTAGCCGTCAGACTGGCGATCGTTTGCAACGCGCCGAGCATCCGCAACATGATGCCGAGATTCCCTTTGGCACTTTCCCGGATTTGATCGAAGGATTCGGCGACCAAGCTTTGAAAGCTTGGTCCTTTGGCAATCACTCGCAGTTCTCCGCCCTCGTAGCGGTGGGATGCGGGAATCTGCTGGGCTGCCAGCCGCGCCAGAATCGTCGTCAGATAATCCACGCACGTCACGGCCGTCGTGGTGTCGTTGATGCCAGGCGAGAGTGCTCTCAACGCTATATCCACGAGCTGCCGAATACCAAAGGCCGCGTCCTGTTCCAGTGTGCGATGGCGGCTGAGGCTGAAAGCGGCCTGCAGCGCCGCCGTCGTCTCGGGCTCCGGCGGAGCCTCCAGAGCAAGCGAAACCAGCGCTGTGTTTTGCACCACGAACTCTCCGATACCGTTATCCATCCGCACCACGGTTTTCCGGTCCCGCGCCAGGCGCAGAAGCGCTGCGTTATCCACGCTCTGAATGTAACCGCTCTCCCCCGCCGGCACGACCCACCACTTCCGCTCGATCATCGGGCCGGGCGTAAGGTCATTCTTGGTATCGCCCGGCCCGTGTACCAGGTGTTCAGGAAACAGCCGGTCAATAGCGTGGATGGTTTCGTCGGCAACAGAAGCGATGATACTGGAAGCCTGAATCGAAGAGGCGACGTGATGGATAAAGAAGATGAGCACTCCCACGCCGCCGACCGCCAACACGAAGCCGAAGAAGACCGCGAGGTTTGGAACAAATGCACCCTCGTCCCCACCACGAATGGTGCGCAACACGATCAAACAATAGGTAAAGATACCGGAGAAGATTCCGAGCACAGCCTGCGTGAGACGGCTGCTCATGAAGTTCCGTAGGATGCGCGAGGTGTATTGGCTCGAAGCCATCGCCAGCGCCACCAACGTCATAGAGAACGTGACACCCACGACCGACATCATCGAACCGGCAATCGTGGACAGCATCCCGCGCGCTCCTCCCGCTCCAGCCCCGAATAACCGCGGCCATTTGGCAAGCCAGCGGTCGCTCCCGGACGAATCAGTCTCGATCAAGGCCACCGCGAGCAGAACGCTGGTCGCGACGATAAGCGAAGGCAGGAACCAAAGGCTCGACCGCAGATTCCTCCAGAGAAGTTTGAGTTTGTTCATCGCTTCAGTGCTTATTGCCGGTGGTCAAATCGGCCTTGACGGGGCGAGCACTGTTGATGGTCCCCAAGAGATTCTCCCCCTCGTCTACCGGCTTGGCTTGACGGGCCTGCTCCTCAAGGATGCCGGCTTCGTTGGACAACCCCGCTTCTGCCTTGGTGGACACCGCATCCAACCCTTTCGAACCTGGCAACTTGCCGGATGATTTAGGCGATTCAGCTTCGTTCGTCGCCTCCTGCTTCCCATTGAGCAGCGTGACGGGAACGCCGCCTGGGAACACGACTTCTCGTGCTTCGTCCGGCATGCTGATGCCGTGTTGCTGAAACGAGCGTTTAACGAGCCGTATTACGGAAGACCGCACCTTGAGCCAACTGTGTTCATGCCCATTGATCCAAAAGTAGATTCTTAAATTGACGGTCGCTTTGCCCAAGTCGTCCGCCAGCACCCAGGGCTCTGGTTCCTTCAAAACCGCCGGGTGATCCACCAGCACCTTCAGAGCGACCTCCTGGGCTTCATCTATCGCGTCGTCGTAACCGATCCCGACGACAAAGTTCTCGCGCCGGTTGGGGGTGGCTGTGAAGTTGTGAAGCGTGCTCTTGTAAACGGCGGCGTTGGGGACTTGCACGAGATTGCCGTCGAGGGTCAGCAGCACAGTTGTGCGGATATTCAACTGCTGCACATAGCCCGTGACTCCGACAATTTCGACCAAATCCCTTGTTTCAAATGGGCGCTGTATGCTCAGGAAGATGCTGGCCAGAAAGTTCTCCGTGATGTCCCGGAAGGCGATGCCGACCGCCAGGCCAACCAGGCCGGTTCCGCCGACGATCGTCAACGCCAGTTGGGTCAAACCGGAGACCCGCAGGACGATATAGGTGCCCGCAAGAAACACGATCACACCCAGGCCCCCCGCAAGGGCGCTCCGCAGCAGCTTCGACCGGATACGCGCGACGAGAAATTTCCTGGCGCCGCGCGCCGTCAACCACCCAGCCCCCGCCGACAAGGCCAGGATCAACAGCGCGATGACGATGAACGGGAGGGAGCGGATGACGTCGTGCGACAGTCCCGACAGCCCGCTCTGTGCACCGCGAAAGTCCCAAGCGGACGGCTGGGATACTTCGATCCGGTTGGCCACGGCGACCACGTCCTGGGTATTCCGTGCCAAATCGCCTGCCCAAGTTTTGATCTCATCGCTGTCGGCTCGGCCATTAAGGAAAACAACGCCGTCCACCACTTTGACTTCCGGATCATTGAGCCAACCTGCGGCCTCCATGACACTCTGAAGGCGCTTGCGGATCTCCTCGTCGTGGGCGATTGGCTGCACGGCCACCTTCGCCGGTGCGAGAGAAAGCTCCTCCTTCTTGGGCGCCAGTGGATTCTGCGTGCCGGCCGCGTATCCCTGCGCCATAACCGGCGTAGTTAGCGCACTCCACCAGAGGAAGCCTGATAATGCCGCACGCAAAACTCCGGGGTGGCAGCAAGTCGCTCGTCGCACCCGTAAACGAAGAAACCAAAGACTCGAATGCAGATTGCTCCACATCCTCTGGAGTCTATTCATGAATCACCTCCGGGGCTGGCGGTGAGGGATCGGTCCGAGTTGCTGTCGCCTTTCGCCCGGACTTCCGCCTGCGCGGCGCAAAAGCAGACTCCGAACACGCCAACGCAACTGGAGAGATAAATCCACACCAGGAACGCCATGACGCCGCCCAATGCGCCGTAGAGCACATTGAATTGCGCGAAGTGGACCGCATAAACCAGAAACAGCCATTCGCCAATCCAGATCAAGACCGTCGCGGCCAGCGCCCCAATCCACACCTCGGAGAATTGGGTGGGTCGGCTGGGGGCCAGCCGGTAAATCATTATGGCCCCGCTGAACAGAACGAGCCAAGGCAGGAGATTGAACATTAAGGCAACCGTCCAGTGCGGAAATTCGAGATACGCGGCGAGCCAGCGGCGGGCCAGCCGCGCGATGCCCGGCATCAGGATGCCCAGAAACGCAGCACTCAACGTGATACCCAGCAAGGCGAGGCTCTTCAAAGGCAATCGCCACCAGTTGTAAATGGGCGAATGCCAGATCCGGTTCGTGGACCGAATCAGGGTGCGCAGGAATTTCAGCGAACCCCAAAGCAACAACGGGAACGCTGCCAAGTTGAAATTCCCGCGCTTTTCCAGAACGCCGTGAATAGTCGCCATCGCACCGCGTTCCTGTTCGCCGGTTAGGGGGATATATCGCTCAATCCATTGTACAACCTCGCGCGTCGCGACCTCACGCTCGACAAACAGCGACCCTGCACTCACCAGTATGAAGACCATTGGCAGGAGCGACAGCAACAGATAATAGGCAAAAGCGGCGGCGCGCTGGTCGCAATCCTCTGCCGCCCAACGTACTCGGGCCTGCTTGATGGATCGCCACCAACATGATTGCTTGGCATTATGCAGCCATGTTCGCATCATTTTCCAGCGGGGGTCGAAGCCGCCGGCCCGCGAAGCGAGCTGCGAGCGGCCGTCTACGACAATGGTGTTCCGACGAGCTTGACCTTATCGATCACTCAACCGCCCCAGTTCGTGATCGAGTAATCTTTCCAATTTATCCGCCGCGCCATGGACGGCTTGTTCCATGTGTTCCGCTTGATCGGTCACAGCGACGGGCTGCATTCCTTCCAGACGCGCTTCCATGATGCAACGTTTGTCGGAGCCGCCCTTATGACTGTTCTCGTCGCTGAGATGCACTTCCACGCGGGTAATCTGTTCGGCGAATCGCTTCAACGCGCTCTCCACCACGGCCTGCGTCTGTTGAGTTAATTCGTCGCTGCCATCAATGTTGTCGTCCGTGTTAATTTGAATTTTCATGCTTTTGATTCGATTGGCGTAGCTATTCCTTCGTCCTCACTAAAAGCGGCACGTCGCCGCCGCTCCCGTCATCGTCGGCATACGGTCGGCGGGAACCACCACCACGCGACCACCGGTCTTGAGCACCAACTCGCCGAGATCGTCCAGCAGATCATCCACCTCGGGATGGCTCAAATCATCTAACTCTACTTGTCCGGTCGTGCCGTCGATTCGTCCTGGAATCTGTCGATCCGCCTCGATCAGCAGAGTTGCGATCCGACCGGCCGCCGCGGCCGCCGCCACCTGCTTCACGTCCTCCTGGCCAAGCCCCTTTGATTTGGCCACGGCAAATTCGTCGGCCAGCGCCGCAAACCTCGCTTCATACTGCGGTTGGAAAACGTTCCACGCGCGTTCGAGGAACTCCGTCATCGGCAGCGCGTCAGGATGAATTTTGATTCCTTCCTTCAATAAAAAAGGGTTCTGGCTGTGCTTGCGGAAGTGACCTTGGTGTTCAGGCAGGGTCGCAAGAATCAACGGCAGTCCCGAGCGTTGCGAATGCGATTCGAGAATCGTGCGGTCAACAATTCGAAAGAACCGCTCCGTATCGTTATCCATTTCATCCTTCTTGTCGCCGTGCCCGTGCCGCATGGCCGCGCTCGCGCCGCCGGTTCCTCCGTAGGACGCGACGGTTTGATGCGGCTCGGTCAACTCCTCGCCTAACGCTTCCGTCAGGGTGCGCGGAACTCCGGGCGCGAGATCTACTTCATCCAGCGCGTCGCGATTGCCCTCGAATAGCTTAACTTCGTGAAGGTTCAATCCCAGCACTTGAAAGCGATCCGCCGATTGCAGAATGCACACGAGCGGTTTGGTGTGAAAACTGTCGGCCACCACGGCGAGTTCGGGCGTCGTGCGTTGCAGTCCGAACACCTGGAACAACCCCGGCGCGCCGAACACGGCCAATCCGTCCGTCGTGTGGTTCCAGAAATTATGATCGCGTGACAGCGCCTCGAACGGTTCCAGAAGCGGACGAATCTTCTCCGTCGAATATTTTTTCTGCAAGGACTGGTCAAGTTCTTTGACCAGATTGCGAAAGCGAATCGGGTCTTGTTGATTCCCGGGATGATGCCGGTGCGTGGGCTGATAAAGCGAAAGACACGGCGCCTCGTGAGAGCCTAAAAGCGAAGCGCGCAAATAATTTGTGAGCAGATTCATAATTTTTCAGTCGTGGTGAAGATGTTACCCGAAACTTTGAAACAGAGAAACCGGACTGTGGTCATGTCCATAAATACACGGATAACTTACAATCCTCTTTTGTTTTAGGATCGGTCTATGTTATCGGGATACCGTTTTACGTCAGTATGTCCCGTCATTCTCGCGCGCGCCAAACCGTTGCTCGGACAAATTGATTTCGACCAGAGTCTGGTGTCCACGAGTTGGCTAGGTGCTGCTGACCGTCGGGCGGCCAGAGCCACTAATCCCCGAACGAACGCTTTGCGGAAAGCGGCATGAAGGTTCGCTGGACGCTCAACGGAAGACGCGTCGCCGCCCGCGAGGAGAATGATCTACTCGTCGCGTTGTTGTAGGAGCTGTGGCAGGGCATCGCTTGTCTGGGGCGCAATCGCCGAGTCCTTGCAGCCGGATGCATTGCTCGCGTCGGTCTCGCTCATACACTTCGCTTCCTGTTTGCTTCGTTCAGTTCGGTAGTCAATTCTACACCCTAATGCCGAAGGGCCGCTTGCCAGGCCGGGCCTACACTTTTCTTCGGGGCGGACCTGGACGCTTCGGTGGGCGAGGATTGTACGGCCCCGGCGATGGCTTGGGCGGCTCGGGTCTCCGCCCCGGCCTTCTAAGCTCCTTGCCTTTAGGTTTGGATGGCATAGATTTTGTATCCCTCGACGCTTCACCACGGCAACGCACGGGTTCGGCGGGGCGCCACACCGCAAAGATTGCAGTGCGTACGGTCTGCCAATTTGTGAAAGGTAGGCGTCATGCGTTTGAATGGGCCATGGGGGTGCGCTGATTGGTCCCGGTCCAATAGCCTTCTAGCTTATAGTGGCCAAACAAATCGGTCTCGTAGTCGCGGGTGATGAGCGACTCAGGCGTGTATTCCGGGGAGTTCTTGATGGCATCTCGGGAAAGATTGACGAACACCTTCGATTCATTCCAGCTCACGCGCTCGATCCACTGAGTTGAGATCAGAACCTTTTTGCCAGGCCACCAATTTCGCGTCCCGACAATCAGGTAACGAATCGCCCACGTCTCGTCATCAATGATAAAGTCCTCGACGTGGCCAATCTCGCCGTCCAGCGCTTGGATGTTATGACCCTGCACCGCGTCCGTGCTGCGCAAGTGGGGGTCCCACGCCTTTTCACCTTTGGCGGAGTTTCTCCTTTGTTCACGGTCCCGTGAGATGTAGGGATAAGGTCCCCACATAAAGGGACCGCTCCAATACATCGGCCAGTCATAATACCCGTAATACGACTCCTCGAATTGCCGCGAGACGGGCTTGTCACTGCTCAGCGAGGGACTGTCCTCAATCTGCTTCTTCGTCAGGTTCACGGCGATGTGCTCCTCCGCCTTGATCGCAGCGACCAGGGCATACGGCGAGATCAGCACTTGCCGGCCCGTGAGCCAGTTTCCCGTATTGGCGACCAGATACCGGATGGTCCAATGATGGTCATCGAAATAAAATTCCTTGACCTCCCCAAATTCCCCGTCGAGGCTGTCCAACTGATATCCCTTTAATGTTGTAGCTTTGTTTAGCATAGTTGCTTTGGGTGTTTGCGTCTTGCTTCGAGTCTCTGTTGCCTTTCGGCCCAACTTGTCGGTGAGAGTGCAATCGCGCCATGGTTCGAGCAAAAGCTAAGATCCAATTTACATTCAAAGAGTCGTGTGTGCTATGGGGTCTTCACCCCACTGTCGCCAGGCACCGCAGATGGCCTGTTTTTTTGGTCATGCCCTTTTCAGCGCAGTTGACCCATTCATCTCGATGCGCAAGGCGGTTGCGTATAAATTTGCTCTACCACTACAGCGACACTTCCGGCCAAAGAGCCTTCCGGGCTCTTCCAGCGTGGCAGCGGCTTCCAGCCGCTGTGTCAGTCCGCGATCCATTTCTTCGAAAGTGTCGCTGTAGTGCTACTCTCGAAATGACATCCCAGTCCCGCTTTCGCTTTCGTGGGAACAGCCCTAACCTCGCTTGCGATGACCGTGTTTCAAAGTAATTTCGACCAGACGTTGATGCAGGGGAAGCTCTCCTTCCTTCTGTTCGCGGGGGCGCTGCACATCAATCTCGACGACCTGGCCGAGCACAAAGGCGTTATCGGGACGCTCTCCATCGCGGGCGTGGTTATCTCTCTATTTATTTTCGGCACATTGATCCATTTTGCGCTCAGCTGGTTCGGGTTCGAACTCAGTTACACCTGGTGTCTTCTGTTCGACGCGTTTATTTCGGCCACCGACCCGGTGGCGGTCATCGGGATTCTCAAGGAGGCGACAGTGCCACGTGGCTTGGAGGTCCAGATCGCCGGGGAATCACTGTTCAATGACGGCATCGGCATGGTGACGTGGTGGCCTTCATCGTCCTGAGCGAGATTGCGGTGACGGGGCAGCACGCATCGGCCGGCCACATTGCGCGCTTGTTCCTTCAGGAGGCGGTGGGCGGTGCCGTGTTCGGCTTCGTCATCGGCTGGATCGCCTATCGCCTGTTGAAGAGCGTGGACAATTACCGAGTGGAAGTGATGCTAACTTTAGCACTCGTGATGGGAGGCTATGCGCTGGCCTTGGTGATTTACCTCAGCGGTCCCATTGCGGTCGTGGTGGCCGGGTTGTTTATCGGCAACCACGGTCGGAAGTTCGCCATGAGCGAAACGACGCGAAACATTCTCGATGCGTTTTGGGAGTTGATTGATGAAATCTTGAACGTGGTTCTTTTTGTGCTGATCGGAATGGAGATT